>Ga0114969_10005173_pt1 | contig 10259 bp, 7 predicted proteins | sample M_130807_MF_Meta_FD_87316 | JGI IMG/M metagenome (GOLD analysis project Ga0114969, IMG submission 87316) | Freshwater microbial communities from Lake Montjoie, Canada to study carbon cycling - M_130807_MF_MetaG | ecosystem: Environmental > Aquatic > Freshwater > Lake | place: Lake Montjoie...
GCCATAGATGCCGAACCCGTTCGGCTCGCCGAGCCCGACAGGCCACGGTGCCTCGAGCGGACCGCGTCCCGCAGCCGGGATCCAGGTCGGAATCTCGTCGCCCCACGCATACTGCGCGCCGGAGAGACCGCCGCGCGCGGCGTATTCCCACTCGGCTTCGGTCGGCAATCGCATGGGATCACCGTTCTCGGCGCGCCACGCGCAGAACGCGACCGCGTCGAGCCAGCTGACGCCCGTGACGGGGAGGTTGGCTTGGCGGACTTCAAGATCAGTCCGCCCTACGAGATCGTTCCGTCCTACGTCAGTCGCAGGGCGGACTGGTTTCGAAGTCCGCCAGTCTTTGGGCTCGTCGTGCCCCGTCGCGTCGAGGAACTCCGCATACTCCGCTTGCGTCACTGCATACACGGCGCACTCGAAGGCACTGACCGCCACCGCATGCACAGGATGTTCGTCGTCTTGTCCCTCATCACCCACGGAGCCCATGAGAAAGTGCCCGGCGGGAATCATCACGAAGTTCACACATTGAATTCTACGCGTCGTACCATCCACCGCATGCGCGCTGTGATTGTCGCGTTTCTACTGCTGTCGGCCACGCCGGCGTCTGCGCAGCTCACCAACCTGCCGACGCTCTCCGGTCGGGTCAACGACACAGCGGGTGTGATCGACACGGACAGCGCGCGCGAGCTCGAGCGGCGGATTCGCGCGCTGAAGGACGCCACCGGCGACGTCGTGATCGTGGCGACCGTGCCGAGCATCACGCCGTATGCCTCGGTAGAAGATTTTGCGGTGAAGCTCTTCGAGAAAGCCGGCATCGGCAATCGCAAGCTCGACAACGGGTTACTGATCCTGGTCGCGGTGAAGGAACACGGCATTCGCGTGGAAGTGGGCTACGGGCTCGAGAGCATCGTTACGGATGGATTCGCCGGCGACACGATCCGGAAATTCATAGTGCCGGAGTTCAAGGCGAACCGCTACGGACCGGGTCTGGTCGCGGGTGCGGGACACCTCATCGACCGCATCGCCGAGGGCCGCGCACATCCGGGTGCGAAGCCCACGCCGCCCGCAGCCGCTGCCGGATGGTACTGGCCCGGCCTCGTCCTCTTCCTGCTGATTTGTGCGAGCGTCGTCGGCCTGATCATCTTCGTCATCTACCGCATCGCCAAGGCCACCGGTGGCGCACGCTCGACGCCGTGGTCGGGCGGCACGCTCGGGAGCAGCCGCGCTGACGACTCGTCCCCATCGAGCTCGTCGTCAGGTTCGTCGTCAAGCTCGAGCGACTCGAGCTCGAGTGGTTTCGACGGCGGCAGCAGCGGTGGCGGTGGCGCGTCGGGCAGCTGGTAGCGGCCGCCGACACGTCTCTGCGCCGTCTATTTCACGATGCGTTCGTACACCGCGGTCGTCGTGCGCGTTTCGCCCGTCGCGGTGGTGCTGATATACGAAATGTCGAGCCGGTTGTTGTCGGCCGACAGCACGTTGACCAGCATCTGCACAAACTGGCCTTTGTTCTTGTAGATGATGAGGTTGATCTTGTCGTTGATCACCGTCACCGACGCCGAGTCGCGGCCGTTCTGGCCGACGAGCGGCTGTTCCTTGCCGTCGAGCATCGAGTTGTAACCCCACGGTGTGCCTGGTTCGCCGGCGGCGTTGGTCGTCTCGATCTTGACGCTCATGCCGGTACCATTCCAGGGCGCGTAGGTCATGATGTTGCTCGACTTGTTGCCCTCTGCTGGCGGCGTTGCGGGCTTGAGCTTCCACGAAGCAAAGCGCGGATTCGCGGCCGGCGCGGCACTCTGAGCCAACGGCGCGGCCGACATTACAAAGAGCGCAACGAGCACGGCGGCGGAGCGAACACGGGTGACAGCGGTCATGGTGCCTCCTGAGGGCCTCATCCTATAATGAGGTCCTTCCGTGGAACACCCCCCCCCCGCAGCACGGCATTCTTGACGACGTTCCCGGCGAACCATCGCTGAGCTATTTCTGGCGGCGCAAGCGTGATCTCAGCTTGCGGCTGCTGCAAAGGCATGGCGAGTTTGCCGCGCCGGCCGCGGCGCCGCGGCGAATGGTGCTGGCCGATCTGGGCTGCGGCTGGGGCACAGACCTCTACTTCTTTCTGCGAGCGTTGCGCGACTTCAACGCGACGGGCGCGCCGGCGCACGAGTGGCACATCATCGGCATCGACGGCGCCGACTACAAGCTGGCGATGGCGAAAGATCGCATCAAAGACCTCGGCGATCTCGGTGCCCACGTAGAGCTCCTGCGAGACGACTTCATCCCGCATGTCGCCCTCCCGGATCACTCCGTCGATCTCATCTACTGCTCGGAGGTGCTCGAGCACCTCGAAGATCCGATACCGTTCATCGCGGAATGGCGCCGCGTGTTGCGGCCCGGCGGTCTCGTGCTCGTGACGACGCCGAACGAACCCAATGTGTTTCAGCGCTCGTTCTACAGCCGCGCGCGGCGCGAGGCCAATCGGCTCGCGCTCATGGAGGCGACGCGAGAGACCGTGACCAATGACGACGGCAGGGAGTTCTCTGTCTTCGGTCACATCGGCATTCGCCGGATCGATGAGTGGGAGGCACTGTTCGCCCGTGAAGCGTTCTCACTCGTGGGCTTCGAGCGCGGAGCGCTCTTCTACGGATCGCCGTGGACGACCAAACCCGGGGTGTTCGCCGCGCAGCTGGCTGCTGAACATGTACTCGACGTACTACCGAAGCGACTCACACGATTTCTGTCTGACGAGTTGATTGGGCTGTACCGCCGACCATAAGAACGCGACTCGTTTCGAACACTCGGTACGCTAAGATCCGATTGCTCGCGCTGGGCCACTCGGCGACAATTGTGATCCTCTTGATCTCCTAATCCATAAAGGTGCCTATGAAGTTCATTCGTGTCACGCGAGCGCTACTCGCGATTGCTATTCTCTTGCCTGCCTCATCCGCGTTCGCTCAACAGACCTCATCCAACAACCATGGCACGGCCATCAGCGCCAGCTACAGCTCACTCCGCGAGGAGCAGGCCGGGTTTTCGTACTGGGACAAAGGTTTTCAGGCCGACGTTCATCAGCCACTCGGCAGGTCGATCTTTTCGCTCGGCCTGGGCCTGGTCGGCGACTTCAGCACCCACCACAACGCGTTCTACGACGACAGCCTGAAGTCCTATCTCGGCGGCGTTCGCGTCACGTTTGGCTCGTCGTCGATGATTGAGCCGTTTGCGCAGGTGCTGATTGGCACGGAGCAGTGCTGCTCGTCGAGCAAGGCGTTCGCGTTTCAGCCCGGTGCGGGCATCAACGTGTGGTTCATGGACCGCATCGGGATCCGTGGCCAGGTTGACTATCGCCTCGCACGCTACTCCACAAGCGGCACCTCCACCACCTACAAGGAGACCCGCCTGAACATCGGCGCCGTGGTCTCCCTCGGCAAGCGTTAACTAGTCAGGAGTTCATTGATGAAACGTCTACTACTTTCTGCATGGCTCGTTGTGGCGATCGGACTCGTGGCGCCGTTGTTGGCGCGCAACGCCTCGATCAAGAGCATTGAAATCAATCAGGCCATCGGCGTTCAGAAGAACGGCGCCCTGAAATTCGTCGCGGGCAAGGAAACCGTCGTCCGCGCGATCATGTCTGGTGCCGTCGTCGTCGACGCGGGGCATTCCAGTGCGACGGTCACGAAAGACGGCACAAAGGTCATTACGTTGGCGCCAGTCGCTTCGGCATCCGCCAGCGAAGTGGATTTCGTGTGCCCGTCGCTCGACGCGTGCGGCAAGTGGGCCGCTGGCAACTACGTGTTCGACGTCACTGTGAACGGCCAAAAGCTGAGCACCTCGGGCACGACGTACAAATTCCAGGAACGCGCAGGCGTGCGCGCACTGGCACTGCCGGTCAAAGCCAACTACGGCGGCGTGATTCAATCCGTCTCGGGCGATTCATGGAAGAGCACCTGGACGTTCACGCGCAGCGTCTATCCCGTGTCGTTTGATGGCTTCACCTGGACCATGCGCGAAGAACTGGATGCGTCTGACTCGTCGTTTGATCTCGAGACCGATGCCGGACGTCTGAAACTGTGGCAGGCACTGGTCGCGTTAATGCCGGAACACTGCCTCGCGAACAAGAAGGCCACGGGTTGCTTCGACAAGATCATCGGCTTCATCCCGGCGCGCCCAGGTGGTTTCCCGAACGGCAACCTGCAGGGTTACACCTATGGGAATCCTGGCAACATCGTCGTCGCCAGTGACGAAGATGCCGCAGCGACTGTGGCACACGAGATCGCGCACAACTACGAGATCGGCGACGCGTACGACGGTGGCTCGTTCAACTGCACGGCCAACCCCGTGCCAGATGCGTTCAGCGGCAAGTTGTTTGCTGATCCGTCGCAGGGCACCAAGTGCACGGCGGGTCGCACCCAACTCGGGGGCGTCAGTGGCACGTTGATCCCGTCATCTCAGCATCCGTACGAAGTGAGCGGCCGTGGCGCGCTCGGCGACGCCGCCGAATACATGGGCTCGGGCGGCAAGCAGGCCCAGTTCTGGACGACGCAGGATGCGTATGACTGGCTTTTCGACAAGTTCGCGCTCTCATCGGGCGGCTCGTCAAGCGCGGCGGCATTCCATCCGCAAGCCGGCGCGGCGACGCAGCGCCTGATCGAGTTCTTCGGATCGACCAAGCCGAATCCGCAGTCAGCCGCGGATATCACGCTGCGACCGTGGGAAGGGTTTCTCGATGACGACGTGGTGACGGACACCACTGGCACGCTGATGATCGCTGCGGTCAATGCGGCCGGCCAGCGCGTGGCGACGGCCGCCTTAGCGACGAAGTTCGATATTCCTGGTCCGAAAGGACTGCCGCCCGCGCATTTCAATTCCGCAGAGTTTGCCGGCGCGATGAAGTTCCCGACGGGCACGACGAAGTTCCAGATCCTGAATGGCTCGACGGTGATCAGGGAACTGCCGGTGAGCGCCAACACACCGGTCGTTTCGGGCATCACGATGTCGGGCGGCTCGATCTTCAACGGCCCCACGTCGATTCGATGGACCGGCACGGACGGCGACGGCGACAAGCTGTATTACTCGATCGAATACAACCCCGACGTCACGAAGACGACGACGGACTTCGAGCCGATCATCACCTTCATCACGGGCACGCAGTGGACGGAGGATTTCAGCAAGATCGCCGGTGGCGATCATGCAAAACTGCGCATCATCGCGACCGACGGCATCAACGCGTCATATACAGACAGCGCGGAGTTCAAGGTGCCATTCAGCGCTCCGGACGTCTCGGCGAAGGCGCTGCCACAGATCGCAGCCGGAGAACTCACGCTCATCGCCACCGTTGAAGACCTGCAGGACGGCGAGTTGCCTAACAGCTCGATCGTCTGGACGTCCAAGAAATTGGGCGAGGTCGGCAAAGGCGCGGAGCTGAACCTCAAGCACCTCCAGACCGGTGCCGATGAGTTCACAGTCACGGCCACCAACAGCGGCGGCATGAAGACATCAAAGACCGTCGCGGTGACGATCGTCAACACCCGCATTCGTTAAGCGCACTGACCGGCGCAGGCGCAGCTCCCCGCTGCGGCCTGCGCCGGTGTTTCCTGTCGGCCCCCTGTGTATCATCACGTCGGTGCCGGAACTCCCTGACATCGAGCTCTACCTCCATGCGCTGAGACCGCGCCTCGTCGGCGAGCGCATCGAACGCGTGCGCATCGCCAGCCCGTTTCTGCTCCGCACCTACGATCCTCCTCTCAAGAGCATCGACGGCCTGACCATTCGCGCCATCTCGCGCCTCGGCAAGCGCATCGTTTGGCACCTCGACGACGATCTGTACGTCGTCATCCATCTGATGATCGCGGGACGGTTTCGTTGGAAAGCCACAGGCGCCGCGATTCCAGGCCGCGTGGGGTTGGCCGCGTTTGATCTCGGCAGCGGCACGTTGATCCTCACCGAAGCCGGATCGAAGCGGCGGGCTTCGATGCATTTCGTGCGCGGTGCCGACGCACTCGCTGAGCTCAACCCGGGTGGTCTCGACGTGCTGAGTTCGAGCGTTGACGACTTCGCCCGGGTGCTGACGTCCGAGAATCACACGCTGAAGCGTGCGCTCACCGACCCGCATCTGATCGACGGGATCGGCAACGCATATTCCGATGAGATCCTGCACGCGGCCAGGCTCTCGCCGCTCACGCTGACCAGCAGACTCACGGCCGAGTCGATCGCGATACTGCATGCCGCGACGATCCGCGTACTTACAGAATGGCGAGACCGGCTGATCGCTGAGACCGGGGATCGGTTTCCTGAGAAGGTCACGGCATTTCGAGACGAGATGGTGGCGCATGGCAAGTTCGGTGCGCCATGCCGCGTCTGCGGCACGCCAATCCAACGTATCCGGTATGCCGCAAATGAAGTGAACTACTGCCCGACGTGTCAGACCGGCGGCAAGCTGCTGGCGGACCGCGCACTATCGCAGCTCCTCAAAAAGGACTGGCCGCGCTCATTCGAGGAATTGGAGCAGTTCAAAGCGGTACGGCGTGATCCGGGCTTCGGGCGGAAGCTGTAAAGTAGCGAAGCGCACTGGTGTCGCAACAGGAGATCTGATCTATGGCAAAGAAGACGAAGAAGAAGGCCGCAAAACCGGCTCCAAAAAAATCCGCAAAGAAGGCCACAAAGAAGGCCGTCGGAAAGACAATGACGAAGGTTGTGAAGAAGTCATCGGCGAAGACGGGCGCGTCGAAGAAGAAGGCCTCCAAGCCGGTCACGTCCGTGAAGGTCGCGCCAACCACGGGTCACGCACTGATGAGCGTCGCGCCGGGCTTCACGGCCAATGACGCGGCGAAGACCATCGCGTGGTATTGCGATGTGCTCGGCTTCAAGGTGATCGAACGCTGGGAGCACGAAGGCCAGTTCCTCGGCGCGCAGATCGGCTCAGGCGACATTTTGATCAACGTCGGCCAGGACGACTGGAAGATGGGCCGCGACCGAGTGAAGGGTCAGGGCACACACACGTACATCACGACGGGACCCGACATCGACGCCTACGCAAGCGCGATCAAGGCGCGCGGTGGAGTGCTCGCGCATGAACCGCAGGACGGCTGGGGCATGCGCACGTTCTCCATCAACGATCCCGACGGCTTCAAGCTCACGTTCATGACACGGGGCAAGAAGTAACACGCCGACGTACACGATTGAGGTCGGCCGGCGGAACACATCTGCCGGCCGGCCTCAGTGATTTCAGAGTCGACCGGCTCTCAGTGCTTCCAGATGGCCCCAAAGCCTACGTCAAACAGCTTCTTGTTGAGCGAGGGAATCTCCACGGTCAACAGGTCCTCCGCCCGCGCCTTGAGCTTGGTCCACTGCGCGTTCATCTGTTCACCAAGATCGATCGACGGCCGATTCACCCTCGGAATGTCGCTCTCGGTCTGATTGATCACGAAGAGATAGTTGGCCGAAAACTTGTTTGGAAAATTCTCCACGTCGTCATATGCCTTGGACTTCCGCTGCACAAGCTCTTCGTCCAGCGTCTTCATCTTCTTGAGCAGTGCCTCGGCGTCGCGCTTGACGGCCGCGAACTTGTCACCGGGTGGCAGCGCCGCAACGATGGCCTCGAGCTGCGTCAGCTTTTCGAAGAGGCTATTGGCGGCTTTGTGGATCGCGGTCACGTCCGTTTCCATGCGTGCCATCGCGGCGTCGTACTCCCTGTAGCCAGCGATGTTCGTGGGATACAACGGGTTGGCGAGAATCTCGCCATCGGTGGTGACCGTCTTGTCGCCCATCTTGAGCGTGAAGCGGTATTTGCCCGGAATCGCCTTGTGACCTTCGTAGCTCGCTTCGATGTAGACGCCGGGCACACCCGGGATCGTGGCATGGCGCATATTCCAGACGAAGCGATTGAGGCCTGTGGATTTCGACAACACGGGCTCGGCCGACGGACCACCATCCCACTTCTTGAAGTCGGCGGCCTTCTTCGATGAGAACGTGCGAATGACCTTGCCGTCCGCGTCCGCAACCTCGAGCGTGACGTGGTCGTCTTTCTTCAACTCGGGGAGCTGGTAGTACAGCACGATGCCGTTGGCAGGATTGACGCCACGAGACTTTGCCGCCCCGGTGAAGTCCTCCTCGGAATCGTTCAACTCGCTGCCACCATTGGCCAGATACGCACCCGCCGGCTGGTAGACCGAGAACGCCGGCGCACCGCTCTTGTACTGGCGCAGCAGCGCGAGATCGTCGAGCACCCAGAAGGCGCGGCCAGACGTGGACGCGATCAGATTGCCTTTATACACACGCAGATCGGTGATCGGTGCGATGGGCAGATTCAACTGAAACGCGGACCAGTCTTTGCCGCCGTTCCAGGAAATGAACACGCCGCGTTCGGTTCCGGCAAAGAGCATGTCGCGACGCACGTCATCTTCACGCACGACGCGCGTGAACGCATTGCCGGGGATGCCGTTATCGATCTTCGTCCACGTGGCCCCGTAGTCAGTCGTCTTGTACAGACCCGGCGCGTGGTCGTTGAACTTGTATCGCGTCGTCGCAATGTAGACCGTGGCCTTGTCGAACGGCGACACTTCAATAGCGTTGATCAGGCACTCGGCGAGGCCGTTCGGCGTCACGTTCTTCCAGGTGGCACCACCATCGCGCGTCAGCTGCACCAGGCCATCATCGCTGCCCGTCCAGATCACGCCTTTCTCCTGCGGCGACTCGGCGATGTACGAGAGCGTGCCGTAATTCTCCGCGCCGACCTCCTCGTTGGTGTACGGACCACCGCCTTTGCCCTGCTTGTCTTTCTCGTTGCGCGTGAGGTCGGGCGACACTTCCTTCCATGTCTTGCCCATGTCGGACGTCTTCAGCAGGTACTGGGCGCCGTGATAGTAGGTGCCTGGCTCGTGCTTGCTCCAGATGATCGGCGCGCTCCAGTTGAAGCGGTACTTCATGTCCTTCGCGTCCATCGCGAGGTACTGAATCGGCGCGGCCATGATGTTCGTGCTGGCATTGGATTTTGTGTCCAGCACCTCGATCGTGCCCTGGTAGCTACCACCCATCACGAGCTGCGGCTTATCGGGATCGAATGCGAGAAACGCGCTCTCGCCACCGGCCGATGCGGACCAGCTCGCCGGAGTAATGCCGCCGGCGCCGAGCTCGCGACTCGCGATCGACACCGAGCTGTTATCTTGCTGGCCGCCGTAGATGTGATACGGAAACTGGTTGTCGACGTTGATCCGATAGAACTGACCGGTCGGCAGGTTGCTCTGCGTACTCCAGCTCTTGCCCTTGTCAAACGTGATCGCCGACCCGCCGTCGTTCGAGATGATGAAGTTGTTCGAGTTAGCGGGGTTGATCCAGAGGTCGTGATAATCGCCATGCGTTCCTGACAGCGTCGCCCAGGTTTTGCCGCCGTCATCGGATCGCAACGCCGGCGCGCTCAGCACATAGATCGTGTTCTCGTTCTGTGGATCCACGAACAGCTCGATGTAGTACCACGCGCGCTGCACCAGACGAGGTTCGCTCGTCACTTTGCTCCAGCTCTTGCCGGCGTTGGTGGACACATAGAGACCGCGATCGTCTTTGTTCGAGTCGCTCTCGATCAGCGCGTACACCTTCTCGGGATTGGAACGACTCACAGCAATGGCCATTTTGCCCATCTCATCTGGCAGACCGGTCTTCATCTTTTCCCAGGTCTCACCGCTGTCTGTAGACTTGTACAGCCCGCTGCCCGGCCCGCCACTGATGACCTTCCACGGCAGGCGTCCGTGCTCCCACATCGCTGCGTAGATGATCCGCGGATTCGTCGCGTCCATCGACAACTCCGCGGCGCCGGTCTTGTCATCAACGTAGAGCACCTTCTTCCAGGTCGTGCCACCGTCAATGGACTTGAACACACCGCGCTCCGGCGACGGGCTGTAGAGCGCGCCCTGCGCCGCCACATAGACGATGTCGGGGTTCTTCGGGTGCACGATCACGCGTGCGATGTGCTGCGACAGATCGAGGCCGATCTTCTTCCACGTCTTGCCGGCATCGGTCGAGCGATACATCCCGTCGCCCTCGTGGCTCATCACACCGCGAATCGCGTGCTCACCTGACCCGACGTAGACGACGTTCGGGTCGCTCTCGGCGACAGCGATGGCGCCAATCGTTCCCGTCTTGAAGAAACCGTCCGACACGTTGCGCCAGTTGATGCCCATGTCTTCCGTCTTCCACACGCCACCACCGGTCGTCCCCATGTAATAGGTCTTGGGGTCGCCAATGACGCCGGTGCCGGCATTGGCGCGTCCACCTCGGAA
>Ga0114969_10005174_pt1 | contig 10259 bp, 10 predicted proteins | sample M_130807_MF_Meta_FD_87316 | JGI IMG/M metagenome (GOLD analysis project Ga0114969, IMG submission 87316) | Freshwater microbial communities from Lake Montjoie, Canada to study carbon cycling - M_130807_MF_MetaG | ecosystem: Environmental > Aquatic > Freshwater > Lake | place: Lake Montjoie...
ACATACGTTTAAAATTACCGATGGTATTTGGGAAAAAACAGGGGTTTTTAGATTTTTTACACCAAGTGCGTCAAATTGTAAGATTATTGGAGGAAAAAGAAAAACTAAAAAGGCAAAAAGGAAACAAAATAAAAAAAGAAAAACAAAAAGAAATAAGACAAAAGGTAAAAAATAAAATTAAATAATTAAATTTATTAATGTAAAGACAAATTATTTGTATAATATAATGAAAATACTTAGTTTAGATGTTGGTATAAAAAATTTAGCGTTTTGTCTTTTTGAGAAACCAGAAAATTCGGACAATTTCAAAATTACTAAATGGGATATAGCTAATATTTCAGAGCAAGAAACCAAAAAATGTAATTTTATGGATAATGGTTTGTGTAATAAACCGGCAAAATTCAAAAAGAATGACTTATGTTTTTGTTTGAAACACTCTAAGAAACAAAATTATCAAATACCAACTTCAGAATTAAAATCATCTTTTATTAATAAACAAAAAATCCAAAAACTTTATGAAATAGCCGATACCTATAATGTTAAGTATGATCAAAAAATAAAAAAGGTTGATTTGTTAAAAATGATAAATGATCATATATACCAGCATTATTTTCAAGAAATTGAAACCAAAAAAGCATCCGATGTTGATTTATATAATATAGGAATGAATATTAAAACACATTTTGACAAATTATTTTCTGAAGAAAATTGTATTGATCATGTAATCATCGAAAATCAAATTAGTCCCATAGCTACAAGAATGAAAACTATTCAAGGAATGTTAGTTCAGTATTTTGTAATGTCTCCTGTAAATGTCAAGAATATAGAATTTATTTCAGCATCAAATAAACTAAAAGATTTTATCGTAAAAGATAAAACAAAAGGCGCAAATGATAAAAGCACAAATGATAAAAGCACAAATGATAAAAGCAAATATAATGATAGGAAAAAATTAGGAATAACAAAATGTTTAGAAATAATTTCAACAGATTATCAATTTAATGATAAAATAGAACACTTTAATGCACACAAAAAAAAAGATGATCTTGCCGACTCCTTTTTACAAGGTCTTTGGTTTATAAATAATAAATTTAGTAAATAATTTTAGTAAATTATTTTAGTGGTAAATTTATTATTTTAATTCTATTTTAAAAATATATATATTAATTCGTATGACTTAAAATTATATGTTCTATTTAATGAATAATAATGGCTGAAATAATTGAAATATCCGAAATGGATTTTAATGACGACAATTTTAGTAATAATGATTGGAACCAAAAAAAAACAAATTTTGGCGGCGGACTTGAACTTTTAATGAATGACAAAATTAAGGAAACAAAAGCTACAAGTGATATTGATTTAGAGGATTTAAATAATTTAGAAAATGAATTAAATAATCTTGTTGATGATGTTCCTGATAATGGTTTTAAACCTCAGTCCGATATGTTTTCTGCTCCAAGTTCTATGTTTCAAGAAAAACCGTCTGTTAAATTTAGCGATAGTTCCTCCATCGGCAAATCCACATCTGATATTGGCGGTGACACCAAATCATGGGATGGCTATGGCAAATTTAATAATGTTCCGTTAAATCCTGATAAGCAAATGCCTTCTCAACCACAATTATCTAAAGAAGAAATGTTAAGAGAGAAATTCAAAGTATTAAGAAAGTTAGAAGCTCTTGAAAAAAAAGGCGTTGAATTATCCAAAAAATACACAATGGAATCCTCTTTACAAGAAATGTTGGGAGAATATGAAACCATTATGGAGGAGAAAACTAAACTTAACTCTATTAAATTTCAAGGCAATATGCTTATGGCAGTCATTAATGGCATCGAGTTTTTGAATGGACGTTTTGATCCTTTTGATATTAAATTGGACGGATGGTCTGAACAAGTAAATGAAAATGTTACCGATTATGATGACATTTTTGGTGAACTTTATGAGAAATATAAGAGCAAGGCGTCGATGGCACCCGAAATCAAGCTCTTGTTTCAACTTGGCGGCAGTGCTATGATGGTTCATATGACAAACACTATGTTTAAGAGCTCCATGCCAGGTATGGACGATATTTTGAGACAAAACCCTGATCTAATGCGTTCATTCCAAAACGCGGCTGTAAATTCTATGTCCAATAGCAGTCCTGGTTTCTCTGGATTTATGACTAATATGATGAACCCAGAACCATCTGTTTCAAATGGTATGGGACCTCCGCCTCCGTTAGCAACGCAAGGACCTCATTCTGTTCCCCCTCCTCAAAACAGACCTGGAAATAATAACTACGCCAATCGTCCTGACTTAAATATGAGCCGCAGCAATTTCACAGATGAAGGAATTAGTTTGAGAGAAAATTATGGAAACACCGACAGTAAAAAACAATCAAGACCCGAAATGAAAGGACCTGGAGATCTGTCCGATATTCTTTCTGGACTAAAAACTAAAACTATAAATATTCAACAACCTAATCCAGCACAAAATGCCAATAATGACAGTAGCACTATTAGTATCAGCGATCTTAAAGAATTACAAGGTGACGGAAACATGCCTAAAAAAAGTCGTAGAAGACCCAAATCATCAAGTAATACCGTTTCTTTAGATATATAATACTATATCAAATTTACAAGGTGGTTATACAAAATCGCGTAATGGTTTAATAATAGCCAATAAAAGGAATATATCTATACCAATAGCTCGGATACAAGTAACTTGGATAATAATCATCATTTATTACTATAGGGTATGAAGGACCTCCTCCATAATACCCACCATAATATCTTCCTCTTCCTCCATAATAACCTCCTCTTCCTCCATAATGACCTCCTCTTCCTACACCTCCTCCTCTTCCTATACCACCTCCTCTTCCTCCGCCTCTTCCTCCTCCTCCTCCACCGCGACCAAACCCTTCTGTTTTATTATCTAAATAAGTAACAATTAAATAGCAAATATAAAATAAAAACGCACAAAGTAATATTCTTTTTATATCCATTATTATATATATATTAATGAATATAAATTATTTAATTTGAAACAAGTTGCTTCTTGTATTACATTGGATAATAGATAAATAATATAAATTACAATTTATCTAATATTTTTTACTTTTTTTTGTTTTTCTTGCACGTTTTTTTTTTATATTTCTCTTACTCTTTTTTCTTCGAGATTTTTTGCCACCTACAGGATTTGTTACTAATGTAGAACTTGTTGCTCCTGTGCTACTTAAAGATGGATCAGAACTTGATGATGAAGTAGAACTTGATTGATCACTTGATGATGAAGTAGAACTTGATTGATCACTTGATGATGACGGAGTAGAACTTGATGATGAGGCAGAACTTGATGATGATGGAGTAGAACTTGAAGAAGTAGAACTTGATGGTGGAGTATAACTTGATGACGAATCAGAACTTGATTTTCTATTTGTCCACCAAGCAGCAAGTCCAACTACTCCAAGTCCAGTTGCTATTGTTATTGTTAAAGGGTCCATATTATATATATTATAAATAAAATATTTTATTCGACAGTTACAACTTTTGCCAAATTTTTGGGTTTATCAGGATTAATACCTTTACCAATAGATAAATAATATGCCATCAACTGTATAGGAATAATTCCTAAAAGGGATGTGTATGTTTTATTTTCAGGAACATATATTGTTTCACATATTATATGTTTTGCTATTGTTTTATCATTAGTTATTAAAATTATAGGTGACTTACGTGATGCAACCTCTTGATAACAATTTATGGTTTTTGCCTTATGACTTTGGTCCAGATTTAAAATTATAACAGGAAAATTTTCATCCAACAAAGCAAATGGACCATGCTTCAATGAACTTGATGAATATCCTTCCGAATGTATATAAGATATCTCTTTTATTTTTAATGACCCTTCTTTAGCTATATATTCATCAGTTCCTTTTCCAAGTAAAAATAAATTATCCGATTTTATTTTTTTAACAATATCTTTTATTTGTTCACTACAACAATCTAATATAGTTTTTATGTCGTTTGATAAATTATGTAGATCACATATCATACGCTCTCGTTTTTTTATATTAATATCGTTTATTTGAGCAAACCATATTGCCGTCATAGATAAACAAACTACTTGGCTCGTAAATGACTTGGTTGAAGCAACACCTACTTCTTTTCCTGCATTACAATATATTCCACAATCTACTTCTCTCGCTATCAAAGAATCAACCACATTTATTATTCCAATTGTAGTTATGTTATTATTTTTTGCTATTTCAATACAACGATGCAAATCTTTTGTTTCACCGGATTGAGAAATTAATATAAATGCGGTTTCTCCTATTTTTGGAATATCATAATCATAAAATTCAGCTCCGTCAAATACTTGCACTGTATTAAAATTACATATCTGTTTAAAAAAATACATACCATATAATCCAGCAAAATATGATGTTCCACAACCCAAAATTATTACATTATTTATGTTTTTTAAATTATTTTTATATTGTTCAAGACCACCAAGTTTTACCTCTGATTGACTTTTAATTCTACCTCCTTTATTTATTGAATTCATTACCACATTCGGCTGCTCATTAATCTCTTTTAACGTCCAATGAATATACGGATGCGGTGACAAATCTGAATTAAATTCTGATACGTTTTTCTTTAAATATACATTATTTGTTTTAACAATAATATTTTCATCCATTTTTTCAATTACACATATATCATCTTTATTTAAAGTAATATAGTTCTTAACCATATTACAAAATCCACTTTGTTCTGATGTGATTACCACTCTATCTTCATTTTGACCTATTAATAATGGCGAACCATTCCTTACACAAAACAATTTATTTGGTTCATATAAGCTTTGAATTATGAGACCATATGTCCCACTCAATTCATTAATACTTTTATTAATTGCCTCAAATGTATTATTCAATAAAGAATAATTATATTGTATTAAATTTACAATCACTTCTGTATCTGTTTGAGAAAAAAACGTAAACCCCTTTTCTATAAGCATACTTTTTATCGTATTGTAATTTTCTATAATACCATTATGGACTATAATAAATTTTTTGTCATTAGATAAATGAGGATGCGCATTTATATCAGTTTTCATACCATGTGTAGCCCATCTATTATGACCTATTCCTATACATAAATTTGTAGCTGTTTTGTTATTTAATAATTGAACCAATTTATCGATAGCATTTACTTCATTTGTTGACGCACATTTATTCACTTCAAACATATCATTATTTATCACGGATACACCACACGAGTCATACCCTCTATTTTGTAATTGTATTAATCCATCTATAATTATTTTATAAATATCTTCACCTTTTCCAAGAACTATTCCAAAAATACCACACATCTAATAAAGTAATTTATTTTATTTTACTTTATTTTACTTTATTACAATTTTTATTTTAAATTATTCTCTATTTTGCTTAATAAATTCATAAATGGTGTATCATTTTTACCATATAATAATGATAAATGTGTTTTCTTTATATTGGCAATTAAACTTTGTTTATTTATATACAGCCAAATTATATACACCATAAATAATCCAAACATAAAATACACATGCTTCATTTTGTATTCTTCATTTTTTAAATAATACAACGGCAACACTTTTATTAGTGTATTAATAATTATAAACCAAAATATTGTTTTAATACTTATCTTCCGATATAACATTAAAATTAACATAAAAATATTATATATTAATCCTATTGTTAAGGCAAATTTTGGACTATATGATGTATATTTATAAATATATAATATATACCAAACAAAAATCCAATATGAAAATATCATGTCGAACCTGAGTGCTGACATTTATAATACAAATATAAAATAAATTAATATACATTTCTATAAATTAAAAATTAAAAATTATTAATAATTTATTTATTATTTATTATTTAAATATAATACAATATTAATTTAGTAATGAAAAAACTTGGTGAATGTGGTATTAATGGTTGTCCAAAAAGTGGAATAAAAATACATGATACAAATAATACAAATAATACAAATTTGGACCCTAATTTATTCTATAATCGTTTAAAGGAACAAAATAAACATACCGGAGTAAGAATTACGAAAGGAACAAATGAATATAATGCTGATCCTTTTGGAGATATTAACCCATTTAGTAATCCTGACGGCATAAATGATTTTAAAAGTGTTACATACAATAATTCATCTTATGATAAATTAGATTTAAATATGAGCAATTATTCTATTGATGACATCTATAACTTATTCGGAGTTCAAAATAAAATACTTACAGATGAAGTAATGAAAGAGGCTAAAAAAATTGTGTTAAAAACGCATCCAGATAAATCCAGATTAGACCCAAAATATTTTTTATTTTTTTCAAAAGCATACAAACGTCTATTTAGTATTTACGAATTTCAAAATAAAACTACCAAAAAAAGTGAAGACAAAAATGATTTTTTCGATTCATCAAAAGGTGATATTTTAAATAATATGTTTGAAAAAAACAATGATCTTAAAAAACCCACGAATTTTAATAAATGGTTTAATGACCAGTTTGAAAAACATAAATTGGAAGACACTACTGAAAATGGTTACGGCGACTGGTTAAAATCCAATGAGGACATTGTTGATGTCGGCAATGTTTCAAAGGCCAATATGGCGGCAGAAATGGACAAAAGAAAAAAACAGGTTCAGGCTTTAACAACATATAATGGTGTTAATGACCCTTATGCATCTACATTTGGCGGATCATCATTGATGGAGTATAATAAAAATTTCTCGTCTGGAACTATGTTTAGCAGTGAAGGGATGGGTTACACTGATTTACGTCAAGCTTATGTAGAATCTGTTATTCCGGTTACCGAAGACGACTACAAAAAAATGCCTAAGTTTAAAAATATTGAAGAATATAAGATGTATCGTAATACAGTCGACATTACACCAATTGACAAAACAGATGCTATGAGACAATTATATAATCAAAATAAAGAAACCGAAAGCGAAAGTGCTGCTTTAGCGTTTCATTATGCTAAACAGTCAGAAAAGGCAAAAAAAAGCTCGGAAACCTTTTGGTCCGGATTAAAACAAGTCACTAATTTCTAAAATATTCCTTTAGTTAAATTAATCAATTTATTATTCAAATCTATAATAAATGGATCAACAAGTTTTATATGAAAAAGATGGCATGAAATTCACAAAATTACATAACAATAAATACGGACTTGAATTCTCGATGGAAAATAAAAATATCATACTCTCAAATATTGTAGATTTTAGTCTAATCAAATTAATTTATGATTTAAATAATGATATTTATGAACATGTTGAATTAAACAAAATTAATGATAATGAAGCTATAGCAACCATATTAATAAGACATTTGTTTGAGGATTTAGGTCTGCCGCAAAAATATTCACATCTTCATGTTACAAAAGTTATTAATGATAAACAAATAATATTTAGATCTAAATCTATATATACAGATAGACCGCAAAATATTCCTGAGGATGCTGAATTAATGGCTATGAAAGAAAATATTGGAGTTTGCAACATCATAACCCCTCACAAAATAAATTTTATGTTTACGGTTCTATTTGAAGACTATGTTACAATTCCACAATTTGCCGAAAAATTAATAGGAATAATTTTAAATAAAATATTTAAACGTTTAAAACAATTTATAGAAAACGTTAGAATTAATTAAAATGAATAATATAAAACAAATATTATTTTTATTTAATGCCTCCTTTATCATTTTTTCTGAAATTTTATTATATTTTTTTTTTAGAGACAAAATATCATTTATTAGTAGAATAACAAGAAGACTTTCAAGTATTAATATTTTATATGTTAAGGTTTTTCAAGCGATTGCCTTAAATAATAGTTTGATTGATGATAAAATAAATAATGAATTATTGAGATTTACTGATAAAGCGCCTTGGACGAATGATGACATTGATTATGATGCTTTGAATAAATTAAAGGATGAAGAGAAACTTTTATTTGAAGATGGTTTCAATAATCCAATCAATTCTGGTATGATTTCATTAGTTTATAAAGCAAAAATGATTGATAATGGTTCTAATATAATTGTTAAAATTAAAAGAAAAAATATTGAATTAAAGTTAAATGATGCTATTGATAACCTTATGTTCTTTATGTATATAATATCATTTGTCCCTTTAATTCATAAATACCAATTAGCTGAAGTGGTAAATAAAAACATTGATATTATAAAACATCAAGTCAATTTTAGTGAAGAAGTCCAAAATATAATAAAAATTAAAGAGAATTGTAAACATTTAAAATATGTGAAGATACCCAATGTTTTTAAAGATGTTACTGAAAATAACCCTAATATTATTTTAATGGAACTAATTGATGGAGTAACCATTAATAATGTTAAAGAAGAGGATTTTGAAGGGTTTGCTAAATCTGTTCTTAAATTTGGTCTTGTTACCACATTATTACACGGAGCAACACATGGAGATTTACACGGCGGCAATATTTTGTTTATTAAAGACGAAAATGATCCAAAATATAAACACAAAATAGGTGTTATTGACTTTGGAATAATTTATGAAATTGATCAACAATTCAAAAGGGAATTATTTAATGTAATAACCGAAATGTTTAACACTACAGCAGAATCAACTGCTGAAAAATTACTCACCTCTGGTATTATAGAACCGATAGATGTATTAAAAATGCTACCAAATAATCATTATAAAAATATCTTACAGTTTACCACCGAAATTCTCCAAGATACTATTTTTAATTCAAGACAAGGAACTCAATTACAGTTATATAAATTTTTATCGAAATTTAAAAATTACATCAGTAACCCTGAAATTGCCAATTTTGGAATTAGACCAAGTGATAATTTTGTTAAAACACAATTGGTCCTTGCTATGGCTCACGGTGTTACACTTACACTTTGCAAAGATGATTATATGTTGATTGCCGATAAAGTAATTAATGAGCTTTTTCATACAAATATTATAATGTAAATATTATTACCTAATATCATCAAAAAATTAACATATTTTATTTATATCTTCATCATTTAAAAAATATGTTTTATCTATTATTACCTCCTTTGCTATATTTTTAATGATTTTGTCTTCTTTTTCCAAATCATTATCGCCTTTACCTCCCATTGCTTCTATAATTAGCTTATTATATTGATCAGAAAATTTTGATTCACTTTTTCCACAATCTGGATGTTTTTTTTTAAATTCTGGTAATATCTTTGAATTTTTATGGGCTATATGCTTTATAACTTTTCTTATTTTTGTATTTTTTATCTCTTCCTTTTCCCATTTATCTTCATCCTTTATATACATTACTTCTCTCTTTGCATCTGTGCAATGAATAGGTCTTTTGGTTTCTTCTAATGAATTTAAATTTTTTACTATTATATTTGAAATACCATCTACAAATCCTAATTTACCTACGGCTTCCAAATCGGATAATTGTAGTTTAATTGAATCGACAAAATCCATTATATTCATAGCGTCTTTACAAGTTTCGTTTAAGAAGAAATTTAAGTTGAATGATTTATTATGTGAATTTGTATAAGTAGTATTATTACTATTATTATTATTTATTGTAGTATCCTTCTTTACAATTTCCAAAATTAAATTTTTAAATTCTTGATTTTCTTTCATAAGATAATTTATTAATTCATCCTTTTTATCAGTATTTTGTTCATTATTTGATTTTTCTATAGTTATACACGTTTTTTTATGCCGCCAAAGTGTTGTCCTACTATTAAAAACTATTCCACAATCACAACTATTATTGTGTGCATATTCATCTGCTTTCTCTTTTTTCTCCTTTTTCTCCTTTTTTGTTTCATTTGTTTCATTTTGTTTCATTTTAACCAGTTTTTGATGTTTTGATGTCAATAAGTGTCTTTCATAGGAAAATTTCACACAGCATTTATAATCACAATAAATACATTGAAAAAAAACTTCTCCTTTTTCTCCTTTTTCTCCTAAATTTGTTTCATTTGTTTCATTTTGTTTCATTTAATTTAATTATAGAAAATAATTTTAAATCAGTATTTTGTAATTTATTTTAATGAAAAAAAATTATCGTCATAGAATTAAAAAACTTTTTTCAGTGACCAGACCTTAATTTTTTTTATGGTCTCAGCTTTTCCTTCATTTTTTTAATATTTTTTTTTCCCAAAAGTATTTCGGAATTTCAAAAATGGACATTTATAAATGTCCAAAAACGACTTTTCCCAAATATATG
>Ga0114969_10005177_pt1 | contig 10254 bp, 8 predicted proteins | sample M_130807_MF_Meta_FD_87316 | JGI IMG/M metagenome (GOLD analysis project Ga0114969, IMG submission 87316) | Freshwater microbial communities from Lake Montjoie, Canada to study carbon cycling - M_130807_MF_MetaG | ecosystem: Environmental > Aquatic > Freshwater > Lake | place: Lake Montjoie...
CTTAAATTTTCACCTGAACAAATTGTAGTTTCTACCGGAGCAAAGCAATCAATTGCAAATGCTGTACTTGCATTAATAAATCCAGGTGATGAGGTAATTGTTCCTTCTCCATATTGGGTAAGTTATCGTGAAATGGTGAAAATGGCAGGAGGAAAACTAGTGAAAGTAAATACCCAACTTTCAAATGAATTCAAATTGACCGGTGATGAATTTGCTTCTGCAATAACACAAAAAAGTAAACTTTTCATATTTTCCTCGCCATGTAATCCAACAGGAGCTGTTTATTCAAAAGAAGAATTACATCAACTTGCCTTGGTACTTGCAAAGCATCCTGAAATTATTGTTATAAGCGATGAGATATACGAGTACATCAATTTTATTGGTAAACATGAAAGCATAGCTCAGTTTGATGAATTGAAGGATCGAGTAGTGGTTGTAAACGGTTGTTCAAAAGGTTATTCGATGACTGGTTGGAGATTAGGATACATCGGTGCTCCGATTGAAATTTCAAAAGCATGTGAAAAAATTCAAGGTCAAATTACCTCAGGTACAAATTCAATTGCCCAACGAGCTGCAATAGCAGCAATAAACGGCAGTTTGACTAATACAATATTAATGCGTGAAGCATTTAACAGAAGACGAGAATTAGTAAAAGAGTTACTGAATAAAATACCTGGTATTAAATGTAATAATCCGGAAGGTGCCTTCTATTTCTTTCCTGATTTCAGTAATTATTTTGGGAAAAAATACAAGCATTATGATATAAAAAATGCGGATGAGTTATGTATGTTTTTATTGTATGAAGGAAATGTATCAATAGTTACCGGAAGTGCATTTGGAGACGAGAATTGTGTCAGAATTTCTTATGCAACTTCTGATGAAAAATTAATTGCCGCTATTGAAAGAATCCGGACTACCTTGCTTCTTCTCACCTGATTTTTTTATAAGAACAAAACATATTAATTTGTTCTATTCTCTTCTTTCACCATTCTTTACATTAGCACCTTCGATTAATGAAGCAAATAGAAAAGCTAGTCACGAATAAATTCTCAAAGTTACGCATTGCAGTAATCGGAGATGTTATGCTCGATAGTTATCTATATGGCAGCGTAGAAAGAATTTCACCCGAGGCACCGGTTCCAGTTGTAAGTATCGTTAAAAAGGAAGATCGCCCTGGTGGTGCAGCAAATGTTGCATTGAATTTAAAATCACTTGGAGCAACTCCAATTTTATTTTCGGTTATCGGAAGAGACGAAACAGGAAAGAAACTATTGAATCTTTTAATTAATTCAGGAATCGATACATCAAATATTATTACGAGTAAGTCTAGAATTACCACTTCAAAAACAAGAGTATTAAGTAAAAATCATCAAATGATTCGATTTGACGAGGAAATACAAACTTCCATTTCAGATCGTGAAGCCGATTCAATTTATGCTTTTATTGCCAAACAATTTCAATCAAAAAAATTTGATGCAATTATAATTGAAGATTATAACAAAGGTGTTTTAACTGAATCATTGATTGAAGTGTTAATGACTTTATTTCTCAAAAAAAACATCCCGGTATTGGTTGATCCGAAAAAGACTAATTTTTTCTCTTTTGATGGAGCTACAGTTTTTAAACCAAACCTGCGAGAAGCTAGAGAAGCGCTTGGAAAAAATTTTGGAACTTCATTAAAAGAATTAAATGAAGTTCATCATGAATTTAAGAAAAAACTTTTTCATCATTACACATTAATTACACTTGGCGATAAAGGTTCTTATATAAATAATGGAGAAACCGGAAATATTATTCCTGCTCAAGTGCGAAATGTATCAGATGTGAGCGGAGCAGGCGATACCGTTATTGCAGTTATGGCAGCATGTATTGCCTCGGGAGCAAATGCTTTCGATGCAGCTTTTTTATCAAATTTAGCCGGAGGAATAGTTTGTGAAAAGCCTGGAGTGGTGTCAATAAATAAAAACCAATTAATTAAAGAAATTAGAAACAGATGAATTGGCTAAAAAAGAATATTATAATTAAAACTACATCAGAAAGTTATCTGCTTTTGTCTCCTACACAAAGGAAACGGTCGTTAATTATTGTTCTTTTTATTCTATTAATCGGAATTATGGACGTATTTGGACTTGCATCAATTTTGCCTGTTATTTATATGGCATCTAATCTATCTATTATTACTGACAATCATTACATTTATTCGATTTATAAATTTATAGGCCTTAATAATCCAAATTATTTTTTGCTATTGGTTGTTTCTTTTGTTCTCTTCATTTTTATTATTAAGAATTCACTGGCTATTTATTTTTCATTTCTGCAAAGCAAATTTGCATATGATGTTGCCTTTGATTTAAATGAAAGGAAATTTAACCAGTTTTATCAGATGGATTTTTCTTCTGTAAAATCAATAAATAGCAACATTACCGCTGCCAACATTGCCAATCTTCCCGTTGAATTTGCAAATGGTATAATGATACCGCTCTTTATTTTTTTGTCAGAAATAATTGTTGTATTTTTTTTAATCATCGGAATTGCAATCGCTGACTATAAACTATTGCTTATCATTAGTTGCATATTACTTCCTTCTTCTTTTTTATTTTATCGAGCTATTAGAAACAGGACTTATCAAATGGGAAAATCAAAAAACGCAGAAAGGTATATGATGTACCAATTCCTATATCAAAGTATTCAAGGATATGTAGATGTTTTAGTTTTAAATAAAGTAAAATATTTTCTAAATAAGTATTTCGATAAGCAAAGGAAACTATATAATTTATATGCGAAATTAGGAGTACTAGAAACAATGCCCAGTCGCTTTTTAGAAGTAATTGCTTTACTAGGTGTTGTTCTAATTTTCTTTTATTGTATTATATTCAATTTAAAACCAAGTTATTTAATAGCATTTCTCACCTTGTTTGTTATGGCTGCTTATCGAATGATTCCTTCAATTAACAGAATCATTATAGCAGTAGTTAAATTAAAATCCATGAATTATGTATTAGAAGTTTTTTCTGATATTCCATATAAATCAAAACAATCTGAACAAAAAAATGAATTCACAACAGATTCACCATTTCCATTATTTAACAATAATTTTGAATTCAAAAATGTCAATTATCAATACGAAGGTGCAAATCAAAAAGCCCTGGATAATGTTTCTTTTAAGATCAACAAAGGCGATATTGTGGGCTTTATTGGTACATCAGGTTCAGGAAAAACAACATTATTTAATGTGCTTCTAAGATTATTAAAGGAACAAAGCGGGGAATTTCTGATTGACAATATCCCTTTAGCCGATGAATATATTTATGACTGGAGGAAAAATATAGGATTTGTCCGTCAGGATTTTTATTTAATTGATGCTACGCTTGCTGAAAATATTGGGTTCGGTATTGATAGAATTAAAATTGATGATGAAAAGGTAATGCAGTGTCTTAAATCTGCATGCTTGCATGATTTTGTTAAAACACTTCCAAAAGGAATAAATACGCAGATTGGCGAATTTGGAGGAAAACTCTCAGGTGGTCAGAAACAAAGAATTGCAATTGCAAGAGCGTTGTACCATGATTCAGAAATAATTTTATTTGATGAAGCTACAAGTGCATTAGATAGCGAAACTGAAAATGAAATTATTGATACAATTAATAATTTATTTAATGAGCAGAAAACTATGTTATTGATAGCACACCGTTACACTACTTTAAAAAAATGCAATCGTATATATGAAATGAAGGACGGTAAAATCATAGCAATTCATAAATATGAAGATCTCCTCCTCGAACGGGTAAAAATCTGATTGTTGACATATTATCTCTGATTTATTTCGTCTAAATAATTAAGATCAGACAAAATATATTTTTTTTAATTTTTAATGCATGAAAAAAATTGGATTGCTTTCTGATACACATGGTTTCATTGATGATAAAATCATTTCGCATTTTAAAGAATGTGATGAAGTATGGCACGCCGGCGATTTTGGTGTTGATGTAAATGAAGAACTGGAAAAACATTTTTTTGTTCGAGGAGTCTATGGAAATATCGACGGACAAAAAATACGAACCAAGTATCAGGAACATAATAAATTTAACATTGAAGGATTGAATGTATGGATCACTCACATTGGTGGTTATCCAGGAAACTATGATTGGAAAATCAGAAGCGAAATACAAAAAAATCCTCCAGGATTATTTATCTGTGGTCATTCACACATTTTAAAAGTAATACCTGATAAAAAATTAAATCTATTGCATATAAATCCTGGAGCTGCCGGAAAAAGCGGTTTTCACATTATGCGCACCATTGTTCGATTTCAAATAGAAAAAAGAAACATAAAAAACTTGGAATTGGTTGCACTCGGGAAACGAGGAGTTATTGAATAGTAATTATTTCCAAAAAAAACCTTTGTCAGCGGGAGGAATATTTTTAATGGTGATGTTATTTTGCATTATTAAATTTCCTACCCAAATTTTTGTTTATGATTACACCATCAATTCAACCGGACCCAATTGATAAACTCCTTAAAAAAATCATGAAAGAAACAGAACAAGAATTGCAACCAGTAAAGTTTGCCTCTTTCGTTCAACGGATGGTTGCCAGGTTAGTTGATATGTCATTAATTACAGGTATTACACTTGGTATCGGCTATCTTGCATTTAGCTTTATTCGAAAAGACACTCCTGAATCAGCTGCATATATTATTGATGGATTGAAACAAGCACTTCCTGCATTTGGTATTATGACATGGGTGACGCTATATTCTCCATTAATGGAAAGTACGGGAGGAACAATAGGAAAACGATTAATGGGAATAAAAATGATAAATGATAACATGGAATACAAAAATCCACGCTTTCTTACCTGCGCCGCAAGAGCATGGGTTTATCTGGTCTTTATAATGTTATTGATTATACCAGCAATCGCAAGTTGCATATTTGTTTTATTTAACGATAAGAAAATGACCTTTCACGATAAGATGTTTAATATGGTTTGCGTGAACTATCGGTAATAATTTCTGAATAAGATTTTAAAAAAATCACCTTTTTAGTTTCTTGTAGTTTACTGTTTATTGTATGTCTAAAAATCTAAAATGTAGTTGTTTACATTTGTTCGCACCCGATAAGGAATTTAAATGGCTGACATAAAATCTACAACTACTGCTTCACTTCAAAAAATCTCATTGGTCATTCCTTGTTATAATGAATCAGCAAGAGTCAACCAAATGCTTGAAGGTCTTCGGGAATTTTCACGCAACTGGAAAAAAGATTTTGAAATAATTATTGTCGATGATGGTAGTAAGGATGATACATCAGGGTTGATTGAACAAAGTGAATTGTATAAAGAATTGTCATCGCAAGGAAAATTCAAATTAATCAAACCCGAAAAAAATCAAGGCAAAGGTTTCGCTTTACGCGAAGGAGTGTTAAAGGCTACTGGTACACATGTACTAACCCTGGATGCTGACATGAGCACCCGACCAACTGAACTCAATAATTGGTTAGCCACTCATAAACTTTCAAATAGTGAAATTTTAATTGGCTCACGCGAATTAAAAACATCTAAAGTAACCGAACGAAAGTCCCGAAATATCATTGGAAAACTATTCAATTTAAGCGTAAGGTTTTTTACTCCTTTGAAAAGCCATGATACGCAGTGCGGCTTTAAATTATATCCGACTGATGTTGCAAAAAATTTATTCAGCAAACTCTCAACTTCAGGTTGGGCGCATGATGTTGAGTTATTGTATCATGCGCATCTTGATGGAATAAAAATTATTGACATGCCTGTTACCTGGAAAGCAATGGAAGGAAGTAAAATTTCTGTTGGCGTTGATGGTATTAAAATGTTTTTTCAGGTAATGTGGCTTTCGCTGCAAATGAAATTCAATTGGTTTTTCATTTCGCCATTTTCTGAAATGAAGAATGCAGAGCTCAATAAAAAAAATCAACCGTTGTTTCGTTTTCTGTTTGCAACATTCTGTGTGTTTTTATTTTTCCTGATGACCACCGTTAGTTTTCATTATGGAATAACAGGCGACGATTTAGATCAAAAAGTTTATGGCGAAAAAGTTTTGAATTTTTATACTTCATTCGGAAAAGATACTTCGTGCTTGAATCTGAAAGTAGGTAACAAGGAAAACTTGTATCTCTATGGTGGTTTGTTCAGTATGATTTCCGCAGCTGCAAATCGCTACATCGGTGGATTGGATGAATATGACATGCGCCACCTCATTAACGCGATTGCAGGATTCTTTGCAATTCTGTTTACTGGTTTGCTTGCTCGAAGATTAGGTAATTGGCTTACCGGATTTTTGGCGTTGGTACTACTTGCATCGTGGCCACAGTTTTTCGGTCAGAGTATGAACAACCCTAAGGATATTCCTTTTGCACTTACCTACATACTTACTATTTATTTTTTAGTTAAACTGGTATCTGAACTTCCTCGACCAAGCACCCGAACATGGGCAATGAGTGCAGTTAGCATTGCGCTTGCCATTAATATTCGGGTAGGTGGTTTGTTATTGATTGGAATGTTATTCGCCTTTGTTATTGGCACATACATTCTCTCTACTGAAAAAAGAAAACTGATAAATACAACCAACTCTTTCGGATATTTATTTAAACGATTAATTTTTGTTGCCCTTGCAGGATACTTTGGTGGTTTAATATTCTGGCCTTATGGATTGATGGGACCAATGAGTAATCCGTTTATTGCGCTTAAAGAGCAAACCAATTTTGCTATGGGTATCGGAATGTTGTTTGAAGGAAAAGTAATTACTTCTAAAGAAATTCCGTGGTACTACATTCCGAAATGGTTAGAGATTACAACTCCACTTGTAATACTGATTGCTGCACTGGCTCAATTAGCTCTTTGGTATTTTTCAAGAAAGAAATTTTCTTCAACTGTTACATTGCTCATAATTTTTGCAACATTATTTCCATGGACATATGCTGCCTATCAACAATCTCCGTTGTATGATGGACTGAGGCAATTTCTGTTTATGATTCCATTGATTGCAGTGCTTGCATCTTTAACATGGAGTTTTCTGATAACAGGATTAAATCAAAAAATAGTTTCTTACATCGCTGCCGTTGCATTTGTCATTGGTATTGCATTTCCACTTCGGTTTGCATTTGCAAATCACCCAAACGAATATGTTTACTTCAATGAAATGATCGGAGGCATAAAAGGTGCTTACGGAAAATTCGAAACTGATTATTACATGAACAGTGTGCGCAAAACCGTAGATTGGTTTAAGCAATCTGAGATTTTTAAAAATGCCACGAAGGAGAAAAAAATATTATTGGCCACCAATGCAGCTGACCCCATCAATTGGTATTTCAGAAATGATACTGATAAAGTAACTGTGGTTTACACCAAGTGGAATGCAGCAGGCAATCCCAAAACCCGGACCGCACGCGATTGGGATTATGGAATATATTATTCACGCAATGTTGAACCTGGAATGTTAATCGCCGGTACATGGCCCTCTGATAAAGCAATTTATAAAAACGAAGCGGATGGTGTTCCGCTCTCATGCGTGATTGAACGGAAAAATAAATCTGATTTATATGGTTACAGAGAAATGCAACGCGACAGTTTAGCAAAAGCAGAATATTATTTTGAAGATGCATTAAAATACAATCCGCAAAACGAAGAAGTTACAGGTTGGATGATTCAGACAAAACTCAATCTGAAAAAAACAAAAGAGGCACTGACTTATGCTCAAAAATATTTAACACTGATTCCAGATGATGATCAGGCATACATGATGCTTGGCGTTTGCTATGCATACACAGGAGATTTAAGCAATGCGGAATTCAATTTGTTAAAAGCAGTTGAAATGCGACCAACAAATTTTCAGGCATATCAATTACTCAGTCAGCTTTATCAGCAGAAAGGAGATAAATCAACTGCACAGAGCTATATGAATAAAGCTCAAGAGATAAAACAACAATTGCAGGAACAACAGCAACAATAATTATGGATTTAAAAGAACTGGAATCAGGAGTTAATCCGAATACGCATTGGTACTATCAATCGAAGAAATGGCCGCTGGTTCGTTTTGTGAAAAAGATTTTTCGTGAACAAAAAAGAAAAGTTGTTTTGGTTGATGTGGGTTCCGGCTCCGGATTTTTCATGTATGAATTATTAAATCTGATGCCGGAGATGATTGATAAAGTGTGGCTCGTTGATATTAATTACTCCGAAGCCGAAGTGAAAGATACCATCGGACAACAAGTTGAAAAAACCATTAACCTCCCTCCTATTATTGAACATGCAGTAGTAGTAATGATGGATGTGCTCGAACACATTGAAGATGATTTGGCAATACTGAATGAAATAAAAAAACGCTGCGTTGGTAAAAATCACTTTTTCATTACTGTTCCGGCTTTCATGGATTTGTGGAGTGGGCATGATGTGTATCTCGGTCATTATCGCCGTTATACTTCCAAAACTTTAAATGCATTGTTGGTGAATGCAAAATTTTCGAAGTATAAAATTTTCTATCTCTTTGCCGGAATATTTCCAATGGTGTGGAGCATTCGTAAGCTGAATAAAAAAAGCAATGAAACTCAAAGCAACATGAAACCATCGCATCCAATTGTGAATTCAGTTCTTCGTGCATACAATTCGTTCGAAATGAATTTCAGCAGAATGAACAAAATGTTTGGAGTGACTTGCGCTGCTGAAGGAGAAATAACCAGTCAACAGTAGGCAGTAATCAGTATGCAGGAAAAATTGCAGTAATAAACGCGAAACCAGAAACTCGAAACTCGAAACCATTTTAAAAAATGAAATCGCTTCATCCAAAAACACTTTCCTTTCTTTCGCAGTTAAAAAAGAACAACAACAAACCTTGGTTCGATAAACACAAACCTGAGTTTGATGAAATAAGAATTCAGTTCACAGATTTCATTGAAGAATTATTGATTGCAATGAAAAAAGCAGACCCGCAAATCGGTATTGATTTAAAAGCGAAGGATTGCGTGTTCCGTATTTACCGTGATGTTCGATTCGGAAAAGATAAAACTCCGTACAAGATTCATATTGCAGCGGCTTTTGGTCGCGAAGGACGAAGAGGAAAATATGCCGGCTACTACATTCACATTGAACCCGGAGGAAAAAATTTTATGGGTGGTGGCGTGTGGATGCCTGAAGCACCTGAACTGAAAAAAGTTCGTCAGGAAATAGATTATAACCTGAGAGATTTTAAAAAGATAACTGAGGCAAAGAGTTTCAAAAAAACTTTCGGCGAACTGGATGGCGAAAAAATGAAAACAATTCCGAAAGATTATGATGCTACAAACCCTGCCATTGAAATTCTGAAACACAAAAGTTTTTTATACGGATGCGAGCTGGATGATAAAACTGTTCTCTCTCCTTCCTTCCTGAAAAAATCTGTTTCTGTTTTTACGGAGTTGTCGCCGTTCATTCAGTTTCTGAATCGGGCGATGGATTGATTATTTATGAATAACGAAGAAAGGCTTAAAAGAGCCGTAGAATTTTTAAAAGAAAGTAAGTCATTTATGGTCGGTGACTTGCAATTAGAAGACAATGAAAATAATTTCAATGTTATAGGTTGGTCAAATTATCAATTCATTGAAAATTTATCAATGCAACATGCACTTATAGAATTGAACGAAATAAAAAATCTTTTTAAACTAATGATTGAAAATAATCATGAGTTAAAAATATTTATTGAAAATAAAAATATTGCTTATGAGCTTCGTGGCGATGAGACAGGTAAAAGTTCAATCACAATTTGCATTGAAAAAAATAATGAGCTTATTTGGAAAACTGAACTCAAAAAAAATCTTTAATTATTCCATCTAAATTTTTCCACAATTCATTCACCAATCAATAGCTCAGTTATATTTGTTTCCGGATGGAGAATTTCATTGTATCGGCGCGTAAGTACAGACCAGCAAGGTTCGAAGATGTTATTGGTCAGCCACAGGTAACGCAAACACTTAAGAATGCAATCCGCAACAATCAGTTGGCTCAGGCTTTTTTGTTTTGTGGCCCCCGCGGAGTGGGTAAAACAACCTGTGCGAGAATTCTAGCTAAAGTTATTAACTGCGAAAATATTTCGAAAGACATTGAAGCATGTAACGAATGCGAGAGTTGTAAATCATTTAATCAGAATGCAACTTTCAATGTTCATGAACTGGATGCTGCATCGAACAACAGTGTGGAAGATATCCGCGCATTGATAGAACAGGTTCGATATGCGCCACAAACCGGAAAGAAAAA
>Ga0114969_10005179_pt1 | contig 10252 bp, 17 predicted proteins | sample M_130807_MF_Meta_FD_87316 | JGI IMG/M metagenome (GOLD analysis project Ga0114969, IMG submission 87316) | Freshwater microbial communities from Lake Montjoie, Canada to study carbon cycling - M_130807_MF_MetaG | ecosystem: Environmental > Aquatic > Freshwater > Lake | place: Lake Montjoie...
CCTGTTGGGGGTCAGGGAAAAACTTATCTACTAGCTTGCTGCCAATGTCTAGAATAGCGCCAAGAGGGAACATGATTATTTAACCGGAAAGTTACCACCAACGGGGTTAGCAGCACCCACTGGAGCCGCAGTAAACGCTGTGGTTCCTATAGGAACATGCCCATTAGTCCAAGGGCTTTCATTGATAGGGCCGTAGCAATTAGCCAGTTTTACATTGTTCACTTTCTTGGCTTGCAAGTCACACAAGAATGACCACTGGTTACTCATGCCACCACCAGGCTCAGAGGTCGTAACAAACTGCCGTGTTGTCATTGTGACAACATTCCAATCGGGGGCTTGCGGATACTCCGTAACCGTCGAGAACAGGCTCCAAACCTTGCCAGCAGGGGCTTTGCAGCTACCTTTCATTAAGTCTGAATTGGCTATGCTTCTACCCGTCAATACGGGGCATACAGCCATACCCTCTGGAAATTCCTTGCCATCCACTCTAATAGTCTTGCCCGTGGGAACACTTGCAGATGCCGCACACAGAGCGAACTGACCATTGCAAATCATCAGGTTTACACCACCGGCAAACGCCGGAAATGACACCAATGTCAATAAAATAAATTTAATCATTTTTCGCCCTTTTTATTCCAAAGTTCAAACAAAGTCTTGATCTTTTCCTCTAGCACCGCTACCCGCAAATCTAGCTTACTCAGCACGATTATGAGGGTTACGAGCGCAAACAGAATGGGCCACGCTTTGACCAATAGATCAAACGTATCCACTATCCGGCCTTGGTCACCAGATGCGCTAGCATGAGAATAATGGCTCCTGCGCTGCCGATTAGAATAGCCTCTATACGCTTAATGCGTAGGATAGTTTCCGTCCACCGTTCCTCACAAACACTCTCATGAGTAGTAAGACGCTTATCTAACTCGACAGTAGTAGCCATGCCTACATACCCTCACCTGGAGTTGCATACACAATGCCAGTTCCAGAGGCAACAATAGCAGATAGATACAGCGTAGCCGTGTTACTTGACTGTGCTGGAGTGGTCAAAATAATTGTCGCATTATTGTGTAACACCATTCCGTAGCTTGGCGTTCCTGCCACCGGAACAACAACATCTCCTGTGCTGGAATTGCTCAACCTAACAAAAACTTCCGCTGCCGTTCCGTTATGAACACGAACCTGATTAGAAGGACTATCAGAAAGAATGGCTACCGTATTTGCAGCGGTAGTTACATTTATTCTGGTAGTCTTTCCATTAGCTTGAAACGCAATGTTATTAGCCATTAGTACACCTTACGCCCAGGTTTGTCGGTATTGCTTATCTTGGTAGAACAAGAGTCACCACCGCTAAAATCAAACACGCTACGGAAACCACCCTTGGGCATCGTTCCAGGAGTCCACCTAGGCTCACCCATCTGGCTATTATCACGCGGAGTCTGAGGGCGAACCGGCTTTGCCCATTTCTGACCATAGTTATACCGATCAGCGCCAGGAACAGTACTTTTAAGCTCAACTTCTTTCTGATACTTCATTTGATTTCTCCTTGGTCTTTACGATCAAATAGGCAAAACATGCAAAAAAAGCACTCATACCCAGACGCTCATATGTAGGCTCGTGCATCGTCCAGCAAGCAAGCGCAAACGTCATACACAGACCAATAATGGTCATCATACGCTCAGACAACACTTGTAACGCCAAACGCAACAATGCAACTGTTTCCATCACTATCCCCTAGTGTTAGTAAAACTATAGATTAACTATTCATCTTCATTCAGTAAACCAGCACCCCATTCGTCATCACTAATCTTCTGTTTAACCTTTTCCAGATTCAACGCTCGGTCTATGACCTTGGTCTTATCCGTTAGGCTAGCCATAGGATCAGCCATAACCTGCGTCAACAGATCGCTAATTGCCTTCTCTAGATCAGGGTTTACACCCTTATTCTTCTTACTCACCACGACCTTTGCGCCCCTGCTTAAACTTGGGCTTCAGGTTCTTACGTCCAATCGCTTTAGGTGCCGGTGTGCGGCCTAGATTACGCTGTGCATCACGGGAACCAGCGGCCTCGTTTGCACCACCTTTGCGCTCGCCTTCGCTCATTCTATCGTCCACTTTTTTTTCCTTTACGTTTTGATTTACGTGCTGAACTGAGGGAGGCAGCTACCGCCTGTTTCTGCGGATACCCTTCCCGTATCATTTTACGGATATTCTTGCCAACCGTCTTGTGGCTAGTACCTTTTGCTAATGGCATATTAATCTCCCAATATCCCGTAAGTCCGTAACGCAGCGCCAGGAACCTGCACAATTCCGGTACGAATCAAATTGCCAAATATTGTTTGGATAAGAGTCAATTGTTTTACATTGCCCTCGGTTACTGACATTAAACCAGTCAAATCTCTAGTAATCTTTGTCGCGGCAGATTCAGTCATTAATCCAGAGCCAACAATTGCAGGTTTAATAACCGTATCCCAATCTCTAATTAGATTAGGAATATTACCCCTAGACCTGGAAACCAGCCCTTCAACTACACCTTTTTGAAAATCATCCAATCCTTGCGGCGTATTTTTGATATACGGGGCAAAGGTTGTTAATTGCCTCACCGGATCGTTGCCAAATACCATTTTATTGAAAGCATTAGCCGGAGTATCACCAAGCGCATTAATCGCAGACTTCAAAGCATCCGCTTGATCTTGCGGAATCTTTGCCTCTTGCTTTGCTTTATCAATGGCTTCATCAGACATTTTCTTAGCAGACGCAATAGCTTCTTTGCTTTCTACTTTGGCGGCAGAGGTGATAGCACCTTGCTCTGCAACGGCCTCCCTGCCAATCTGTTTCTGTTCTCCGCGTAATTGTTGACCAACGCGCCTTTCTTCCTTGGGTATTTCTCCGCGCAATCTTGCCGCTTCTTTCTCGGCAGATGTAAGCTGTTTCTCGGCTGCTTTTGTGCCTTCAGTAATTGTTGCCTCAATACCCTTGCGAGGGTCAGTAACCGCTTTTGCTCTAGCTTCAGCGCCACTGGTAAGTATTTTCTCAATAGGCTCTTGAGTTCTGAGCGCCTCTTTTAACCCTTTAGAAGCACGTTGACGAACACTACTAATCAATTCTTGCGCCCGTTTACCAGACAATTCTTCCGTCTTTGCAAGGTTAGAGAGGTCTTGCTTTAATGACGTAAAAGGCGGGAATTTCAATATGTCGCTATAGCGTTTTAACAATTCGCCAGCAGAAGCGCCCTTGTTAAAAATGTCATTGGCTATTACTTGTCTGCCAAGTTTTTCAAGTTCTTCATTGGTTGAGCCTGACAATGCTCTGTATGCCTCCACAGAGCTATGAGTATCAAAAATTGCACCAGGTAATTTAGCTGCGTCAGAAGCATACTGGGAGGCATCCCATTCTGTTTTATTGAGAAGTTTTTGACCAAGCTCTGATTTGTAATCATTAATTGGCTTAGAGGCTTTTTGATATTTATCAAGATACTCAGTCCAAGGCTTAGACTGCCCACCTTTTGCAACAAACTCATCTTGAATGTTTTGGACAATTTTTTTTAAATCGCCAGCCATTTTTTGACCAATAGCGTCAAAACCTTCTGCCGGAACTCCAGCAGCACGATCACCCAAGAATCTACGCAAATATTCTAATGATTGAAAATTGCCAGGTATAATTTCTACGACTTCCTCGCCTTTTTCATTAGCGGAAAGTTTTATTTTTCCTTTGATAGCTTTCAAAACATTGTTAATTTGAGTTTCAAGCTGCGGAACAGTAATGCTTGCTCGTTTTGTTTCTGGGTCAATAAGCATTGCGTTTAGTTTTGCAACGCCATCAGTGTATGCTTTTGTTCCTTGATAGCTTTGACCCTGAACTTCTAAATCTTTGGCTGCTTGAAAAATTCCTTCTTCAGCGCCGGAAATCTGATCTGATCTTATTTTCTTAAAATTATTAAATTGCATCTCAGCAGGGCCGCGAGCCGCCTGACCTAACTCAGTTTCGGTCAAAGGTGCGCCAATCTTCTTAGCTGATTCTTCTACATACCCACGAGATACTTGTGCGCGTTTTTCAGTCTTGCCTAGCAAAGAACGCAACCGCTTGACTTCAGCGTCAGTGTTACGCAAGAACTCATCAACATTTTTTTGCGTATCTTTTTCTATTGCGTCTGCCGCTTGATACATTTTGCTACGCTGTTCTTTGGCTTTTCCGGCAGCAAAATCTCTTAACTGTTTAGCAGTCACACGAGATTCTTCTAAAACCTTTTGCGCTTCAGATTCAGAGGACATTTTGAACTGCGACAAACGCTGTTCATATTGTTTTGATATTTCCGCTACGGTAAGTTTTGCTTTTTCTCCAACACTTCTGGCGGCAGCAGCACCACGCTCAGTTGCGGCGGCAGCAGACTGTTCACCTTGTTGTATCAAGTATTTGCCAAAATCTTCGGCCTGTTGAGATATTTGGGCTGCTTTAGCGTTAAGAACTCCAACATCATTCTCCGCACTTGACCGGATACCCGTCATCAAACGATCAAAGTTTTCTACTCCAGCCGGTGTTCCAAGCTCTCTAATAGCAGATTCTTTTTGTTTTTTAGCTTGTTCGCTAGCAAGGTTAAAGTCTAAATTTTCTTTACTGGCGGCTCTTAAATACTTTCCAAACTTTCCCATATAAAAATTACTAAATGAAGAAACCGGCATACCACCCAAAATAAATCGAGTTGATTCAGCCCCAAATCCAGGTTCATCAAAAATTTCATAAGTTTGACCACCAGATTCAGCTATAGCACCACTAGCAGCACCGCCACCAGCCCTACTTGTCCTAGTTCCACCTACCAATGGTGCCATTGCAGAAGCAAACTTTCCAACCTGACTAACCCCAGGTAAACCAGTGCTACCAAGAGCGCCACCACCGACACGCAATATTTCAGGCAAAAGTGCGCCACCTACAGCCCCACCCGCTACAGCACCGCCTATTTCTCCAAGGTTAAAATCTTTTCTGCTTCTTTTTATTTCTACAGGAGTAACGCCAGCCTGTCTTTCGGCTTGCGCTAAACGATATTCAGCCGACGGAGTTGGAACCGGCAAATCAGAAAAATTTACAGAAGTCTGTTTAGGCGGCACAGGCAGATCAGAAATATCAGCCATTATTTGTATCCTTGAGATTTAAGATATTCTATGGCTTTATCTTCATTACCTTCAAAGTTTTCTTTGGCGTATGCCGATAGTTTTTCACCACTTGGCATTTGTTTTGTAGCGCCAGGAGTTTCAACAGGATTTGTTCTTGGTCTTATATTTCTATAAGCATTTTCCATTGCAGATTTTTCTTCTGCAACATCTTTTATTGCCCTATCTACTTTTCCAGATAACACGGAGGCAGCATCAGTAGGCTGCGCGGTTACAAAGAAATTCCTAGCGGCTTCGCCACCAGTGACCGCTTTACCGCTTTGCACAAGGTAATAAGCATTTCTTACTTGCATAATATCTTGCAAAAATCCTAGAAGTTCTGGATCGTTTTTCTGAGTTGCTTCAGCTATTTTTGCTGACATAGCTTTGCTTACGGTTGCCATTATTCCATCACCAGCAATCGGTTCAAAGAATAACTTTTTTATCCCAAGGTTATCAAATTTTGTTTGAAAATCTTTGTTGGATAATTTTTCTTTCATCCTGCCCCAAATTCTTTCTTGGGTTTGGAGCGCACGATATTCCCGCACATCAGGCGTAGTAGCTTTAGCTCGATCATCTTTACCTTGACCAGCCCTTTCTCTTGCAATTGAGTTTCTTTGTTCAGAAAGACTTATTTGTCGATTTCTAAAATCTCTTGTTTCCTTAGCTATTTGATCTTTTTCTTTTTGCTTTATAAGTTCCGTTGCTGTTTTTTCAGCGGAAGCCAACATTTGTTGAGCGCCATTCAGATCACCACGCCGTATATAGGCAGAAAGTATGCTATTAGTTCCAGCCTTGCGAGCAGCCAATTCAGCAATACTCATGGCCTCTGTGCGCTTAGTAGCCCACAATTTTTGAGCCATATTCAAATCATTTTGAAGGTCTTTGCGAATTGAATCTATACGTTTCACCTCATGGTCAAATGCTTTAGATTCTTTTTCATACAAATCTTTACGACCTTGACGCCAACCGTTGAGCATACCTGTCATAGAACCAATTGCCATTCTTGACGATGCTTTGCCGCCATTTCCAAGCATTAAACCAAGCGTAGCAACCATACTTCCAAGTTGCGCGTAGCTACCCAAATCTTCCTGAGTAGGCTTAAACGTGGGTATTTCATGTTTTTTTATTTCAGATTGTTTTTCTAAAATATCTTTTTCTGCAAGTCCAGAAATTTCTTGACCTTTTTTAACGCTAGCTTCTTTAGCGGATAATTCCGTTTCTAACTCTGCTCGTTTTGTTCCACCTTCTCCGTATTCCGATTGGGAAATTTTAGGGATAAGTTTTGCCTGTTCTTCACGCAAAAGCCCAGGTTGTCTTTCTAAAGGTTGTGATCCTATACGACCTAAAATAGCATCAAGTTGTTGTTCAGCCATTACCCTCTCCCACCCAAAAATCCAGACATTGCGGTAGTCAATCCTTGCATAGAAGCAGACATTTCTTTGTCTTGCGTCAGTCCGGTAGTAATTGCTTTCTGAGCGTAAGTATCGCCAATCTGAGCAATCTTAAGACCATAGTTATACTGGTCATTCAAAAGGGTCTGACGGAACTGCGCCAGTTGTGTAGCCGCTTGCTGCGCCCCTACACCGCCTCTTTGTTGAATACCTTGGGCTATCTGTGCCTGTGCCGCTTGCATCTGAGCAGCCCTATCTGGCGTTAATTGACCTTGCTGCGCTTGGGCTTGCATGGCCTGACCTGCTTGCTGATACGGAGTGGCTAACGCCTGAACCTCGCGCTTAGCGCCCTCACCCGCTTTGGCTGCGCGTCTACCCTGCAATGCGCTAATAATTCCGGTGCCAGTGCCAAGAGCGCCTTTAAGCAAAAGGTTACGCTTCTGCTCATTGGTCATACCCTCAAAAAGCCCTTTTTCTTGTGGCGGGGAAAGGGTAGTTGTTGACTCCGGTGCAGGTACCTCACCACCAGGATATAAACCAGGGTATTTTGCGCCTAATACTTCCGGTGAACGCAATGAAACATCTCCCGCATCTGGGGAAACAATTTGCGGTTGACCTGCCGCAGAACGAGCCGCAGACACCGCCGCAGAATCCGTTGGAGGCGTAAATTCGGGGGTAGTAGCGCCATAGGATATATCGCCTGAAGGCGCATAAGTAGTGCTTCCCTCGCCAGAAGGTGCCGCTTGTGCTTGTGCGGTCGTTTGTTCCGGCGTTACGGGCGTAGCGTAATCAAATTCAGAGGAATAATCACCCTCAAAGAACTCAGGCAGTCCAGTATCGGGGTTAGTTGTGTCAGAACCCCCCGCTTTGGCTAGTTTGTCAGCCTCACGCTGCGTAATGTGGGCTAGGATGGTATCTCCACCTCTGCCCCTGCTTTGCAATAGCTGTGCTAATGCCTTTAGGTCAAGGTCAGCCATAATGTCGGTTTTAAGCAGACTAGCAATATTTTTAGCCATTACGCACCCGTTTCGTCTTTAGTTCTAAGAGATTCGATATTCCACACATTGCGCTTTTTCCCCTTCTTCTCACCACCGAAGATAGGCGCACCCGCGTCCGTTCGTAATGCTCCTGCTAATGCCGCAGAGCCAGGGCCGGTTGAACCACCGCCAAGCTCATAACCAGACGCACCACCTCTTACGCCGCTACCGCTACCGCTATCTTTGCGAAAAAGTGATCTAAGCAAGGTTGATATTTCGCCCGTGTAATCTGATTTTTTATCTGGAGGCGGTGCGTTATCTACCGTAGGGTCTGCCAAATCTTTTGACGTAACTGGACTTGTAGGCTTTGGCATTTTTGGAGATAAACCAGTAAAGTTCATCATCAAATTATCTCTTTCTGCCGTAGTCAAAACCTCATCCATACGCTGTGCTGGCGGTAGACTTGGATCAGAACTTGCCTCTGGAGGGGTAGGCACACCACCTTGATCTGGAGGTGCTTCATATCCAGGCTCATCCATTCCAGTAGTAGAAATATCCCCTCTTGGGTATGGGTCTGTAGTAGGCGTTCCAGGTTCAGGTACAGAAGTTATTTGATCGCTAAGACCTTGCGCGGCACCACCAATTAATGCGCCCTGAACAATATCGCCTCCAGTAACGGCAGCTTTAGCGCCGCCACCCGCAGCACTGGCAACAATGTTTGCAATATTAGGATCAGTTCCAGGAGGCAATGCACCGCCAGCCGCCGCGCCAGCTTCCATACCGACATACGTTCCACCAGCGGCTTTTGCAATATCTTCTACGCTACCTCCATTAATCGCGCTAACTGCTCCGGCGGCAACAGGGGCAGGAACTCCAAGCGCAGTTAAAGCTAGCGTTTCAATAGTAGGCAAAGGGTCTGCCATTATATTTTTGACCGTTGTTTCTACAGCCTCAACAATAGGATCAAAAACCGGATTAAAAATCTTACCAATAAAGCCTCCGCAACACATTTTATAGCTCCACTTCTACATGAATTGAAGGTTGATTGGTTCCAGGCTCCGGCTCAGATGGAGTAGATTTAAAATTAATTCCAGCAGATTTTAGTAATTTTAATACTGCTGGTCTTACGGTGTTAAATCCTATTTTTTTAAAATTAGCCTTTTTCATTGCATTAACAAATTCCATCATGCTCTTAGGCATGTCTTGAACTTTGTCAGCATTAAACATATAAACAGAAGCGTTACCCTGACCCGCGTTATAGATCAAAAACAAACTATTATTAGCTCTTAAAATTCTGTATTGCGGAGCCTGAATTAACGCATAAACACGTTTATAAACATCTTCCCAATTAGCATTAGAGCCATTGTTTTCTATTTCTGTGCGAACAATATCTTGCACAGACATGCGGCTGGATGCCCCTTGTTCTTTTTGAACCTGTTGCATTACGTCATCCATATCAAAGCCCTAATGTTGATGCTATTTGTTCATGAATATACAAATGACTAGCAATCCAATCGTAAAAGTCATCTTCATCGTTAAAGTCTACGTCTAGCATATTGAATGGGTTATTCAAGTTTAGTAACCCCGCAAACGCCTGATGCTCTACCTGATGCGCTAGTAGCCAATCGTCTAGGTTATCTACATTAGCGTCAATCAGTGGGTAAGCGGGAACCGATATGCCACCATCCATAAATGTTTCGTAGAACAGCTTATGTTGTAGACCGTTTTCAAATAGAAACTCGCCAAGGCTTTCCTTGTCTCCGAATTTCACTATTGATAACGTGTCCATATTCATAGTTACACCGCGTAGTAGGGAACCTTGACTACAGTTCCATTTAGCTTGATCTGGATGTAACCGGCAGGAACTAGCGGTAGGCTAGACGTAGCAAACGTAGCAGATGCGGCAGTAGTCGAAGTCAGATTAGCAACCTGAACATTGATTGTGCCGCTTGGTATGGTTACATTTGCCAGCGTTATATTTCCGATGTTAGTAGTAGTGCCACCTAGCGTAACCGTGGTATTGCCTAATATGATTGTGCTATTGGCAAGACCCGCATTTGGTATGGTTGTTGATGCAGTTACCGGACTTGTATTATTGGCATACATATAGCCGGTAAGAGAAGTGACGGTAAGGGAGGTTATGTTTGTTGTGTCGCCACCATCCACTTTTTGCCAAATTGAGCCATTAAATGCTGCCCAATCTCCTACGCCCCACAAGGTTGTTCCATCAAGGTTTGTGCTACCGGCAACGCTGACAACGTAATAATCACCTTGCGTTCCAACGCTGGAGGTTAGGGTAGGACTATTGGTTGACGCGTTCCAAGTGCCTTTATAATTTAAAGCACCCGTTACTCCTGATGGACTTATGGTTTTTAACATGATTTACAGACCATCTCCAGGTGTCACGTAGATTGCCGCATTACCCGTAGACGTAATGCCGGTAAAGTATGCGTTTGGAACAAATGTCAGAATCTCATCAGTCCCCGCAATAATCGGAACAGAAGGCCCGCTAGAAGTAACTACAGCGGCATTAGTATTAGCCAATGCCGCCGTAGTTCCGTATCCAAGGAATACAGTCACCGAGCCGGTATTGATGATGCGGTATTGGTTACCGCCAAGGCTAACAGACGCAGCCTGGACAGGCGTAGGCGCTGCCGTATTAGCCGTAAATGTTACCGTATTGCCCATTGCTGTAAACGCTTGGATACCCATTATTGCACCTCGTTAGCTTCTACCTTTGGCG
>Ga0114969_10005180_pt1 | contig 10252 bp, 11 predicted proteins | sample M_130807_MF_Meta_FD_87316 | JGI IMG/M metagenome (GOLD analysis project Ga0114969, IMG submission 87316) | Freshwater microbial communities from Lake Montjoie, Canada to study carbon cycling - M_130807_MF_MetaG | ecosystem: Environmental > Aquatic > Freshwater > Lake | place: Lake Montjoie...
CGGCAGCCAGCCATGCGAGTGCAAGCAGCAGGGCTCGGGACGACGAGGGAAGGCGTTTCATTGGGGCGTGAAGCACCGAACCCCGGAGGCCGGGTTTTGTTGCAGGGAGCGCGAGCCGTTATTCGACGGTGACGCTCTTGGCGAGGTTGCGGGGTTTGTCGACGTCGCAACCGAGGGCGACGGCGGTGTGGTAGGCCAGGAGTTGGAGGGGGATGGCGGTGAGGATGGGTGAGAGGAAATCCGGGCAGCGCGGGATGGCGATGATGTCGTTGGCGATTTGATCGAGCTTGGAGCAGCCCTCGGTGGTGATGGCAATGACGGGGCCTTTGCGGGCGCGGACCTCCTCGATGTTGGAGATGTTTTTTTCCAGAACGCCGTCTTCCGGGGCGATGAAGATGGAGGGGAGTTCCGGGGTGATGAGGGCGATGACACCGTGCTTGAGTTCGGCGCTGGGATGGCCGCTGGCGTGGATGTAACTGATCTCCTTCATCTTGAGGGCGCCTTCGAGGGCGACCGGGTAATTGTACTGGCGGCCGAGGAACATCATGGCCTTGGAGTGAGCGTATTTTTGGGCGATGGCCTTGATGTGGGCGTCGCACTCGAGGATGCGTGCGACCTTGTCCGGGAGTGCTTCGAGTTCATCGATGATCCGGCGGCCTTCGGTGCTGCCGAGGTGGCGGATGCGACCGAGGAGGAGGCCGATGAGGGAGAGGATGGTGACTTGGGAGGTGAAGGACTTGGTGGCGGCGACACCGATTTCGGGCCCCGCGTGCATGTAGACGCCGCCGTCGCTTTCGCGTGCGATGGTGCTGGCGACGTTGTTGCAGATGCCGAGTGCGCGGTGTCCCTTGCGGCGGCTTTCGCGGAGCGCGGCGAGGGTGTCCGCGGTTTCGCCGCTCTGGCTGATGCAGAAGACGAGGGTGTCGCGGGTGATGGGGAGGTTGCGGTAGCGCAGTTCGCTGGCGAACTCGACCTCGCAGGGGAGGCGGGCGAGGGATTCGATGATATACTCGCCGCAGAGGGCAGCGTGGCTGGCGGTGCCGCAGCCTGTGAGGATGATGCGGTCCACGGCGCGCAGTTCCGCGTTGGACATCTGTAGGCCGCCGAGGACGGCGGTGGACTCCTCGCGGTTGAGGCGCCCGCGCATGGCGTCGCGGATGGTGGCGGGTTGCTCGAAGATTTCCTTGAGCATGTAGTGGGGGTAGTCGCCGCGGCTGACGTCCTGCTCGGAGAACTCGACCCTGCTGACTTCGAAGCCGCCTCCTTTGCCTGCGAGGCTGGAGATTTCGAAGTCATCGGATCCGAGGCAGACGATGTCGTAGTCCTTGAGGTATACGGCATCGCGGGTGTGGGCGACGATGGCGCTGACGTCGCTGGCGAAGAAGTTCTCGCCCTTTCCGATGCCGAGGACGAGGGGGCTTCCGCGTCGGGCGCCGAGGAGCAGGTCCGGGAGGTCTTGGTGAAGGAGGACGATGCCGTAGGTGCCGACGACCTGTCTGAGAGCGGTGCGGAGTGCATCGACGAGGCGCTCCTTTGATGGGGGCAGGATGGAGGCTTCGTAATGTTTGCCGATGAGGTGAGCGAGCACCTCGGTGTCCGTCTGAGACTCGAACTGGTGGCCTTCGCTGGCGAGTTGGTCGCGGAGGGTGGCGTAGTTTTCGATGACGCCGTTGTGGACTAGGACGAGGCGCCTGCTTTGGTCGAAGTGGGGGTGGGCGTTCTGGTCGGTGACGGCGCCGTGTGTGGCCCAGCGGGTGTGGGAGATGCCGGTGTTGCCCGCGGCAGGGGACTGCTCAAGGAGCTCAGCGAGGCTGGAGATGCGGCCGATTCGCTTGCGTACGCCGATCTGGCCGAGGGGGTCCAGAACTGCGACCCCGGCGCTGTCGTAGCCGCGGTATTCGAGGCGGCGCAATCCGTCGATGAGAATGGGGGCCGCATTGTTTTTGCCGATGTATCCGATGATTCCGCACATAAACGCGGCGGACGAGTATCAGCAGGAATGCGTGCGGGCAAATGCGCTTTCGGGCTCTGGGGGCTGGATCAGGGCGGGCCATGAAGGCCGGGGCGGGGGTGTTGGTATGGTGTGTGTGAGAGAATTCTTTCTGTCCAGCGGGGTGTGCGCGGCTGTAAAGTTCGAGGCTTGATTTTATGAGTTCCTCCCCTTGGCCAGCACTGAATGAGAAGACCCTTGCGATCATTATGGGAGGAGGTGCGGGCAGCCGGCTTTTTCCGCTGACCAAGGAGCGGAGCAAGCCTGCGGTGCCGCTTGCGGGTAAGTATCGTCTGGTGGACATCCCGATCAGCAACTGCATCAACGCAGGGCTGCGGAGGATCTACGTGTTAACGCAGTTTAACAGCGCCTCGCTGCACCGGCACATCTCGGCGAGTTACAAGTTCGACAACTTTTCGCGCAGCTTTGTGGAGATCCTCGCGGCGCAGCAGACGCCGACGGCGACGAGTTGGTACCAGGGGACGGCGGATGCGGTCCGGCAGAACCTGCGCGATTTCCTGCAGCAGCCTTACGAGTACTTCGTTATTCTAAGCGGGGACCAGCTTTACCGGATGGATTTTCGGGATGTGCTAAAGCAGCACATCGAGTCGGAGGCGGAGTTGACGATCGCGACGATTCCTGTGCAGCGGGAGGCGGCATCGGGGTTTGGGATCATGCACACGGACGCGAGCCAGCGGATCACTCACTTTGTTGAGAAGCCGAAGGATCCTGCGGTGTTGGATGGGTTGCGGATTCCGGCTGAGTTGCTGCCGACGCTTGGGTTGCCCGAGGGCGCGGAGCTGTATCAGGCGTCGATGGGGATTTACGTCTTTAATCGTTCGGCGTTGATCAAGGCTCTGGACAACGAGCACGTGGACTTTGGCAAGCATGTGATTCCGGAGATGATCAGGAGTCATCGAGTGCGTGCCTATATTTTCCAAGGGTACTGGGAGGATATCGGAACGATTCGTTCTTTTTTTGATGCGAATCTGAACCTGACCAATCCGGTGCCGGAGTTTAGTTTTTTCGATGCGGGCGCCGCAGTTTACACGCATGCGCGGTTTCTTCCCGGGAGCAAGATCAACGGGGCCACGGTGAGCAACGCGATTATTTCAGACGGCTGCATTATCGACGGGGCGGTGATCGAGCGGTCGGTAATCGGCGTGCGCAGCTATATCAAGGGAGGGACGACGATCCGCAACAGCATTGTAATGGGTGCGGACTTCTATGACGTGAATCGGCCGGTGGGAGACTCCGGGCCTGAGCTTGGGATTGGACGCGACTGCGTGATCGACCACGCAATTATCGACAAGAACGCGCGGATCGGGAATGGGGTGGTGGTGACTCCCGAAGGGAAGCCCGAGGATTTCGATGGTCCGAACTTCTATGTGCGCGATGGAATCGTGATCGTGCCGAAGGGGGCCGTGATCGAGGACGGGACGCGGATTTGATGCGTACCCCGCCCAAGGCTTTGGGCCATTACTTGAGCGGTCGTGCGACGAGGATGCCTGCGTCGGTGCGGTAACGGTTGAGGTAGTCGCTGAGGCGGGAGTCGAGGACAACCTTCCCGTAGTTGCGTGGGGAGGAGGCGTGCATGAAATGAAGGACGCCGTCTTCGGTTCGGTATGCGAGGCCTACATGGGAGGTTCCGATGCCACCTGGGTCGTGGGTGGTGATGCCGATGATGTCGCCGGAGCGGAGCTTGGATTCGATCTTGGGGACGGCTTCCTTTGGAATGTGGTACATGGGAGCATCGCTGACGCGCTGTTCCATGGTGCGGATGCCTTGGCGGAGGGAGGGGTCGGCCTTGAGGTAGCGGTAGCTTTTCCAGTTGATGGTCATCTCATTGGCGGTGTGTGAGACCTTGATTCCGCCGAGTTTGCGCGTGAGGTCCTCGACAAGGCCGCGCTGGTGGTTATCACTAAACCATTCCTCAAGGTAATGGAGTCGCGAGAGGTAGGTTCCGTCACATTGACCGGACCGGTAGCGGTCGAGTTCGATATGACGGAGCATTGTTTGCGGCGTCCAATTTCCCTGGGGTTCGCCGAGCATGCGGGCGAAGGCTAGGGCGCTTTCAAAGAAGGTCCAGCAGTCGAGGCCAGCGAGGTTGGTGGAGGGTGCCTCGATGCGGTCGTGGATCTCGAGTGTGTGGGACTTGTAGGGGGTGCCGCAGAGTGCAAGCCCGATGGCGGCGGTGCGCTCGCCGATGGGGAGGGTTTTCCACTGGGAGGCGCTGAGGAGGAGCTGGTCGAACTGTGGCTGGCCCTTGAAGACGGTGGAGAGAGGGAGATCGGCGGAGGCGGATCGAGCCGGGGAGGCGCAGAGGAGACAGGCAAAGGCGAGGATGAAGGGGAATGGGAGGCGCACAGGGCGTAAACAAAGACGCGGAGTGCAGGGTCGTCAACCGCAGTCTATGGGCTTGGAAATCGGATCTAGTTTTGCTAGCAAAAGCCGTCCCGGATTTCCGGGGCACAACCTTCATAACTTATGGCGACCTACGTGTACGAAACCATCCCCCAGAAGCCCGGAAAGAAACCGCGGCAGTTTGAGGTTCAACAAAGCATGAGTGCGCCGGCCCTGACACACTGTCCCGAGAGTGGGGAACCGGTGCGGCGAGTGGTGGTGGGCGGGAGCATTATCACTCGGGGGACATCGATCCTATCGATGAACAGGCCAAAGAGGCGTGGTTGAAGGCCGCGCAGGCCGGCTTGGGCTGTTAGGAAAGCCGTAGGATATCGCGCAGGCACTGGATCCAGAGGTAGAACATTCCGCGCCAAGAGTAGCGTACTTCGCCCTCTGTGGTTCGGCTGAGGAGGCCGCCGTCGAGGTTGTGCTGGATCTGGGATCGGCAGTCGCCCTGGATGAGGTCGGTGAGTTGGTCGGGGTCGATGTCCAGCAGTGCCTCGTGGTCGACGCCGTGCAGTTGAAGGAATTCGCGGTGCAGCGCGTGAAGCGTTTCAAATCCGAGGTGGCCCTGCACTTGGTTGATTTGCCAGTGCGGTGCGAGCCTGAGGTGGGGTGAGAAAGGGTTGTTCCAAGTGGTCCATACCCTGCCGTCCTTCGCCCGTGATGAGAGGCTGATGTAGTAAAAGGCGGTGCTGCTGTGTTCGATGAGGCAGATGGCGCCGTGGGTGCGTTCGTCCGGGCGGTGGAAGAGCCGGAAAAACTGATCCGTGCCGCCCCATTCCCAGCCGCAATCCTCGACGTGCTCGAATGAAGCGAGCTCAATTTCCGCGGTAAGTTCCTCCAAGGGAGGGAAGCTGTCTTCGTCCGGCGCGGCACGGCGGCGGAGGTGCTGGTCGATTGGGAGCGAAAGTTTGCGTGTGCGGGTGAGGATTTCGATCCAGGGCAGGAAAAGCCAGCTCGCCACGCAGAATACGCCCACGGGCCATGAATTGGTGAGCCGCCACCCACAGAGAAAAGATGCGGAGAGGATGCCAAGGGTGCCGAGCCTGCGGGACCAAAGGCGGTCGAAGCTCCGGAGGCTGAAGCTGAGGAGAAGAACTCCTGCAATGAGGAGGGTGGAGGAAAGCACGGCGGCTCGGGTTTCTCGGTCGATTGTGGGATGGAACCTACGGTGCGAGGCCGTGCATTTTGAGGAATTCCGGAAGTTGCTCCGGGCCGAAGTCTGCGAGCATGTGGGTGTCGTCGATGACGAGTGTGGGTGTGTATCGTTGCCCTGAAATATTGATCATCGATTGATAGGCGGCTGGATCTGCGAGGACGTCCGCGAGTTCGTAGGGGACCCCTCGGGTGTCGAGCCACTCCTGAGCTTGAACGCACCAAGGGCACGTGCGTTTTACGTAGAGCTTGAGATGGGCCATGAGCGCTGGATGGGAGGAGAAAGTGAGACTTCAGGAGGCTGGAAGGGCGAGGCCGGGTACGACGCGGGGCTTCAGCTTTTTCGACTGTGTATAGTTGTCGATGCTCTTCTGGTAATTGGCTAGCTTTGCCTCTGCTTGATTGTAGGACCGGGTGCGGTGTTCCCTGTTGCCAAGCGCGAAGAGCAGGGAGGCGAGGGTGCGCGCAGGCTAAGCATGAGCGAGGGGAGCGTGGAAAATCAATGGGAGGTTCTGAGTGCGTGGGGGAGAAACCCGACCGGAAAGGTTCTGGCAAATGTTTCGGATCCGGGTGAGGTCAAGATTTGCCTTTGCTTTTTTGATGATCGCACTAAGATGGTGGAGAAATCGCTTAGTTTTGGGTTCGGAGTTGGGAAGCCTGTCAGTGAGTTAGTTAACTTCAGTGACGACTTGAGATCCGATGACCGGGAACCGTCACCGAAGTCCTTGCTGAGCTAACACAGACAAAAACAACATGGGTACCAAACTCTATGTGGGCAATCTTCCGTTCACCGCAACGGAGCCCGACCTTCAGGATCACTTCGGCGCCGTTGGCGCTGTCAGCGAAGTGCTTCTGGTTCAAGACAAGTTCACCGGCAAGTCCCGCGGCTTCGCCTTCGTGACCATGGCAAGTGATGGGGACGCTCAGGCAGCGATTGAAAAGCTGCATGGCAGCCCCTTCGGCGGCCGGCCCCTGACCGTGAATGAAGCTCGTCCTCGCGAAGAGCGCGGCGGCGGCGGTGGCGGCGGCGGTTACGGTGGTGGTGGTGGTGGTGGCGGCTACGGCGGTGGTGGTGGTGGTGGTGGCCGCGGTGGTCGTGGCGGTGGCGGCGGCGGCGGCGGTGGTCGTCGCGGCGGTTACTAACCAACGCATCTAGGCTGCGCTCTAAGCGCGGTTCCTTTTGAAAAAGTGCGGTCCTCACGGGCCGCACTTTTTTTTGTTTCGTCGCAGCCGAACATTCTGGCTGGCCGCTTGATTGAGGTCCGTCTTGTTTGGTCACAAACGGAGCCGATCGTTTAGATGGTTTGGAGCGTGCGCTTGCCGGCCGATGCGAGCCGGGGCAGGATCCATGGATGCAATTGCCTGCCGGAGTAACCGTGATGGACCATCCTCTTGCTCAGTCGAAGCTTGCGCAGTTGCGGTCTGCGGAGAGCCCAAGTGCGGCTTTTCGCGCTCGGGTGTGCGAGCTCGCTGAATTGATGCTATTTGAAGCGACTCGTGGATTGACGTTAAGGTCGATAACCGTACGCACGCCCTTGGCTGAATGCGCCGGTGTGGCGCTGGTCCGGCCGGTGGTGCTGGCACCCATTTTGAGGGCTGGACTGGGAATGATGGAGGGAATGCTACGTTTGTTGCCTGAGGCGGGCGTGGCGCATATCGGGATGGCGAGGGACGAGCGGACGCATCAGCCGCGAAGCTACTACTTCAAGGCGCCGCCCTATCTCGCGGAGGCTGATGTGCTGGTGTTGGATCCGATGCTGGCTACTGGAGGCAGTGCCAGTTGGTCGATCCAGCAACTTAAGGAGGGCGGCGCTCGCTCATTACGTTTTGTTTGTCTCGTGAGCTCTATCCAGGGGCTTTCGCGTTTGAGGGCGGAGCATCCCGACGTGCCCATATTTACGGCGGCCGTGGATCCCGGGCTCGATGAGCGTGCCTACATTGTGCCCGGTCTGGGGGACGCTGGTGACCGTTATTTCGGCACGGTGGGTTGAAGCGGGCGGCGTTTGATTGCGAGCCTCCTGAGGCCCTCGGCAACGGCTTGCGCGTATTCGCGGAATACGCTGGGCCTCGCGGTCCCGGCTATGGTGCGCAGTCCCTCGTAGTCTCCAGCTTGGGCGCGCTCGCAGAAAGCTGCGTTGTTCATGACATAGGGTTCGAGGAAGGCCACGGGTGCTTGGTACAGACGGTTGGCAAGGAGGTTCCGCGCCCATACGTGCATGCCGTCGCCGACGCGGCGGGCGTTGGTGCCTGGGTACTCGTAAGGAGGAAGGCTGGCCGCTTCGGCGAGTGCGGCGGCGATGTGTTCGTTGGCGGGAATTTCTTCCTCGATGGCGCGACTCAGCAGGCGGGAGAGCATGTCGCAGCGGAGGTCGTCGTGGCGGAGTTCACCAGCGGAGTAGCATCCATTAATCAAAGTGTGGAGATGGCTGGAATCGACGAGCTGCGGTCTGTTCGGATCGCCCCATCCTTCGGCGTTGAAGTGCAGGCAGAGAACGAGGTCTGGACGAGCTGTTCCGTTGACGAATTCCGCCCGGTGGCGGATTTCGCTGACGCGGTAGAAGAGCAGCTCGCTTTCCGCCTGAATGGAGCCTCCGCGATATGGATCGTCAGGACCGTGATAAGTTTCGCGTGGATCGAAGATGTTACGCTCTGCGAGTTGCGTCTTTGCTTGGGAGCGGAAGTCTTTGGGGCGCATTGGAGTGACGGGCTGCGTGTCGGAGCGTGCCATGGTGACAATGGCGCCCATGTTTTTGAGAAGCGGGGCGAGGTGCTTTGCGACGAGCAGGGTCATGTCGCCCTCGGTGATGGGTGGTGTCGTTTCCATCTGGAACCATCGTTCCTCCATGCGCGCCCATGTCCCGCCGAGGTGGCCGGGGTCGATGGCTATCCGCACTCCTTCCAGAGGGTGGGTGGGATCCGCTGGGCTCAATTCAGAGATGGAGCGCCACGGCCGGGTGGTGGGTCTTGCGCTGACCGCATCGCGGGCGAATCGGAGGACCCAAGAGCTTTCCGGGGAGAGGGTTTTTTTGATGGCCGCCTCCCGTTCGCTGAGGGCGATGAATTCGGAAGCTGCGCCGCCGGGGGCGTATACTTCGTCGAGAAGTCGAACGAAGTCGTTACGGGTGATGGTTTCTTGGAAGGGTTCGAGGGCTTCCCATGTGGGTGGTGGGGCCAGAGCGCTGAGGCGTTGTGCGTGTAACGGGTTGCTGTCTGAAAGGAGATGGAGGAGGAGGGGCAGCAGCGTTACGAGTAGTCGCCACGGGCGAACAGGGAGGTGTGTGTGACGTTTGTCGCAGTGTTCTTGGGGCCTGACTTGAGGAGCCGAGACATTCTGCGTGCCACGCCGGTTGGAGTTGGGGCATGCTGGCGTGATGCTACGACTTTTATTCCTAGGCGACATCATTGGTGAGCCAGGGCGACGGGCGGTGATTGAAAGCATGGATTATTTCCGGCGTGAGCGCGAGGTGGACTTTGTGGTGGTGAACGGGGAGAACTCGGCGGCAGGCAGGGGCATTACGCCAAAGATTAGCATCGACCTGCTGAGGGCAGGTGTGGCGGTAATCACTACTGGGGACCACATTTGGGACCAGCGTGAAGTTGTGCCCTATTTAGGCACGGAGCCCAGGCTGCTACGGCCGATCAATTACCCCCCGGGGACTCCCGGTGCCGGATCCATTGTGTTGGAGACGCCAAAGGGCAAGGTGGGGGTTATCAATGTTCAGGGACGCACTTTTATGCAGCCTCCTTTGGAAAACCCCTTTCTTGCGATCGATGCGGAGGTGGAGAGGATGCGCAAGGAGACCCGTGTTATTTTCGTGGATGTGCATGCGGAGACTACCAGTGAGAAAATTGCGATGGGACGCTTTCTGGATGGACGAGTGTCCGCCGTGGTCGGCACGCATACCCATACGCAGACCGCGGATGATCAAGTGTTTCCCGGAGGGACGGCCTTTCTTTGTGACGCGGGCATGTGTGGCCCTGTGGAGAGTTGTCTCGGCCGTGAAATTACCCCAATTATCGAGCGCTTTCTCACTGGGCGGCCGGTGCTTTTTCCCGTGGCCCGTGGGCCTGTGAAACTTCACGGTGCGATGGTCGAAATCGACGAGCGCTCAGGCCGTGCTCTGCGCATCGAGCGGGTTGCCCACTTGTTCGAAAGCACCCGCGAATAGGTGTCCGAAATTACCTCGCAAGCAGGCGGAGGAGCGTCTCTGCCATGATGCAGAATACGGCAGGGAGCAGTATCCCGCAGAGCGTGCGTCCAGCACCAATCCCGTGGCTCTTTGAGAGTCCGATGCAGAGGATGGCGAGGTTCCAGAGCGCGGATGCGCAGATAAGTGTCGTGCCGAGCGGTTGGTTGATGATCAGAATTGCATAGAGTGCGGGAAACGTGGCGGTGATGGATCCGCCGACGTAGGAGCACACGCGGAATGTGCGCTCCATGGAAAGACGTTCCTGATTTACCAGAATAAGGCAGAGGTGGAGCAGGCCGCTTTGGATGAACGTAGCTGCAGCGAGAAGAGCCGGCGCGAGAAGCAGTGATGACATCAGCGCTTCCGGCCCGGCGCTGCGAGCCGTCTCGCCCGCATCTCTCGCAGCTTCGGGGATGATGGATTGGAGGCATGAATCGATGCCTGTGGCGGCGAGTACGGCTGCGGTGCCGATCGCGACTGAGTACAGCGTAGGGATGGCGTAGCCGCCGCC
>Ga0114969_10005181_pt1 | contig 10252 bp, 5 predicted proteins | sample M_130807_MF_Meta_FD_87316 | JGI IMG/M metagenome (GOLD analysis project Ga0114969, IMG submission 87316) | Freshwater microbial communities from Lake Montjoie, Canada to study carbon cycling - M_130807_MF_MetaG | ecosystem: Environmental > Aquatic > Freshwater > Lake | place: Lake Montjoie...
CCCAGATCACCTATTCCCCCGAGACCGACCTGAGCGTCGAGCAAACCATCCAGGCGCTCGACACCATCCTCGCCCTCAACCAGATCACCACCATCCCCACCGGCGACAATTTCGTGGTGATCGTGCCCTCGGCCCAAGCCAACCAGCAGGGCGCCAGGTTCAGCGATCTTCCCGGCTCGGCCTACAACGAGGCCGCCCAGTTCGTGACCCACGTGGTCACCCTCAAATTCGCCGATCCCAAGGAGGCGACCGACCTCGTCAAGACCTTCGCCAGCGCCCAGGGCGCCAACGGCATCGTCACCCTCGAGACCTCCAAGACGCTCATTCTCCGCGATTTCGCCATCAACGTGAAACGCATGCTCGAGGTCCTCGCGAAGATCGACGTCGAGAACGCCGACGATTTCCTCCTCGAGGTCCTTCCCATCAAGTACGGCAAGGTCGCCGACATCTATACCACCCTGCAGAGCGTCATCAGCGGCCAGGGCGGCGGTGGACTTGGAGCGGGCTCGGGGACCGGATCCGGCGGATTCGGCACGCAAGGGAGCGGCGGCGGCGGAGCCCGTCGCGGGGGCGGTGGCATGGGCCGTTCGGGAATGGGAGGCAGTTCCGGCTACGGCGGCGGGTATGGCGGCGGCTACGGGGGTTCCGGCTACAACACCTACTCCCCCAACCAAGCCGCGCCCCCGACCCGTCTCACCACGCCCACTGCCGGTGGTGGGACGACGTTCAGCCAGCGTCTGGGCGGGAGTGGCCGTGCCGGCGGCGCCGGACTCGGCGCCTTCGCCGAATTGCTCCAGAACGCCAACATCACCCCCGATCTCCGCTCCAATTCCCTCATCGTCTATGCCCGCAAGAAGGAGATGAAGAAGATCAAGGAGGTCGTCGAGAAGGTCGACACCCTCCTCGCCCAGGTCCTGATCGAGGCGATCATCATGGAGGTGTCGCTCAACAACTCGCTCAGCTTCGGCGTCACCGCCGGACAGGCCGGTCGACAGTTCAGTAAGGATCCAAACATCAAGGGTGGAGGCACCATCAACAACAGCGGCGACGGTCTCGGCACCGGGCAAAAGTTCCTCAGCGGCGTCTCGTCGTCCACCAATGCCCTCAGCGCCTTCCCCACGGGCTCCGGATTCAACTATTTCGCGCAACTCGGCCAAAGCTGGGACGTGGCCGTGAACGCCATCCAGGCCGACGGCCGCGTCAATGTCGTCCAGCGTCCCCGCGTCCTCACGTCCCACGCCACTCCGGGACGCTTCGAGGTGGGTTCCGAGGTCCCTTTCATCACCGGTTCGTACAACGGCGGCAGCTTCGGCAGTTCCACACAGATCCAGCGCCAGTTCGTCGGCGTCGGACTCGACGTGATTCCCTTCATCACGCCCGACAACCTCGTGGTGATGGAGATCAACCAGCAGATCGACCAACTCGGCGCCCCGGTTGTCATCGACAACAACAAGGTCCCGACCACGCAGACGCGGTCGGCGACGTCGACCGTGACCGTGCGCAACAAGGACTCGATCATCCTCGGCAGCTACATCAATTCGAGCATCACGCGCGGGAAGTCCGGCGTCCCCTACCTCATGGACATCCCGCTGATCGGCGGGCTCTTCTCCAGCAAGTCCAAAGACGCCAGCCGGACGGAACTCTTGGTGATGATGCGTCCCACCATTCTCGCGACGCCGATCGAGGCGGCCGCGATGGCCAATCAGGAGCGGGCCCGACTCCCCGGCGTGCGGGTCGCCGAAAACGAATTCGAGCAGGCCGAACGCGAGGAAGGCCGCAAGGCGGACAAGCAGGTCAACGACGCCAACAAGAAGGAACGGAAGCGACACGCGGCCGAAACGCCGTCGAAACCCGAGGACAAGTAAACCGACCGGAGGCGCCTTCCACGGCGCGGCCCGGCATGGCCGGGAAATCCCGAGTCCCTGTTTCTCCCGCCCCGGAACCGGTTCCCGATCCTACGGCGCTTTTCCGGGGCGACGTTTTCGCGCCGGCGGCCGCACGGCGGCGTTCTCCACGAAACGCGCCACGTACTTGCCCAGCATGTCGGCCTCGAGATTCACCGGGTCCCCCGCCTTCCGCTCCCCCAAAACCGTCACTTCCCGCGTGTGCGGGATGATCATGGCCCGGAATCCGCGTGCCGTCACCGCCGCCACGGTCAGGCTGATGCCATCCACCGCCACCGACCCCTTGAACACGAGGTAGGGCTTCACTTCCTTCGGGGCCGCCACCTCCAGCACGTGGTCTTCGCCCACCCTTTCCCAGCGGGTAATGGTGCCGGTCCCGTCGACGTGACCCGTCACGAAGTGCCCACCGAACCGGTCGCCCGCGGCGAGCGCGCGCTCGAGGTTCACCCGGGAACCGACCCGGGAGGTCGAAAGGCTGGTGCGATCCCAGGTTTCCCGCAGCAAGTCGAACTCGAGCAATGCCTCCTTCCCCGCACGGCGGCGCCGCACCACCGTCAAACAACAACCATTGATCGCGATGCTGTCCCCCAGGCGCACGCCATCCGCCGCCACGCGGGCCCGCACCACGAGACGGATCGATCCATCGCCCGGACGGATCGCCACGATCGCGCCCATTTCCTCCACGATGCCCGTGAACATGCGGCCACCATCGTGCCCCGACCGTGACCGCTCAAGCGCGCAGTCCCGATATGGGCATCGGCGCCTCGTGACGTCGCCGTCGCCGTCGATGGGCCCCGGAGCGAGGAACTGACGCGCCACAAAGATACCCGGCCAAAGAGTCCGCAGACGGGTTGCGACGCCTGCCGGGACCGGGAACCCCTTCTTCGCGTCGCCAGATCCCCGAAGACCGGCGGCGCGGCGCGCGAACAAGGGCGGTCATGGCGGTACCCGGACACACGCGATGCACCCATCGAACGATGGCCGGATTGACAAATCCACGACCACCGCGAAGTCTCGTCCCAACGTGCCGCTTGCCGCCCGATACCTCGCCGTCGTCCTGCTGTCCCTTTCGCTGGGATTGCACTGGACCGTCGTGCAGTCGGTGGCGTGGGCCGGCATGCTGGTCACGCGCGCGCACGCGGATTCGCTGTCCACCGCGATCCGCACCACGTTCGACGGCCAGCATCCCTGCACGCTTTGCAAGGCGGTGGCCGCCGGCAAGGCCGCCGAGAAGCAGGCCCCGGCCTCGCAGTTCGTGCCCAAGCTCGACCTGTGCAACGCCACGGCCACCGAGATCTCCATCCGGGCCCCGGTCGCGGCACCATCGCTTCGCGCCGAACCGATCGTGGTCTCCCGGTTGCCGGACTCCCCGCTCCCGCCCCCTCCCTGTTGCTGATCGCCAGTGCGGGGCCTTTTCCAGCGACGCGTCGCACCGACGCCCGCGGAACGAGGTCGGCAATCGCGGACGCCTGGCGCGTCCCAATCCCCGCCCGATTCCCCCGCGGAACCCGGCCTTGCCGCGGTCCGCGTCCGTCGTCCGTCACCGGTTTCCAGCCAGCAGTCCATCGTCCGTTCGATCCATGTCTTTGCGCCAACCATCGGGCCGCACCCAGTCGGCTTTCACGCTGATCGAGTTGCTCGTCGTGATCGCCATCATCGCGGTCCTCGCCGGCATGCTCCTGCCGGCGCTCGCCAATGCCCGGGCGCGAGCGCGGGCCATCGCCTGCGTTTCCGACCTCCGGCAACTCGGCGTCGGCTGCGCGATGTACGCGTCGGACAACCAGGAATTCCTGCCCCAGACCTCGCATCAGGGAGCCTCGTGGCTCGGTTCGCTCGCCGCCTACGGCCTCACCAACGTCTACCGCTGCCCGGTCGACACCAATCGCCTGCGCCTCACCAGCTACGCGATCAACGATTTCCTGACGCCCCATCCCTACGGGGCCGCCGACGTCGATTTCACGAAGACCACCCTGCTGCCCGCGCCGTCCGAGACGGTCCACCTTGCCGAAGCCCGCGAGAACTTCGTCGGTTCCGATCATTTCCACTTTGCCGACGCCGGCAGCGGCGGATTCGGGACGAACGCATTCGCCTCGCAGGTCGCCGTCTCGCGGCATCGCGGTTCCGCCAATTACCTCCACGCGGAGGGCCACGTCGAAGGCCTTCGATGGATCCGCGTCCGCATTTTGCTCGGTCCGCCCACGACGCGTTTCGTGCGTCCGGACGGCCGGGATTCCAACCCGTAGAAGCACGGCAAACGACATGAGAGAACTCGCCACACCCGCGTCACTGCTGGCTGCCCTGCTGGCAGTCGTCCTTCCCACCCAAGCCCACGAACACGTCGCCGCCGGGGCGGCTTCCACCGACCCGGGGACGCCGTTGCTATTCGCGAGCGACGACGATTTCGGGGCGGCTTCCGGTTACGTCTTCACTTTGGAGACCGGGGCGGATGCCCGGTACGCGGGCTTCTACCACGGCGAACTGATCATGGTCGCCCTCCCCGCGACCCCGGGATTCGGAGGTCCCGATCCGCAGCACGCCGCACTGGGCTCCCGTGTCGAGGCCGTCCTTGAATCCGTGACGGGCCCCGCCGGCGGAAGCTTTGGATTCTGGGAAACGCCCGGCAACGACCTCGACGCCGAGGAACTCACGTTCTCGGCAGCGGTCGGCGAAACCCATGGGACCCACCGCTTCCCCGTCAGCGAAAACGACGGCCAACCCGGGGCGGATCCCTACGGGCACATCCATGGCCGGGTTTACAGCGCCACCAGGCCGGGTCTGTACAAAGTCGGGTTCCGCTTCGTCGACACGTCCGCCAACGGCCCCGGCGGCGGACCGATTCACGCACCCTCCGAAAGGTTTTACCTGAACTTTCAGGCAGGACTCACCATCGCGGGCGTCGCGCCGGCGGCCGGCGGGATCGACGTGACGTTCGCGGCAACGGCCGGCAAGACATTGCAGCTCGAGACATCCCCCTCCATCGCGGCGGTGCCGGACTGGAAACCCATCGGCGACGCGATCGCTGGCGACGACCATCTGCACACGGTGACCGCGCCCACGGACAGCACGGCGTTCTTCCGACTGGTTGCACGCTGACGGCGCGACCAACCGGAACGACGCCGTCGAAGTTCCCGGTCCGCCAATAACCCTCCCGCTTCGGCGACACCCGAAAGCCTTGCGGCGGCCGAGGTGGTCGCTCCGAACCAATCCACACCGCGCACGGGGAGCCCCGAAGCCTCGGGGTCTCGCCTCCGGTTGCTTCCTCCCATGACTCGGAAAACGGGATCGCGATGCGATGGAGTGAATGCCCCATGGCGGCGCACCCATCGAGCCCGGTCCAAGCACGCGCCCCGAGTCCGTTTTCGGCGACTTTATGGACCGGTTTTCGACCCTCCACAGGGACACGACCCATCGAATTTCCCCCGCTTTAACGCAAACGCAACAATCCCTCACAAAACCCTTGTAGCCACAACATATGGTGGTAGCGTCTTCCCCCGTCCCCAATGGATGGGGTTACACGAGGTAACCAAGGTCGCGTTAGTTCGTTTGATTTGTCCGATTTTTCCACGGTTTTTCGGTCGGCGGATTGATTCGTTGGTTCTGGGGAACCAATCGGGGTCGTCGAAGGCCGGAAGCCACCCGTAGTTCAGGATCCAAACCCACCCAAGCCATGATCGACGCCCGCGAAACCGTCGTCTCTTCCTCGCAAACTGCCGCTTCCCGGCGACGCCCGGCGAGGTCCACCCCGTCGCGCAAACCGAAAGGTGCCGCACGGACCAAACGCCCGCTGTCGCGGGTGTTCTCCGACCCCAAAGTCTCGCCCTTCGACCAGATCGAGTGGGAACGCCGCACGGCCGAGATCACCGACGACTCGGGCAAGGTGATTTTCAAGCAGGAGAACGTGGAGGTGCCCAAGACGTGGTCGCAGCTCGCGACCAAGGTGGTGTGCTCGAAATATTTCTACGGGGACCCGGCAAAGGCCGAGCGCGAGCATTCGGTGAGGCAGTTGATCCACCGGGTGACGCGCACGATCGCCGACTGGGGTGTCCGCGACGGCTATTTTTCGAAGGAAGACGGCGAGATTTTCTACAACGAGTTGACGTGGCTGTGCGTGAACCAATACGGCGCCTTCAATTCGCCCGTGTGGTTCAATGTCGGCCTGTACCACGAGTACGGCATCGGCAAGACGTCCGGCCGGGGCAATTGGTGCTACAACCGCAAGTCCGGCGAGGCCGAACGCGCGCCGACCCAGTACGAGTTCCCCCAGACCTCGGCCTGCTTCATCCAGAGCGTGGACGACAACATGGAGAGCATCATGAACCTCGCCTACTCGGAGGCGATGCTCTTCAAGTTCGGATCCGGCACGGGCTCCGATCTTTCGCCGATCCGCAGCTCCAAGGAAAAGTTGTCCGGCGGCGGGCGTCCGTCGGGTCCGATGAGTTTCCTCAAGGTCTACGACCAGGTGGCCAACGTCGTCAAATCGGGCGGGAAGACCCGACGGGCCGCGAAGATGAACACGCTGCGCGACTGGCACGGCGACATCGAGGACTTCATCACCGCGAAGATGAAGGAGGAACGCAAGGCGTGGGCCCTCATCGAGCAGGGTTACGACGGTTCGTTCAACGGGGAGGCCTATGGCTCCGTGATGTACCAGAACGAGAACCTGTCGGTCCGCGTCACCGACGAGTTCATGCAGGCCGCCGTGGAAGGCAAGGAGTGGTGGACGAAGTCGACCACGACCGGCAAGCCGCTGGAGAAGAAGGATGCGTCCAAGCTCCTCGATCTCATCGCCGAAGGCACCTGGATCTGCGGCGATCCCGGGCTCCAATACGACGGCGCCATCCAGAAATGGCACACGTCCAAGGGCACCGCGCCGATCCACTCCACGAACCCGTGTTCGGAGTACGTGTTCCTCAACGACACCGCGTGCAACCTCGCGTCGTTGAACCTCATGAAGTTCAAGCGCCCCGACGGTGCCTTCGACGCCGAGCGTTTCAAGGCCGCCGTCCGCATCTTCATCACCGCGCAGGAAATCGTGGTCGATCCGGCCAGCTATCCCACCAAGGCCATCGCGGAAAACTCGCACATCTTCCGCACCCTGGGCCTCGGCTTCGCCAATTTGGGATCGCTCGTCATGAGCTACGGCTTGCCTTACGACTCCCATGACGGCCGCGCGCTCGCCGGCGCCCTGACCTCGATCATGACCGGCCACGCGTACGAGCAGAGCGCCGAGATTGCCGCCACCATGGGGGCGTTTCCCGGCTACAACGACGCCCGCTGCAGCGGCACGCCCCAACCCATCGGCAAGGACAACGTCGGGTCCACCCTCGGCGTCATCCAACTCCACCGCGCCGCCGTCGAGGAGATCCAACCGAGCCATGAGTTCGCCTATCTCAAGGAAGAGGCCCGGCGTTGTTGGGACCGCGCCCTCGCCCGCGGCAAGGAAGTCGGGTTCCGCAACGCGCAGGTCACCGTCCTCGCGCCCACCGGCACCATCGCCTTCCTCATGGACTGCGACACCACCGGCATCGAGCCCGACATCGCCTTGGTGAAGTACAAACTGCTGGCCGGCGGCGGCATGCTCAAGATCGTCAACCGCACGGTGCCCGAAGGCCTGCGTCACCTCGGCTATTCGGACAGCCAGTCGGAACGCATCATCGCCCACATCGAGAAGTACGACACCATCGAGGACATCACCCTCGAGGCCGACGACGCGCTGGTGAAGGAAGGCCGGGCCAAGGCGGGCGACGTCGCGCAGAGCGGCCTGAAGCCGGAGCATCTCGACGTCTTCGACTGCGCGTTCAAGCCGCACCGCGGCCAACGCAGCATTCACTACATGGCGCATCTCAGCATGATGGCCGCGGCCCAACCGTTCATCTCCGGCGCGATCTCGAAGACGGTCAATTTCCCGAACGAGGCGACCACCAAGGAGATCCGGGACGCGTACGTCCAGGCGTGGCGCATGGGCCTCAAGTGCGTGGCCATCTACCGCGACGGCTCGAAGCGCTCGCAACCGCTCAATACCAAGAAGACCAACGAGGGCGGGGACAGGTCTTCCCAATCGACCCCGGAAGTCGCGACCCTCGAGAACCGCATCCGCCAACTCGACGGCGAGGTCGCCTCGCTCCGCGAACAACTCGGCCAACCCCTGCGCCGGCGCCTGCCCGACACCCGCATGGCGCTCAACCACAAGTTCGAGATCGCCGGTCACGAGGGCTACCTCACCGTCGGTCTGTTCGAGGACGGCCGACCGGGCGAACTCTTCGTCACCATGGCGAAGGAAGGCAGCACGATCGGCGGCCTCATGGACACCATCGGCGCGTTGACCTCGATGGCACTCCAGTACGGCGTGCCGCTCGAACAGTTGGTCAAGAAGTTCGCCCACCAACGCTTCGAACCCAGCGGCTTCACCCGCAATCCCGACATCCGCAACGCGGCGTCCATCATCGACTACGTGTTCCGCTGGATGGCCAACCAGTTCCTGGTGGGATACCGCGAGGCATCCGGCCCGAATGCGGGCCAAGCCGAACTCCAGATCCCCGGCCTCAACGAGGAGCTCAAAAAAAAAGTGAACCGTCCCGTCCCTGAGCTGCCGCTCGCGGACGAGGGGAACACCGAGGTGATCGTGCGTTCCGAGGTCAAATCCTCCACGCGTTCCGCGCCGACGCGGATCGACATCCTCACCACCATGATCAAGGGACAGTCCGACGCGCCGAGTTGCCCGAACTGCGGGCACATCGCGGTCCGCAATGGCGCCTGCTACAAGTGCCTCAATTGCGGCGAGAGTCTCGGCTGTTCCTGATCCGCCATCTTCCATCCGAGTTGTGCATGCAAGGGCCGGGTCGCAAGACCCGGCCCCTTTTCGTCGGACATGGACGGGCCTCGCGCACGTCGACGGCGACGTCCCGGCCGCCGTGTCCCCGGGCACCCGCGGGATTCCGGCATGCGGGAATGGTTTTCCCGGCTGCTGGTACACGGCATGCCGGGCTTTCGACCCTTCCGACAACCCTGCGTCACCCGTAGACGCTTGCGCGGAATTCACTCGCCGCGGTCCGACCGCGCGCAAGCGCTCCGGAACGCGACGGGAAGGAGCATCAGCCACGCCACTTGGCGACGAGCGCCACCCGACACCATCACGGCCACGCAGCCTCACCCCGGGCACAAGCCGTGTCTCAAAACGGTGTCGCGGCCTTCCGAAGGCCTTGCCACCGCAGTCCGAAAGCGCTTCGCGCGGGGGACAGTTTCCGAACGGGTCCCTCGTCCAACCACTCCCCGTTTGACTCGCCGTCCCGTTTGCCCCGATCGTCGCCCCGAAATGACGGCCTCCCATGCCTCCAACCAACCCGGCGCCCGGATCGCCCCGGTGGCATGGCACCGTCGCGTGGGTCCCGGCGTGGCCCTTGTCCGGGCCCGCCCGATGCGGCTGGTTTCGCGGTAGTTCCATCCACCGACGGGAAACTGCCCCAAACCCGCCGAGCCTCGGCCGGCGGGTTTCGTCTTTCCCGCCACGACGACCGGCAATCCCTGCAAGCCACCGATGAGCCCAATCCACACCGAGAAGCCCGCGTCGCGGGCCCGCGTCCTGCTGGCCTTCGCCGCCGTCTATCTCGTCTGGGGTTCCACCTACCTCGCGATCCGCGTCGCCGTCGCCGGCATCCCCCCGTTCCTGATGGGCGGCACCCGCTTCGCCCTCTCCGCCGCCCTGCTCTTCCCTTTTCTCCTCCGGCGGGGCGACGCGGCCCCCACCACCCGCCAATGGCGCGACGCCACCATCGTCGGATGCCTCCTCATGCTCGGCGGCAATGGACTGGTCGTGTGGGCGGAACAAACCGCCAACTCCAGCCAGGCGGCACTCTTCATTGCCAGCACGCCGATGTGGTTCACCGTGTTCGAGTGGATGCGTCCCGGCGGCAATCGTCCGCACCCGTTGACATGGCTCGGGATCGCGCTGGGGTTTGCGGGCGTGTTCACCCTCGTCGCCGGCCATGCCGCGGACACCGCGTCGCTTGCGCTGCCGCAGTCCCTCGCGTTGCTCGCCGCGACCATTTGCTGGGCCGGCGGCTCCGTGTACGCGCGCCACTCGGCGCGCCCCGCCTCGCCCTTGATGGGCGTGGCGGCCCAGATGTTGGCGGGCGGACTTGCCATGCTCCTCGTCGGACTCGTCCGCGGCGAGGCCGGACAGGTTGTCCCGGGTGCAATCCCCGCCACGGCGTGGCTCGCCCTGGTCTATCTGGTCTTGTTCGGGTCGCTCGTGGGCTACACGGCCTACGTCTACCTGTTGCGCCATTGCACGTCGGCGCAGGTGTCCACCTATGCCTACGTGAATCCCATCATCGCCGTCCTGCTCGGCG
>Ga0114969_10005182_pt1 | contig 10252 bp, 8 predicted proteins | sample M_130807_MF_Meta_FD_87316 | JGI IMG/M metagenome (GOLD analysis project Ga0114969, IMG submission 87316) | Freshwater microbial communities from Lake Montjoie, Canada to study carbon cycling - M_130807_MF_MetaG | ecosystem: Environmental > Aquatic > Freshwater > Lake | place: Lake Montjoie...
AATATGGCATATACATTCGCTGTTTATCACTCCATACAAGATTTGCCAGAAGCATATAAAAATCGAGTCCTGATTTGTAAAGGGATTGATATGGTTGAAAAAGCCAATGTGCCCAATATTCAAAATTATTATGTGATTACCTATGAAGGAACAAATGCAATCTACTTTGCTTACTTTCAATTATTATCGGTAAAGACTATCCACTTTAATTTAGGGAATAAGAAAATACAGCAACTCGCATTGTGTACTGTTGTGCAATTATTGAAGCCAACCTTATTGGTCGTTGGCAATTTATTTCGGCATGACGCTTTATTTTTTCAATACAACCAGAATGATTTCTCTGCCGAAAAAAAAGCAGAAATTTATCAAGCAACTGTGGACCATATGGTTGCTTATACCAATGCATCTGGCATATTTCTAAAAGATGTCGATCCAAGCAATGCGAAATTTATACAAGCCGACAATTCCTATACGCCAATGCTAGAAGATATTTCCATGGAGATGAATCTACCTGCGCATTGGTTAACTTTTTCTGATTATGAAAATGAGCTGAAACATAAGTATGTACAGCGTTGTAAGAAAATTAGAAAATCATTTAAGGATGTACAAATTCGAGAACTTTCACTAGAAGATGTTGAAAAATACAGTATTGAAATGGAGCAATTGTATTTGCAAGTGACGCAAAAACAATTGGTAAGCATGGGTATTTTAAACCCAATATTTTTTGTAGAAATGAAAAAAGTACTACAAGAAAATTACAAAGTGTGTGGCTATTTTTACCAAGACAGATTAATTGCATTCTCTTCTGCCATTCTTCATGACGATGAATTTGATATGAATTATATTGGATTTGATTATACCTTAAACAGTTCCTTAAACCTGTATTTTAATATTCTATTTTATTGTTTGGAACATGCTATTTCATTGGGGCGAAAAAAATTAGTTCTCGGACGTACTGCCCCTGAAGCGAAAGCAATATTAGGTTGTGAACCCGATTATCGTTTTAGTTATTACAAATTGAGAAATGTCATTGTCAACTGGTTTTATCAAATGGTTGCTGGATATTTTAAAGAGCAACAAGGAGATAGTTGGAAAGATCGGCATCCATTTAAAAGTAGTTATTATACGAAGGAAAAAAGTGCTTAAACTCTTTCATAAATAATAGCAGCACCTTGACCAACGCCAATACACATCGTTGCCAAACCATATCGTGCACCTTGACGTTTCATTTCATGCAAAAGAGTGGTAGAAATTCGAACACCACTGCAACCCAAAGGATGTCCTAATGCGATGGCACCACCATTGATATTTACTTTCTGCATATCTATTTTCAAGTCCCGAATACAAGCCAAACTTTGAGAGGCGAAGGCTTCATTCAATTCGATGATATCAATATCGTCTATGGTCAAACCAGCGCGGTGCAAAGCTTTCAAAGTTGCAGGCACTGGTCCAATTCCCATAATACTTGGATCTACACCAGCGATTGCCATACTTTTAATAATAGCCATTGGTTCCAAATCATATTTTCGAACGGCATCTTCACTGGCTAAAAGCATGGCAGCCGAACCATCATTAATACCACTTGCATTAGCCGCTGTAACACTGCCATCTTTAGCAAAAACTGGTTTTAATTCAGCGAGTTTTTCTAGAGGCGTTAAACGAGGATGTTCATCTTTTTCAAACATCGTTTTTTTTCCTTTTCCTAAATTAATTTCTACCCCAACTAGCTCATCTGCAAATTTATGTTGTGCATCTGCCTGAACATATTTCCATTGACTTTGATAAGCAAACGCATCTTGATCTTCACGTGAAATTGCCCATTGCTTGGCTACATTTTCTGCTGTTTCACCCATGCTGTATGGATGATATAGATGAGATAGCGCTGGATTAATAAATCGCCAACCCAATGTGGTATCAAATATTTCAGGGCTACGTCCAAATGCGGTTTCACTTTTACCCATCACGAAAGGCGCACGGGTCATGCTTTCTACACCACATGCAATCATAAATTCTCCATCGCCACACATAATGGCACGACCTGCATCCATAATGGCTTGTAAACCCGAAGCACAAAGTCTATTCACGGTATTGCCACCAGTTGTAATAGGCAAGCCAGCTAAAAGAGATGCCATTCTCGCCACATCCCGATTATCTTCACCTGCTTGATTTGCGCAACCAGCAATGACATCTTCAATGGCATTCAAATCCATCTTTTCATTACGTTGAATCAATGCTTTGATGGCAATGGCTAACAAATCATCCGGGCGAACGCTACTCAATGAGCCGCCATATTTTCCAATCGGCGTTCTAACGGCATCAATAATATATGCTTTGGTCATGGTCTTCTTTTAATTGGCAAATATAAGGGTGCTAAATAGGAATTGGTAATTAAATTGAGGCGTGTAGTTTAGACAGTTCCAATATTTTGTAGAAGATATTGAATTCGAGATTGTGTTTCTTCTTTACCAATTTTGTGGGTAATATCAAAAACACCTGGGCCAAATTTTCCACCCACCAATATCATTCTGAATAAGAATTGCAATTCACCCACTTTAATATTTTTCTCTGTAGCTAATGTTTTAAATGTTTCTTCAATCCCTTGCATTTCCCAAGTGTCAAGCTGTGAAAATTGATGAATGAGTTCCGAAAAAAACAATGCTTTATCATCCGCCCATTTTGGTTTTATGGCATCAAAATCTATTGCTATTGGTGCTTGAAAAAAGTAAGAAGATTGCATGACAATATCATTTAAAAAAACGCATCTATCCTTGACAAGTGTAATCACATCCAAAAGAAATGGTTCATCCTTTAATGGTATATCGGCAGACAAAAGTATGGTTTGCATACTAGGCATCAAAGTCTTAGCTGGCAACCCTTTTATCCATTCATGGTTGAACCATTTCGCCTTTTCATAATCAAATTTCGCGCCTCCTTTATGTACTCTTTCCATACTAAAAGCTACTATCATTTCCTCTTTCGTAAAGAGCTCTTTTTCTTCGCCACTGTGCCAACCTAATAATGCTAATAAATTAATAAATGCTTCCGGTAAAAAGCCTAATTCTTTAAATCCTTTAATGGTTTCATTTGTTTTATCATCGTGCCAATCCATAGCGAACACTGGAAATCCCAATCGATCTCCATCACGCTTACTTAATTTACCATGACCATCTGGTTTCAGAATCAAGGGTAAATGAGCCCAATGTGGCATGTCATTTTCCCAACCCAAATATTTCCAAAGAAGAATATGAACGGGCACACTCGGCAACCATTCTTCACCTCGAAAGGCATGCGAAATTTTCATGAGGTAATCGTCTACCACAACCGCCAAATGATACGTAGGCATACCGTCTGCTTTCAACAACACTTTATCATCTACCAAATTCGAATCATTTTTTATTTCACCACGAATCATATCTGTAAAGGAAATAGTTTCATTTGCAGGCATAGAAATACGAATCACATAAGGTGTATTAATTGCAAGCAATTGCTTTACTTCTTCATTAGTTAATGTCAATGAATTTTTCATTTTCATTCGCGTAGTGTGGTCATATTGCGGCGAAGGATTTTGAGTGGATTTAAAATCTTCTCGCATTTTTTCCAACTCTTCTGTGGTATCAAATGCATAATAAGCATGACCACTTTCTACCAATTGTAAGGCGTATTGTTTGTAACTTTCTTTGCGTTCACTTTGTCGGTAAGGCGCGTGTTCACCACCTATATGCGGCCCTTCATCAGGAGATAAACCACACCATGCTAAGCAATCTACAATATACTGTTCTGCACCACTTACATATCTATTTTGATCTGTATCTTCAATACGCAAAATAAATTTACCTTGGTGTTTTTTGGCAAATAAATAACTGTATAATGCTGTACGCACACCACCCAAATGTAGCCCACCAGTAGGGCTCGGTGCAAATCTCGTTCTTACCTCTCTCATCATGTTTTGAATAATTAAGTCGCAAATTTAAAGGGATAGTCTGAGAGAAGCAGCAGTTTTTTTTAGGTGACGGTTTAAATTATTGGCTAAGTTATTCTATAAGCTGTTCTGACATTGCATTATTCCATAAAAATGAATTTGGGACTTTATACATAGTAGCAAAAAGGCAAATTATATAGGGAAGAAGGCTTCGCTTAAAGCGAAGCCTTCTTTTGTTAGTCGAATTCAATAATACATTTTTGAAGGATATTTAATGATTGCTCTCTAATATGAAAATTTTCAAACTCTTCTTTATTTCCAAACCAATGAATAACTTCATCTCTATTAAGTTTGGTTGGTGCTACATGTAAAAGCGATTGATAGGACGAGTGAGGATAATCTCGAAAATCATTTACAAATCCATGTTTTTGTGGGTTATGGTGAATGTAATAAATAAGTTCTGTAAAATAAGTTTCGTTGTCAACAACAATTCTTCTAAATGGTTCTTCAAAAAGGCCACCAGTCCTCTTGTGTGCTTTATTGATTGCTTGAGCATAGCTTTTAAACAAACTTGAAAACTCATTCCCCAAAATCCATGCAATTGATTTGTCTTTTTGATTATCAAGGAAGGCTTCGCTTTGAGCGAATCCTACCTTCTACTCCATCTTTTCCTTTCTAAATTCCAACCATGAATACCCAATCGGAACTATACAAATAATAGCAACAATACCGAAGAAAATTTGTGAATAGATAGGTGCCGGAATAATAAATGCCAATATAGAAATTAGCAATCCGCCAATCATCCACAAACGCCCACCCAATAGATGCGTCTTGCGCCAAACAGATTCACTTTCTAATGTCCATGGCGTACGTATGCCAACGAAATAATTGGGTCTGATTGCCTGAAAATAATTTCCTAAAAAGGCAAAGAAAAAGCCCAACAAAACGAACAGCAATGACATGTTCTTCATATCTCCAGATGCTGTAACAGACAGGATATACAAAGAAAGAGAAGTAATGAAAATACAAACAATAAATCTCAACTTAGTGTATAGATTTCCCATTTGTTCTAATTTCTTTTTTGGATCTAAGTAAGGCAAGGCCTTAAAAATAAAATAGAATATAATACCCAAACTACATGGCAAAAACAATAGAAAATATTTACTCGACCAATCATTTGCAACACCATTGATATCAAAATGTGTGGGCACTTCTAGCGGTAACTTCTCCCATAAAGAATGCAGGTAAAAATAGGGTAAACATGCGAACAATAAAAGCAGTGTTTCTTTGATAGATAATCGCATGGTATTTTATTTTTTAAAAGTTAAAAGATATTGTAAGAGATCATCAATAATGGTCGTATTGATGGAATAAAATATGTATTGACCTTGTTTGACCGTAACCACCAAATTGGCTCTTTTTAGTTTATCCAAATGGTGCGAAATACTTGGTGCAGTCATATCAAAATTTTCTGCAATTTGGCCTGCGGTTAAATCCTTCTTCCGCAAAATTTTCAAAATTTCACGTCGCGTCGGATCATTCATTGCCTTAAAAATTGTATCCATAATTAAATAATTAGACAAATGTCTAAATATCTAATTACAAAACAAAATATTTTTTTAAAGAAGGCTTCGCTTAGTGTGAAGCCTCCCCTAAAATCAGTGTATTGCGGCAACGATCGAATGGAAAGCACGCACCACATCCGCCTCGGTGTGGGCGGACTTGGAAGGAGAGCGTGTGTGCCGCCCAAATAACTTACTCTTCTCCGAGGTTTGTGTCCCCACAAACCTCAAAACATGCTAATATCATAGAATACAAATAATAAGTTAGTAATGGTTTGTGAAGACACAAAACCATGGCGTTTGCTAACGCCTTATAATTTTTTCGCCTTGGCATAAGTTGTCCACTTCTCCAATACTTGCAACATATCATCTGGCAATTCACTTTCAAAATCCATTTGTTTGCCAGTAGTAGGATGTATAAATCCAAGCGTTTTTGCATGCAGTGCTTGACGAGGTAAAAGCGCAAAACAATTATCTACAAATTGTTTGTATTTCGCAAAGACAGTTCCTTTCAAAATACGATCTCCACCATACGTTTTATCATTAAATAAGGTATGTCCAATATGCTTCATATGTACCCGAATCTGATGCGTTCTACCCGTCTCTAGTCTACATTCTACAAGGGTCACATAATTGAATCTTTCTATCACTTTATAATGGGTAATGGCATGCTTTCCAATTTCTCCTTCTGGGTAAGTATCGAATATTTTTCGTAACCTCTCATGTCGAGCAATATAAGTATCTATAGTCCCTGATTCTTCTGCTACGTCACCCCAAACAAGCGCATAATAAAGTCGATTTACAGTATGCTCTTTGAATTGTTCCGCAAGAAAATTAAGCGATTTTTCAGTCTTGCCAATCACCAATAATCCTGTTGTGTCTTTGTCTATTCGATGTACCAAACCAATGCGTGGCAAGGTTTCAAAATCTTTATTTTGTTGTTGCAAATAATAAGCAACTGCATTCACAACCGTTCCTGAATAATTACCATGTCCAGGATGAACAACCATATTATATGGTTTATTAATTACCAGAACATCATCGTCTTCATACACAATATTCAAAGGAATATTCTCCGGTATAATTTCTGTACTTTCTGGTTCACGAAATGTATAAGCTACTACATGATCTGCAGGTTTTACCTTATAATTTTGTTTTACAATTTTATCATTGACCGTAATACATTCATCATCTATCGCTTGCTGCACTTTATTTCGTGTGATGCCTGCAATTTTTGCTTGTAAATATTTATCGATACGCAATGGCTCTTGCCCATTCTCAATGACATAATCAAAAATGATATGCCTGACTTTTGGCAAATCCTCTTGTAATTCATCATCTTCCTCTTGATCATGATTGAGCAAAGTGGTAGTAGTATTCTTCATAAGTGGCCGAAGTTAAACCATTTATTACTATTTGTCGAAACCATCCTATTTCCATCGTAGAACTTAAACATGCTAAACTGTACTAAAAATGCAATGAAAATATTTTGGGCGGCGAACACGCTTTACGTTCCAATCTTTCTGCTTGCTTCGCCGCATAAAGGATTTTCACTGCAATCGTTGCCGCAATGTACAGATCATTGTATGATATGTTGTGGCGTTTTTATGATTAAAAATTAATGCTACTGGCATACATGCCGTATCGTATTTTTAATTAAAACAGAACTCATACTAGTTAATGCCGTAATGCAATTTTTAATAAAAATTAATGCCACTGGCATACATGCCGTAGCGTATTTTTATAAAAACAGAAATCATACTAGTTAATGCCGTAATGCAATTTTTAATAAAAATTAATGCTACTGGTATACATGCCGTAGCGTATTTTTAAGAAAAATAGAAATCATACTAGTTAATGCCGTAATTCATTTTTTAATAAAAATTAATGCTACTGGTATACATGCCGTAGCGTATTTTTAAGAAAAATAGAAATCATACTAGTTAATGCCGTAATTCATTTTTTAATAAAAATTAATGCTACTGGCATACTTTTGCCCATATGAGTAAATTGAAGCTTGCCTTTCAACATCTTGGCAGAATGGAATATCAACAAGCATGGGATTATCAAGAATCTTTGCTGCAAGAAAATGTAGACATTAAAAAAAGAAATAGAGAAAAGGAAATAGCAAGTAGTTCAGAACAAATGGAGCAAACTAAATCCCATTTTTTGCTGTGCGAACATGAACCAGTATTTACTTTAGGCAAAAGTGGTCATATCGAAAATTTACTCGTGAATAACGCTTATTTACAAGAGATAGGAATTACTTTTTTTAAAACGAATCGAGGTGGCGATATTACCTTTCATGGCTTAGAACAAATTGTAGGTTATCCAATTTTAGATTTAGAAAGCCTCAAACCAGACTTGGTTTGGTATATGCGCAATTTAGAAGAAATCATTATTCGAACCTTAGCCGAATACGGCTTGCAATGCACACGCAGTGCAGGCGAAACCGGTGTTTGGCTCGATGTGGACATACCACACAAAGCCCGCAAAATATGCGCCATGGGGGTACGTACAAGCCGATGGATTACCATGCACGGGTTTGCATTAAATGTAAACACAGATTTATCTTATTTCAATATGATAGTACCTTGTGGCATACAACATAAACAAGTAACAAGTATCGAAAAAGAACTTGGCCATACAGTAGCAGTGGCAGAAGTAGAAGCAAAAATTAAACACCATTTTGCAGAAGTATTCGACGTAGAATTGGTAGGGCAATAAAATAATATTTTATCTGCTTTGTGTTTTGACAGAAATGAAATTAAACTATTTTAAGCTTAGTTTTGCGCAAATGATGTTCCATTTGCTATTCACCAAAAAATTAGGCATAAGCTGTTTTTTACTTTGCTTGTCCATGCCACTATTTGCGCAGAAATTAAGTCTTAGCCCAAAAGAAAATTTCAATTTCCGTGTAGATGACTTCTCTGTCATCGGTGCTTATCAGCAACTCACCGCTGTGTATCGAAAGCATAATGATATACCTGAAATTATTTTTTACACCAAAGATTTCAAAAAAGAAAAAACAGTTGCCTTAGATTTTTTGCCAGAACGTGCAACCGATATTCGTTTACTTTCTTCTGCCAATGGAATACTTCTTGTTTATCTGGTCAAAAAGGAGAAACGCAAAAATTTGATGCTGGCAAAATTGAATGCCGATTTTACTTTTACCGAACCCCAGATTATAGACAGCAATCCAGTAGCTAATTTCCGAGATGATATTGCCTATACCATGGAGGTTAGTGAGGATAAATCCAAGTTTTTATTTTATACCCAGTATATTGTGGAAAGCAATTGGGTTTTAAAAGCTATCGTTGTAAATGAAGCTTTACAAATACAATATCAAGTCAATCAATTATTGGATAATATCGATTTTTTTATTTCAGACAAAGCATGCATCACCAATAATGGAGAAATATTCATTCTAACAACGGATAGAAATAAAATCAGGGCTGGTGTAGATGAGTTGAAAATATTGGCTTGTAGCAATCAAAAAGAATTTAGCATCAACAATATCGCATTGAATAAACATACCCTCAGCGATTTACAAATGATTGCAGACAATACCAATCATTTAGCTATCGCCTGTGGCTATTATGCAGAAGCAAGATATAGTGCTCCTCGCGGTATTTTTGTTACCCAATTCGACATCACACAACAAACGCCAACCATGAGTCATTTTATTCCATTGGCAATGCAAGTGACTTCAAGTAAAACAGATTTACGCGACATGAAAATTAGGCACATCAGTTTGCGAAAAGATGGTGGTATAGAATTTTGTGCCGAAAAAACGTACCAAACTACCCGTACCATTTCTTCTATAAACCCGCTCATGTCAAGTTCTATGGTACCGATGGCGGAAAATTCACGAACCGTACAAGAATTCAATTATGATGAAGTGGTCATTTTTAATGTGAAGCCAGAAGGCGCTATGGCATGGACTCAAACCTTTTTAAAAGCACAAACAACTAGCGACGACGAAGGCAAATTTTCTTCGTTTGCCATGCTGCAACATCCATTGGGTAAGGTTTATCTCTTCAATGATTTTAGTTCAAAAGCAACTCGCTTAATGGCCTGCTATATTTCTGCAAAAGGAGAATTAAATATGAAAGAAATTCAAACCTCCGATGAGGTAGACGATTGGAATATCATGAACCGATTAGGCATTCAAGTATCTGCTGGAGAAATAGTGATACCTTGTATTACAAAAAATTATCTTTGCTTCCTTAAAATTAGTTTTTAATTCTTCTTTGTGATTCAACTGTTCAAACGTAATGATATTGCCTCTTCCATAGGCTTGATAGTGCTGACTCTCCTGACTAGGGTGCATCTATTTTTACATCCTCCTGGCGTACAAAGCATTTCCGATTTTAACCAAGGTCTTTTTTTCACTTGGCAAAGCTTGAAGGAATTCTATATCCATCATCCTGTATTGTATCTTTTTATTTCTACCATACTTTTTTTATTGTTTGCTTTTTATTTTAACTATGTCATGAATGAAGAAAAACTGTACCAACGCAAAAGCATGTTACCCGCTCTGGCACTCGTTTTATATAGTGCATTGGTGCCTTCCTTAACTTTATTCTCAACCGTATTTATAGCTAATATTTGCCTATTTATTGCATTCGCAAAATCATTACAACTATACCATTCACGGGCTTCCAAAATAGCCAGTTTCGATATAGGCATTTGGGTATCTGCTGCTTGCTTGTTCTATTTTCCTGCAGTACCCATGTTTATATTCTTTTTGATGACGTTGCTCATTTTG
>Ga0114969_10005183_pt1 | contig 10252 bp, 8 predicted proteins | sample M_130807_MF_Meta_FD_87316 | JGI IMG/M metagenome (GOLD analysis project Ga0114969, IMG submission 87316) | Freshwater microbial communities from Lake Montjoie, Canada to study carbon cycling - M_130807_MF_MetaG | ecosystem: Environmental > Aquatic > Freshwater > Lake | place: Lake Montjoie...
AACACTGCTGCTATGGATGAGAACATGAAATCTCTGGGCCAGCAGACTGGGGCATACGCCAAGACGCATAAGCTGTTTGACATGATGGGCGGCGACATGCAGGAGCAGGTGCAGGGTGCGGCATCACTCACTATGGCAACGCAAGCACTGGCACAGTCACAGAGTGCTGCTGCTGCCGGAGTACCCGATGATGCAGAAACCATACGCAAAGCACAGCAGGCCATAAATCAATCATTGCAAAACATCAACAATCTCTTTACTAAATTAGCTGCCAAGTTTCTAGTGCCATTCTTAGATGCCACAACCTACGTTCTAGAAAGTCTTGGATCATTAGGCACAGTTGTTGGAGCAGCAGTTGTTGCGTTGACCGGTTTTGGGCTCATGCTTAAATTGGTCGGTAAAACACTGAGCGTGTTTTCATCTGGCGCTGGTATGTTAAAATCCTTGTTTACTGGTGGCGGACTAGCTGATCTTGGCGGAGCAGGCGGTGGTGGTGGCCGCGAGGGCGGCGGTGGCAAGGGCGGCGGTCGTGGTGGCCGCGAGGGCGGCGGCGGCAAAGGCGGCAGCAGCATGTTACAGTCGCTAAGTGGTCTGGGTGAAAGCGTGAGCAACGCACTACGTGGTATTGGCAATCTCATCAAAGACGCTATCACAGGCATAACTGGTACTGTAAGCACTGCACTCAAGGATCTCAGTAGTGGTCTAAGCACAGTGCTTTCTAATATTAGCCGAGGTATTGGTTCCAGTATCAGCAGCATATTTGCTGGGATTAGCTCGGCACTTACTAGTTTCAGCACTGCAATTGGCAGCAGTTTGACTGCTATCAGCAAAGGCCTAGGCGACACAGCAGCTAACCTGGGCGCTGGCATCGGTAAAGGTGTGGGTGGGTTAATAGAAGGACTTGGCAAATCGTTAGCTGCGTTAGCACCGAGTGCACCACAGATGGCAATTGGTGCTGCCGGTGTAGGTGCAGCAATCGCTGCTATAGGGGCTGGTATAGCCGGTGCTTCTTGGATCATGGGCAAAGCTATGCCAACACTGGCAGAAGGGCTTGATGCATTCACCAAAGTAGACGGCGAAAAATTACAATCTACTGGCATGGGCATGATCAAGATAGGTGCAGGTCTGATTGCAATGGGAGTTGGAGAGGTTGCTAGTGTGTGGGGAAGCCTTGCTAGTGGCATTGCCAGTTTCTTTAGTGAAGATCCTATCACTAAGTTAGGTAGATTTGGTGAACTCAGCGAGCCCCTTAGCAAAGCTGGCGAGGCGATGGCCAGATTTTCCGAAGTCTATCCAGCAAGCATAGCGGCTATAAACAATGCTGTGTTTGATTCGGCAGCAATGGCCAGTTTAGACAAGCTTAACGAATTGTTTGAAGGTGAGGGGTTCTTTACTAGTATCGGCACTTGGTTAACAGGTGATAACGATTTTATCACCAAGCTGAATAATCTGGGTGAAAGCACTGCTAACATACCAACATTTGCTAGCAGGCTCACTGGATTTGCTGACGCTTATACCTATCTAGTACAAGCGTTTAATCAACCAATATCAACAGAAGCACTGGCAAATCTAGTGGGATTGACTGATTTAATTAATCAGCAAGCTGAAGCAAACAGTCCAGGGTTGTTAGGTAGTATCTTTGGATCGGCTCCAGAAGAACCTGTTTCGGTTGCAACACCAAGTGCTGCTTATCAAGCAGCTGCTACAAAGGTAGCAGCTGCACCAGTTGACCAGAAACACAAAGACATGATGGAAATACTCACTAAGATCAATGATACTATGAAAAGTGTAGCGACCACAGAAGAACGACAGATTCGTGTGATGAGCGATGGATTTAGTAGAATAAGTGGTGTAGTCCATTAAGTTGATTACGGCGTTTGCATGCTAGTATACTATAAATATCCTATTGAATGAGGCGAATATCAGATGGCATCTTGGAAGAAATATTTCAGCGCAGTTCCCACACAAGCTCGCATGCAGCAGCGTATGGAGCAGTGGAACAGCGATGGTGATGCCAAACCTGGTAGTTCATCAAAATACAACAGCTATTTGCCAGAGGTGTACAGCGGTGCGCCAAATCGCATAGAACGTTATGTGCAATATGAACAGATGGATCTCGACAGCGAGATCAGCCGTGCGCTGGATACTATCAGTGATTTTAGCACACAGAGCTTTGACAAAGACGACGAACCGTTCCAGATAAGCTACAAAGGCAAGCTTAGCGAAACAGAGATAAAGCTGCTGACAGAAACGCTGCAGCAGTGGAGCAGCCTCAACAAATGGCGACAGCGCTTGTGGCGCATGTTCCGCAATGTGATCAAGTACGGTGATCAAATATATGTGCGCGACCCAGAAACATTCCGACTGATATGGATTGATCCTACCAAGGTTGAGAAGATCATTGTCAATGAAGACAAGGGCAAGAGCATAGAACAATATGTCATACGTGACATAGATTTCAACCTCAATACTCTAGTCGGTTCCAACATGCTGGTGCACGATCAGTATGCGTTCCCTGGTGGGTATCCTCGTAGTGGCAATCCAGCAGCTGGCGCAGGTACTACGAACTACGGTCAAAGTTCTAGTCCTGGTAGCCGCAACAGCAGATTTGATAACATGCCAAACGACACAGCAGTTGATGCAACACATGTGGTACATCTTAGTTTGTCAGAAGGTATGGATAATCAATGGCCGTTTGGTACTAGCATACTTGAAAGCATCTATAAAGTTTACAAGCAAAAAGACTTGCTTGAGGACTGCATACTGATCTATCGTATCGTGCGTGCACCAGAACGTCGTGTGTTCTATATTGACGTTGGTTCGCTCAGTGGTCCGCGTGCTATGCAATACGTTGAGCGTATCAAGAATGAGATCTATCAGCGTCGAATCCCTAACAGGACAGGCGGCGGTACCAGCGTGATAGACGCTGCATACAATCCTATCAGCATCAACGAAGATTTCTTCCTAGCAACTAACGCAGAAGGCAAGGGTACTAGGATTGAAAATCTGGCTGCAGGTGAAAACCTTGGGCAGATTGACGATTTGAAATACTTCAACAACAAGATGATCCGTGGGCTTGGCGTGCCAAGCAGCTATCTACCAACTGGACCAGACGATGGTACAGCCACTTATAATGATGGCAAGACTGGCACAGCATATGTACAGGAGTATCGCTTTAGCAAGTACTGCGGTAGATTGCAGAACTTGATGACACCTATGCTTGACAAGGAATTCAAGCTGTTCCTAAAGCATCGCGGCATAGAGATACAAAGCAATTTGTTTAATCTGCAATTCTTCCCAGCACAGAGCTTCAGTGATTATCGCAGGATGGCTATGGATGGCGATCAAATCAACTTGTTCAGTACACTTATGGGTACAGAAGCTACCAAATATGTTAGCAAGCGCTTTGCACTAGAACGCTATCTTGGCTGGACCAAAGAAGAGATTGCAGACAACGAGCGCATGTGGCGCGAAGAAAATGCAGACAAAGTCAAGAACAAGACTGGTAGTAGTGCTGGGTCAGAACCGCCTGGTATGAATTCTATAGGATTAAGACCGGATTCTGAGACTCCTGCACCGGAAGGTGAATTGCCAGACGAGGGCGGCGAGGAATTACCAGGCAGCGAAGGCGAAGCCGGCGGTGAAGCTGCTGCTCCTGGTACTGCGCCGGCGCCACCGGGCGGCGGGATACTTGGAGGTTAACAATGGCTATAAATATCAGGGTTGGGGTGCGATAAATGAGAGCTGGCGAATTTGAAGCGGGGTATTATTCCCCAGAAGATGACAAGTTTAGTCAAGCACATCTGCATGATACCAGACGTCCTCGGCTAACACTTGTGCAATTGAACAAATTAAAGAAAATGCGAGCCGCTAAGGCACTAGAAGACTTGGTACATGCAGATCACTTAGAGATACAATATGCACCAGAGTCTGAAGAAGGACCGTCTCTATGACCTATACGATACCATATCAAGCCACAGCAACATCGCAAAGTAACCTGTTGGTACTCAACGGTACTATCAATACTACTGAAACCAGTTTGGCATTGGTTGGTGCAAACAGCGTTAATTTTGGCTTGTATATAAATCAGAATTTCATCAAGTTAATGCAGACATTTGCTAGCAATAGTGCTCCTACCAGTCCTAAAATAGGACAGATGTGGTACGACACTATAAGTGCATCTATCAAATATTACAACGGCTTCACATGGAAGATACTAACTCCGCCGTTTGACGGGTCAGCTGGCACTGCTACTGCTAGCATACAAGGGCAAGCAGTAGCACTAACTCTAGCTGGTAATCAGATAGTCTATGCTACCAGCTTGATTGCGTTAGATCAAGCTAGCTTGCCAGCAACTGTGCTTATCGACGATAACAATTACGCTATGGCAGCACGCTTCCCGCAAGGGTTGGGTGCAGGTATTACTATAGCTACTGATAGTAACGGACTACAGCTGTTTGGTACAGCTAGCACTGCTAATGCATTTGCAAAAAGCATGACTATCACTGTAACAGGCAGTGCCAATGCCAGTGTTAGTTTTAATGGTAGTAGCAATGTAACAATGCCGCTTGCGCTAACCAATGTTGTAACAGCCGGACACTATACCAATGTCACAGTTGGTAGCAACGGTATTGTAGTATCTGGCGGTAGCATAACGTCCAATGACGTAGTAGCAGCACTTGGATATACTCCGGGTGTGGCTAACGGTGCTGCAAATGGTTTAACGTTTGGCAGCAATATCAGCCTACAGGGTGTGATTGGTGGTAGTAACATCTTCTATGGCAACAGCAATATCATAATAAACACCACGTTCTTAGACAATCCTATGCCAACGAACGGTATTATCGCAATACCAACAGGTAGTATCATACCAACTGGTTGGTATATTGCTAACGGTCAAACAGTGACTTTACCTTCCGGTGGTGGCACAGTTGTAACACAAAGTTTAGGCAATGTACAACTAGCCGGCTGCTATTGGGTACAGAAAGTATATTGACAGATCTCAGCATCTGTCATCAAATCTACATTTTTTCACCTATATCTACTCGTATTTGTGTTTAGCTATTAAATACTTTCGAGTCTGCAATCACATCTTACAACAGGAGAAACCACAATGGCTAAAAAGAATAAGTTAGAACAAGTCCTTGAATACCTCGTCGCTGGTGACGAGACTAAGGCAAAAGATCTGCTACATCAAGTATTCATTGAGAAAGCCCGTGCAATCCACGAGGAACTGATCAGTGCTGACGAAGACATGGACGAAGAAACGCTTGGCGGCGACGAAGGCAAGCAACTGCGTCATGACATGATGCATCACAGTGATCATATCGATGAGCTCAGCGATGAAATTGACTCAGAAGAGATCATGGGCGAAGATGAAGATCTAGAAATGGATGCTGACATGGACATGGCTGATGCCGAAGACGATCTTGGCGATGCAATGTCAGATGTCGACGACGCAGAAATGGACGACGAAGAAGCGATGAGCGACGACGTTATGGGCGACATTGAAAGCACCATGGGCGATCTTGAGACTGCACTTGCTGATCTCAAGGCAGAGTTTGAAAAGCTTGAAGGCGGTTCAGACGACGCAGACATGGGCGACGACATAGGCGACGACATAGGCGACGACATGGACGATGCTGACATGGGCGACGAAGGCGAAAGCGAAGAAGAAATGGACGAAATGTTCACTGAAGAAGACTTCGACGATCTCGCAGAAGCTGTAGAACTTGAGAAGGTAGCAGTACCTACCTCAGGCGAAGTTGGTGCAGGCAAGTTTAGTCCTCGTGATAGTAACGAAAATTCTAAGAGCCCGGTACCACCAACGCAGACTTCGCGCTTTGGTGCAAAGCCAATCAAGACCGGCGACGGTCCAAAAGCAGACGGGTATGCTCGTCAACCAGCCCCAACTAGTGCAAAGCTTCCGATCGAAGCCAAGGGTAACCAACGCAAGAAGGCAACCGATGGCATGGAAAATGAGCAGAGCGGCAGATATGGTGCCAAAGAAGACAGCCGCAGTGCATTGGATACTACCGATCGCACTTTTGGCAAAGGCAACCAAACAAGCCCACTTACACATGCTCCGCGCAAGTAATTGACACAGCTGACATGAAAATTAAATACCGCAGGATTAGCGCCTGCGGTATTTTTTGCAAAAAAACGCCTATTTGCAACAGGTAAATCAAACTGTTACTAAATATCACACCCAAACTATAGGTAGTGTCATGAAAGATAATATGCTAGTTGAACACCTCGCCTACGACACTGCGAAAGCTGAAGTCATCACTGAATCAGCTGGTGAGGGCCAACCTAAGAATGTCTACATGAAAGGCATCTTCATACAGGGCGGTCTGCGCAACCATAACGGTCGTGTTTACCCAGTGAATGAGATACGCAAAGCGGTAGAGACCCTGAATGAGTCAATCAGGCAGGATAGCGGAGTGCTTGGTGAGTGTGATCACCCACAAGAGCTCCAAATACATCTCGATCGTGTAAGCCACAAGATTACTGAGATGTGGATGGATGGGGCTAACGGTTATGGTAAGTTACAAATATTACCAACACCGTGCGGTCAAATCGTTCGCACTCTACTCGAGAGCGGCATCAAGCTTGGTGTTAGCTCACGTGGTTCTGGCAACGTAGACGATAACGGCGAAGTAAGCGACTTTGATATGCTCACAGTCGACGTAGTTGCCAAGCCAAGCGCACCCAATGCTTACCCCGTGCCTATGTACGAGGCGATCATGAATCGTAAACACGGATATCGAACTCACGAGCTAGCTGAAGCTGTTCGCCACGATGGTTCTGCACAGAAGCATCTAACGAAGATACTGCTCAACTGGGTTGACGAGTTGAAACTGAAATAAGGAGTCGGTTGAATGACAACAAAACTTGAAGAACTCCTTGAGAATGATGTACTTGGCCCTGAGGTCAAGACAGCACTCCAAGAAGCATTCGATGCTAAAATCAAGCAATCCGAGGCCAAACTGCAGGAAGATTATGCTGCACGCTACGCCAATGACAAGCACCAGCTGGTCGAGGCAATGGATAACATGCTGAACGATACCATACGTTCTGAACTAGAAGAGTTCGCAGAAGACCGCGCTGCTCTCATAGCACAGAAGACCAAGCTCAGCAAGGAAACCTTAGCAGCTAAGCGAATCGCAGAAGCCAAGGTAGCTAAACATACTAAACTGCTTAATGCTTTCATATCTAAGCAGCTGAAAGAAGAAGTAAGCGAGTTCGTCTCCGACAGGAAGACGCTAGAATCACAGCGCAGGAAGATGGCTAAAGAAGTTGAAGCCATCCGCGAAAGCGCAAAGAAGTCAACACAGAATCGTATCAGCAAGCTTGAAGGTTTCGTAGTTAAGAAACTTTCGGAAGAGATTGCTGAATTTGAAACTGATAAAAAAGCACTCATTGAGCAGCGGGCCAAGCTAGCTGCCGAGGGTAAAAAGAAGATCAACGAAACCAAAGCAGCTTTTGTGCAGAAGGCAACTTCAACGCTAGATAAGACGTTGAACGAAGTCATCCGTAATGAACTGGTGCAGTGGAGAGACGACATCAAAGTTGCTCGCGAGAACAACTTTGGTCGCAGGATCTTTGAAGCTGTTGCAAGCGAATACATGGCTAGCTACCTTTCCGAAGGCAGCCAAGTCAAGAAGCTGCAGCGCCAGCTGGCCGAAAGCCAGTCACGTATTGTTGAAGCAAAGAAGCAGATCAACGAAAAGCAAAAGCTCGTTGAATCAGCTGCGGCGCAGATCAAAAAGGCCAATGACCGCGTACAACGCAACGATATCATGAAAGAGATGCTCGCTCCGTTGAACCGCGATAAGAAGGCAATCATGGAAGAAATGTTGCAGGACATTAAGACTAGTAATCTTAAAGAAGCCTTCAATCGTTATCTCCCAACCGTGATGAACGGTGAAGCAACTGGCGCTATCAGGCAAAAACTGTCTGAGAATGCTACAAAAAATTCCGTGGCATTCACGGGTGACAGGCCAAACAAGCTGTCAGAAGCGGTAAGAGATGAAGGTTCAAACGACATGAACAAGATTCTCTATCTCGCAGGCATTAACAAGTAAAGGAAGCCAAAAAAATGAGCAAGAACCTATTTGAAACTCATTGGTCGGCAACCAAGACCGCACTCTGCGAAGGTCTCTCAGGCAATCGCAAAAAGGTTATGGAAGTTGTCCTTGAGAACACCAAGAAGGACCTGCAGAGCAAGTCCGGAATACTTTTTGAAAGTGCAACCCCAGGCAGTACATCTGCAGGTAACGTTGCTACTCTAAACAAGGTAATACTACCAGTTATTCGTCGCGTTATGCCTACTGTTATCGCGAACGAAATCATCGGCGTGCAGCCTATGACCGGCCCAGTTGGTCAGATCCACACGCTGCGTGTACGTTATGCTGACACGTTTGGTTCGCCAACACCAGTTGCAGCTAACACCGAAGCACTGAGCCCATTCCAGATCGCAGCTTTTTACTCTGGTAACGGCAACAGCACTGCTCCAGCAGCTGCTCCAGTTAGCGTCCTTGAAGGCGTTGCTGGTAAGCGTCTGAACATCCAGATTTTGAAAGAAGTCGTAGAAGCAAAGACCCGCAAGCTAAGCGCTCGTTGGACCTTTGAAGCTGCACAGGATGCACAGGCTCAACAGGGCATTGACATCGAAGCAGAAATCATGGCTGCGCTTGCGCAGGAAATTACTGCTGAAATCGATCAGGAAATCTTGACCAGCCTTGGCGCATTGGCAGGCACTACGCTTACCTATGATCAGGCTGCTGTGTCTGGTACTGCAACATTCGTTGGTGACGAGCACGCAGCTCTTGCGATCCTCATCAACCGTGCTGCTAACCTGATTGCTGCTCGCACACGTCGCGGCGCAGGTAACTGGGTTGTGGTTTCACCCACCGCACTCACTATCCTACAGAGCGCAACGACTAGTGCGTTTGCACGTACCACAGAAGGCACCTTTGAAGCACCGACCAACACTAAGTTTGTTGGTACTTTGAACAACAGCATGCGCGTTTACGTGAACCAGTATGCAGCTGACAGCACCAATGTGCTGGTTGGTTATAAGGGTCCAGGCGAAATTGATGCGGCAGCTTATTACTGCCCCTATGTTCCGCTAACATCTTCGGGTGTTATCATTGATCCGAATACCTTCGAACCAGTGGTCAGCTTCATGTCACGTTACGGCTACCTAGAGCTTAGCAACACTGCAAGCAGCTTGGGTAACGCAGCTGACTACCTCGCTGGTATCGCGATCAATACTGCACATTTGAAGTTTTTGTGATTTTAACGGGCTATGCCCGTTACTTACGGTATTTCAAAAAAACCCGGGAGCAATCCCGGGTTTTCTGATATGTAGGTTACCGGACTGTTACCTTTTTATAACCATAAATATGACTTAGTCAAGGAGCGATGATATGATATATGACTGGCATTATGGGCCTGCAGAGGTACACACTGTAGGTACCCTTACAGATGTTGTAACACTAGTAAATTGGAGTTGCACTGCATATGCTCCCGACGGTACAACATATAAGAAGAGCGGTGCAGTTACACTTGGTGCACCAAACCCTGCAACATTTACAACATTTTCAACCATAACTGCAGCACAAGTGCAGGCATGGGTATTTGGTAGCATCAATAAAGCTACTGTTGAGTCGCAGCTGTCTATAGAATACACTAATAGGGTAGCAGCGCAATCAGTTAAACAGTTTAAGTTTTAAGGAAATTCAATGAGACTGCGTGAGATACTAAGCGAAGGTGGCAACCAGATACCGGGTGCTAAAGATGTGCCATTGGATCAAGTGTCAATGGTGGTTGATAAAGCTATCAATCTGTTGCCACCTATCTTGCGTATAAATCTGGCCAAGGATATAGGGTCAGCGGGATTTAAAAAGGTCCCACCTGGCGACATAGATCTCATGATCGAATCAGACGACTTAGTGAAACAATTCAAGACAGCTGGTGAGAAAGATCCGGTTAAGTCTGCTAAGAAAGCATTAGAAGACTATCTCAAGCAAAAAGGATATGCTGCAAACATGAGCGGTCGTAACGTGCATGTGGGCATTCCGTTCGATGGCGGCATTGCGCAAGTAGATTACATGGTCATAGAAGACGTAGAAACTGTTGCTCCTTATCACCAGCATGGTCCACGCGGCAGCTACGACGATCCAGATTTCAGAGGCAGCGAAATATTCATCTTGATGAACAGCATAGGCAAAGCATTAGGTCTCAA
>Ga0114969_10005185_pt1 | contig 10251 bp, 6 predicted proteins | sample M_130807_MF_Meta_FD_87316 | JGI IMG/M metagenome (GOLD analysis project Ga0114969, IMG submission 87316) | Freshwater microbial communities from Lake Montjoie, Canada to study carbon cycling - M_130807_MF_MetaG | ecosystem: Environmental > Aquatic > Freshwater > Lake | place: Lake Montjoie...
GCAAAGTGGACGATGCCGATCCAAAACTGGAAGCCTGCCATGAGTCAGTTCATGCTCATGTATGGAGACCGGGTAACACAATGACGATCTGGCCATTTACACAAAAAATTTTACAGACTCCCAGTGGGACATCAATACGTTAAGCGATAAGCAATACCGTGAGCGTATCTAGCGCTCACAGCAACAGTGTTTCTGAGTAATGGTGCTTTTTCACCAGCCAGTGGGGTAACCCACTGGTATTTTTCTCCGCAATGTCACTTTATTCTGTAATTCCCCTTCTGTAGCATACCCCCGTCGCCCTTCAAGATGCATGGGTGTCTCACCCCAGTCACTTACTCGTGTAAGCTCCTGGGGCTTATGAGCCTCATTTCAGAGGCTCACCCTACGGGCCAGCGCAAGCGCTGTTCAAATCGGTCAAAGACCGATTTGTCGCTCAGTTGCCGCCTACCTGCATCTCGAAGTAGCTTGGGCGTAGGCTTCTTTATTCTCTGGTCAGGGACGCAGGTATGAATGTCAAACGCTGGTTGCCACGCCGTTTTAATCCCGTTTTTGCCGCTTTTCTGATCATCGCCTTTCTTTCCGGCATCGCTGGCGCGTTGCAGGCCCCCACGCTGAGCTTATTTCTCACCACCGAGGTGAAAGTCCGCCCGCTCTGGGTCGGGCTGTTTTATACCCTGAATGCCATCGCCGGGATTATCGTCAGTTTCCTGCTGGCGAAGCGTTCCGACACCCGCGGCGACCGGCGCAAGCTGATCCTGCTGTGCTGCCTGATGGCGGTGGGTAACAGCCTGCTGTTTGCTTTCAATCGCGATTATTTGACGCTGATTACCGCCGGGGTGCTGTTGGCGGCGATCGCCAATACCGCCACGCCGCAGATTTTTGCGCTGGCGCGCGAATATGCCGACAGCTCGGCACGTGAAGTGGTGATGTTCAGCTCGCTGATGCGTGCCCAGCTTTCGTTGGCCTGGGTGATCGGCCCGCCGCTCTCCTTTATGCTGGCGCTCAATTACGGCTTTATGGTGATGTTTCTGGTCGCGGCGGCGATTTTTGTTATCAGTGCGCTGCTGGTGTGGCTGATACTGCCTTCGGTGCCGCGTGCGCAGGTTGAAATCAGCGTCGATTCACCGCCGATTGCGCCCCTCAGTGCCTGGCGCGATCCTGATGTGCGCTTGCTGTTTCTGGCTTCGGTGCTGATGTGGACCTGCAACACCATGTATTTCATTGATATGCCATTGTATATCACTGCCGATCTTGGCCTGCCGGAGCGGTTGGCAGGCCTGCTGATGGGCACTGCGGCGGGGCTGGAAATCCCTGCCATGCTGTTGGCGGGTTACTACGTCAAACGCTTCGGTAAGCGCAACATGATGCTGTTTGCGGTCGCGGCTGGCGTGCTGTTCTATGCCGGGCTGGTGCTGTTCAAGTTCAAGACGGCACTGATGGTGCTGCAATTATTCAATGCGATTTTCATCGGCATTATTGCCGGGATCGGCATGCTGTACTTCCAGGACCTGATGCCGGGGCGGCCGGGTGCGGCGACCACGCTGTTTACCAACAGTATCTCTACCGGGGTGATCCTGGCTGGCATACTGCAAGGGGCGTTGGTGGAGAACGTCGGCCACTATGCGGTCTACTGGCTGATTACCCTGCTGGCGATGCTGGCACTATGGATGTGCGCCAGAGTGCGCGAAGTGTGAAGCTGAACAGTGGCTTACTTGATACATGTCATTGAGAAAATTGCGCCATACTCCCTAAGATGATTATCATCAGAGCGCGAACCTCGCGCTCTTGTCCATCTTGCTGCTGAGATGCCGATCCTGTTGATAAAAGTGGGTATGTTATGGATAAACTAACGCCGCTCAAGCCCGTTCCTTCTCTTGTTGCCGTTATTGTTGCTCTGATTATCTGGTTTGTTATTCCGGTGCCTGAAGGGGTTGCCCCCAATGCCTGGCATTTGCTGGCGCTGTTTATTGGTACCATCGTTGCCATTATTGGCAAGGCGATGCCGATTGGCGCGGTTTCCATTATTGCCATTGCGCTGGTGGCAGTGACTGGCGTCACCAATCCCGGGAAGCCTGCGGCTGCTCTGGATGATGCACTGAGTGGTTTTTCCAATCAGCTAATCTGGCTGATCGGCTTTGCGATCATGATCTCCCTCAGCCTGAATAAAACCGGCTTGGGCGCGCGCATTGGCTACTACTTTATCTCTCTGTTCGGTAAAAAAACGCTGGGGATCGCCTATGCGCTGACCCTGGCGGAAACTGTGCTGGCACCGGTGACGCCGAGTAACACCGCCCGCGGTGGCGGGATCATCCACCCGATCATGAAGTCAATCGCCGACAGTTTTGGCTCTAAACCGGAGCTGAATACCTCTGGCACCATTGGCCGCTACCTGGCGTTGGTGAACTACAACATCAACCCGATCACTTCGGCGATGTTTATCACCGCAACTGCGCCTAACCCGTTAGTCGTCAACCTGATCGCCAAAGGAACCGGATCTGAATTTGAACTGACTTGGTCGATGTGGGCGATAGCCGCGTTGGTACCGGCGATCTGTTCGCTGATCGTGATGCCGCTGGTGGTTTATCTGCTGTATCCGCCGGAAATTAAAAGCACCCCGGATGCACCGCGGTTTGCGCAGGAAAAGCTACAGGCGCTCGGCGTGATTACATTGGCAGAGAAAATCACGCTGGGCGTGTTTGCCCTGTTGCTGGTGCTGTGGGCCGGGGTTCCCGCCATGATCTTTGGCACGGAACTTGCGGTGAACCCAACCACCGCAGCGGTTATTGGTTTGGCAATCTTACTGATGACCGGCGTGCTAAGTTGGGATGACGTGCTGAAACACAAAGGCGCCTGGGATACGGTCGTATGGTTCGCCGCACTGGTGATGATGGCGACCTTCCTCGGTAAGCTCGGGCTGATTGGCTGGCTGTCGAAGACCGTCGGAGCGGGCATTGATAATATGGGGATGAGCTGGGTTGGTGGGACGATAGTGCTGACGCTTATCTATCTGTATTCGCACTATTTCTTTGCCAGTACCACCGCTCACGTGACCGCTATGTTCGCCGCCTTCTTTGCCGCCGGTATTGCTTTGGGCGCGCCGCCTGCGCTGCTTGGCCTGATTCTGGCGTTCTCTTCGTCGCTGATGATGTCCTTAACCCACTATGCTACCGGTACCGCGCCGATTATCTTTGGTTCTGGTTATGCCACGCTGGGGGAATGGTGGAAAACCGGCTTTGTGATGAGCGTGGTCAACCTGCTGATCTGGATGGTGGTTGGCGGGCTGTGGTGGAAGTGGTTGGGCTATTGGTAATAAAGAAAAGGGGACGAGCGATTGTCCCCTTAGACTGCTGACAAAGCTCATTATTAGGGAGAGCGTGCCGAAGGGGTCGTAGCGGCGTAAGCCGCCGGAGCGCCCCTCGGTGCGCTAGGCCCGTGTATCTCGGGTTAAAACACCACTTTATCGTCAGCCAGAGGAGACGAACAATCGTCCCCTCTGGTCTAGCTTCGATAACGCTTAGTTCAGAAACGCCAACTGCTGGGCCTCGAAACGTGAAATTTCCGCTTCGTGTTGCAGCGTCAGACCGATGCTGTCCAAGCTGTTAATCATGCAGTGGCGGCGGAAGCTGTCGATCTCAAACGAATAGCTTTTGCCCCCGGCATTCACCGTCTGGTTTTCCAGATCCACGACAAACTCGATCCCTTCGTTCTCTGCTACCAGCTTGAACAGCGTGTCGACATCCTGCTCGCTCAACCGGACCGGCAGTAACTGGCTGTTGAACGAGTTGCCATAGAAGATATCGGCGAAGCTCGGTGCAATAACCACTTTAAAACCGTAATCGGCTAGCGCCCAAGGCGCGTGTTCGCGAGAAGAGCCACAGCCAAAGTTTTCGCGTGCTAACAGGATGCTGGCCCCTTGGTAGCGCGGTTTATTCAGGATGAACTCCGGGTTAGGCTGCTGACCGGCATCATCCAGAAAACGCCAGTCGTTAAACAGGTGTTGCCCGAAGCCGGTACGGGTTACTTTCTGCAGAAACTGCTTCGGGATAATGGCATCGGTATCGACGTTAGCCGCATCCAGAGGCACCACTAAACCGGTATGTTGAGTAAATTTAGCCACGGTGGTGCTCCCTAGTGTTTTTCATGAATATGGTGCAGTTCACGGACATCGGCAAAATGGCCAGTCACGGCAGCGGCAGCCGCCATCGCCGGGCTGACCAGATGGGTACGCCCACCACGGCCCTGACGCCCTTCGAAGTTACGGTTGCTGGTTGATGCGCAACGTTCGCCTGGGTTCAAGCGATCGTTGTTCATCGCCAGACACATAGAGCAACCTGGTAAACGCCATTCAAAACCGGCTTCGATAAAGATCTGATCCAGCCCTTCGGCTTCCGCCTGGGCTTTGACCGGGCCGGAGCCTGGGACCACAATCGCTTGCACGCCGTTAGCGACTTTACGCCCTTTGGCAATTGCTGCCGCCGCACGCAGATCTTCGATGCGTGAATTGGTGCAGGAACCGATAAACACTTTATCGATCGCCACCTCGGTCAGTTTGATACCGGGTTTCAGATCCATATAGGCCAGCGCCTTTTCGGCAGACGCGCGCTCAACCGGATCGCTGAAGGATTCCGGTGCCGGGATCGCCTGATTAACGGCGATAACCTGGCCGGGGTTGGTTCCCCAAGTCACCTGTGGTGCAATGTCTTCGGCGCGCAGGGTGACGACGGTATCGAACTTGGCGTCAGCGTCAGATTTCAGCGTGCGCCAGTAGGCAACCGCCTGTTCCCAGTTGGTGCCGGTCGGTGCAAACTGGCGGCCCTTCAGGTAATCGAAGGTGGTGTCGTCTGGCGCCACCAGGCCTGCTTTAGCCCCCATTTCAATCGCCATATTGCACAGCGTCATGCGGCCTTCCATGCTCAACGCTTCGATCGCTTTACCGCAGAACTCGACGACGTGGCCGGTGCCGCCCGCACTGCCGGTTTTACCAATAATGGCCAGCACGATGTCTTTGGCAGTAATGCCTTCTGCGGCATCGCCGGTCACTTCAATCTTCATGGTCTTGGCGCGGCCCTGTTTCAGGGTTTGCGTTGCCAGTACGTGTTCAACTTCCGACGTGCCGATACCGAAGGCCAGTGAGCCAAACGCGCCGTGGGTGGCGGTATGGGAGTCGCCACAGACAATGGTCATGCCCGGCAGCGTCATGCCCTGCTCAGGGCCGATAACGTGGACAATGCCTTGGAATGGGTGGTTCAGGTCGTACAGCGAGATACCGAACTCCGCACAGTTCTTGATCAGCTCCTGCATCTGGATGCGCGCCATTTCGCCGCTGGCATTGATGTCTTTGGTCTGGGTGGAAACGTTGTGATCCATGGTGGCAAAGGTTTTGCCCGGTTGGCGCACTTTACGCCCCATCGCACGCAGGCCATCAAACGCCTGTGGAGAGGTGACTTCATGCACCAAGTGGCGATCGATGTACAGCAGCGGCGTTTCGTTCGGTGCTTCATGCACTACGTGGGCATCGTACAGTTTCTGATATAAGGTCTTGGCCATGATTTATGCCCCCTGAGCCACGAAGCGGGCAATGATGTCGCCCATTTCACTGGTGCCGATCGCTTTGCCGTCACCGGCCAGATCGGCAGTGCGGTAACCCTGTTCCAGCGCCTGATTGATGGCGTGTTCAATGGCGTCTGCGGCTTCATCGGCACCCAGGCTGTAACGCAACAGCAGGGCTGCGGACAGAATTTGTGCGATTGGGTTGGCAATGTTTTTGCCTGCTATGTCCGGTGCGGAGCCACCTGCGGGTTCAAACAGACCGAAGCCTTGTTCGTTCAGGCTGGCGGAAGGCAGCATGCCCATGGAGCCGGTGATCATCGCGCATTCATCAGACAGAATATCGCCGAACAGGTTAGAGCACAGCAGCACGTCGAACTGGGACGGATCCTTGATCAACTGCATGGTGGCGTTGTCGATATACATATGCGACAGCGACACGTCTGGGTAATCTTTAGCGACCTGAGTCACTACTTCACGCCACAGGATCGAGCTTTGCAGCACGTTGGCTTTATCGATAGAGGTTACTTTGCTGCGGCGCTTGCGAGCTGATTCAAAGGCAATACGCGCAATACGTTCGATCTCAAAGCGGTGATACACCTCGGTATCGAAAGCACGCTCATGCATGCCTTGGCCTTCACTGCCCTTAGGTTGGCCGAAGTAGATGCCACCGGTCAGTTCACGTACGCACAGAATATCGAAGCCGCGGGCCGAGATGTCGGCGCGCAGCGGGCAGAAATCTTCCAGACCCTGATACAGACGCGCCGGACGCAGGTTGCTGAACAGTTTGAAGTGTTTACGCAGCGGCAGCAGCGCACCGCGCTCAGGCTGCTCTGCCGGTGGCAGGTTTTCCCACTTAGGGCCACCGACCGAGCCGAACAGAATGGCATCGGCCTGTTCACAACCCGCGAGAGTGGCCGCTGGCAGCGGGCTGCCGTGGCGATCGATGGCAATGCCCCCGACGTCATACTCTGACTGGGTGATGCGGATACCAAAACGCTGGCGTACTGCGTCCAATACTTTGTGGGCTTGGGCCATTACTTCCGGGCCGATTCCGTCTCCGGGCAAGACGGCAATGTGGTAAGTCTTCGTCATGTTCACACCGTTTCCTGATTATTTTGTTGTTTGGTTTGCTGCAAGCGCTGCTTTTCTTTTTCTACCTGCTGTGAGCGCCAGATATTATTTAATACGTGAATCATTGCCTTGGCGGAAGATTCGACGATGTCGGTAGCCAAGCCTACGCCATGGAAACGGCGGCCTTGGTAAGACACGACGATATCAACCTGGCCGAGAGCATCACGGCCCTGGCCTTTGGCGGTCAACTGGTATTTCACCAGTTCGATCGGGTATTCGGTGATACGGTTAATCGCTTGATACACCGCGTCCACTGGGCCGTTACCGGTTGCCGCTTCGGCTTTTTCTTCATCGCCACAGATCAGCTTGACCGAGGCGGTAGCCATGATACTGCTGCCGGACTGTACGCTGAAGTAGCCCAGGCTGAAATGTTCGGGTTCTTCCTGCTGTTTGTTGATAAAGGCCAGCGCTTCCAGATCGTAATCGAACACCTGGCCTTTCTTGTCGGCCAGTTTCAGGAAGGCCGCGTACAGCACGTCCAGATTGTAATCCTGCTCCTTGTAGCCCATCTCTTCCATACGATGTTTAACCGCTGCACGGCCGGAACGTGAGGTCAGGTTCAACTGTACGTCTTTCAGACCGATGGTCTGCGGAGTCATGATTTCGTAGTTTTCGCGGTTTTTCAGCACGCCGTCCTGATGGATACCGGAGGAGTGGGCGAACGCGTTGGAACCGACGATGGCTTTGTTGGCCGGAATTGGCATGTTGCACAGTTGGCTGACCAACTGGCTAGTACGATAAATTTCCTGATGATTGATATTGGTGTGCACATTCATGATGTCTTGGCGGACTTTGATCGCCATGATCACTTCTTCCAGTGAACAGTTACCGGCACGCTCACCGATACCGTTCAATGTGCCTTCTACTTGGCGAGCGCCGGCCTGTACGGCAGCAATCGAGTTACCGACGGCCATGCCCAGATCGTCGTGACAGTGAACGGAAATAATAGCTTTATCAATGTTAGGCACGCGGTCATACAGGGTGGTGATAATGCCGCCGAACTGGTTGGGGGTGGTGTAACCGACCGTATCGGGAATGTTGATGGTAGTGGCACCGGCGTTGATGGCGGCTTCCACCACGCGACACAGGTTGTCAATCGGCGTACGGCCTGCATCTTCACAGGAGAATTCAACATCATCTGTATAGTTGCGCGCACGTTTCACCGAACGCACTGCCATCTCCAGCACTTCGTCAAACGAGCGCTTTAATTTTGACTCGATGTGCAGGGTGGAGGTGGCCAGGAATACGTGGATACGGAAAGCTTCGGCAACGCGCAGTGCTTCGGCCGCTACGTCAATATCATTGTCTACACAGCGGGCCAGGCCACAGACGCGGCTGTTTTTGATCTGGCGGGCAATGGTTTGTACTGATTCAAAATCCCCCGGAGAAGAGACCGGGAAGCCGACTTCCATCACGTCGACACCCATTCTTTCCAGCGCCATGGCGATCTGAATTTTTTCTTTCACACTCAGGCTGGCTTGCAGTGCCTGTTCGCCGTCACGCAATGTAGTATCGAAAATAATGACTTGTTGGCTCATTTGATAGTTCCTTATCGTGTTTGTTTCACGCTAAGCGGGCAAAAAAAAACCCGCGCACTAGCGCGGGTTTTTACAGGTGATGGGCTGAATCAGTTCTGAACTCCGTCCACCAACATACCGCGCAAAGAAGATGCGTTAAGTAGTAGGCCTAGTAGACTATGAGTACGGATCATTGAGGTCAGCTTCTCTAAAAATGTTTTCGTTGCCTAATTTGATACTTTATTGGCTGTGTGATGTCAACATTTGATTGATAACCGGGCGATCGCGGCGGCTCAGATAAGGAATAAGGGCGGCAGACGAAAGCTCGGTAAAAAAACCGATCAAGAGATCAAAAAACGCGTCATTTTTGCGAGTTTTTTAGCATAAATGACATGAATCCCGTGCTACTGCATTGATTCTTAATGTCGCTCAGTTAGAATTCCCAGTGCGAAAAGATGAGGAAGTACAGGCTTGGACGTGAAATTGATGACAGAATTGCATTCACTAGCTGAATTGATGTAATTTATTGATTCATTTTATGTATTTAATCTGAAATGCCGACGCATCAGAGGCAATTAAGTCATATCAAAGGTACCTATTTTGAGATCTCATTATTGTCCATTATCTCATTTTATGGTCTGATTCAATATGACTATGGATGTCTGCTTGGTGCCCATTACTTGAGCGTGAAACCTGCCAACATGTTTGCATGCCGTCATTGTTTTCCGACCTGAAGTGTCGGGCGTTACGCACAGCGCGTAAGTACTCGCCGTTGTGTCATGTTTTTATAGGATGATGCTCGATTGTTATCCTACGTGGATAGTCAATAGGGATAACTAATTTCGCCGTGTGGGAATAACGTAATGTTACTTTTGACATGATATTCCCCTGCGCGCTGGCGGAATTATCTACATGGGACTTAGTGGAGTTAGATATGTCTGAATATAATTCAGGAACTGTCTTAGAAAAAGAAAACAGCGATATTCATTTGCGTAGCGTGGATCTTAATTTACTGACTGTTTTTGATGCGGTTATGCAAATGCAGAATATTACCCGCGCTGCCAATTCGTTGGGGATGTCGCAACCCGCCGTGAGTAATGCCGTCGCGCGTTTAAAAGTTATGTTCAATGATGAACTGTTTGTGCGTTTTGGCCGTGGCATTCAGCCTACCATGCGGGCGCGCCAGCTTTTTGGGCCGGTACGCCAAGCGTTGCAGTTGGTTCAGAATGAGTTGCCAGGTTCAGGTTTTGATGCCTTGACCAGTGAACGTACTTTTACGCTTTCTATCTGCAGCCCGTTGGATATTCGCCTTACGGCCAAGATAATTAACAACGTCAAGAATATGGCACCTAATGTGCGGTTGCAGGCAAAATCCTATCTGAACAATAACATTGAGCATCAGCTGCGTTATCAGGAAACTGAATTTGTTATTGGTTATACCCGTTTTGAACATCCTGAATTTCAAAACATTGCTTTATTTGAAGATGAATTAAGCCTGGTTGCGGCACAGTCACACCCACGCTTGATGAACAGCGTTACCCAAGAGCAAATGCTGGTTGAACAGCATGCGGTCATATCGTTAGAGCGTTTCTGTTCCTTTAGTAAACCCTACTATGCTGAAGAGGCTGCACAGCGTGGTATCACTCAGCAATGTACCGATCTGTTCAGCGTGCTGAATATTGTCGCAATGACAGAAATGGTGGCTATCACCCCGCGTTGGTTTGCTGAGCAACATGCGCAAGCGCTGCAACTAAAAATCATTTCATTACCGTGGGATAGGAAAAATGCCACCTGTTATCTTTCCTGGCACGAATCTGCCGAGCGAGATAAAGGTCACCAGTGGATGAAATCTGTTCTGAGCCAGTCCGAGTTATTGCGTTAATTTAGCGCTTTATTAACCCGACGTACTTGCGTGTACTTCGGGTTAATAGTTCATGGTTAGGAAGTTGGATCCGTTTTTTTCCTTTAGATCAGAGGCAAAAGAGGGGGATAGGATCATGAGTTTCATCTGCTCAGGCAGCACGAGGGTGACGATGGGTTAAAATAACCCCCA
>Ga0114969_10005189_pt1 | contig 10245 bp, 17 predicted proteins | sample M_130807_MF_Meta_FD_87316 | JGI IMG/M metagenome (GOLD analysis project Ga0114969, IMG submission 87316) | Freshwater microbial communities from Lake Montjoie, Canada to study carbon cycling - M_130807_MF_MetaG | ecosystem: Environmental > Aquatic > Freshwater > Lake | place: Lake Montjoie...
CTAGTAGACAGCGCTGGACCTTCCAACATCCGCATGCGGTCTGTGTCTTGCAAAAGCATATCGGTGTCTGGATCGCCGTACTTGCCGCGACCTGGAACCGTGGGACGCGCAACAGAAACCATGTCTGGATGATCAGCCCCGCGCAAAGTTTTAATTATTTGTTTTGTGTTGTCTGCTTTTTTTAACGTGCCAAGCGCAGCTTTTACGCCTTTTGTTGCTCCGCCAAAAAATGGGATCATACCAAGCGCCGACAGACCCATGCCTAACGGTGAGCCTTCACGCCTTGCGCGTTCAAAGTCGCGGGCTGACTGTAGTGTGCCAAGGCCTGGGGTAAACCCAATAGCAATGTCATTGCCAGCGTCTACAAGGTCTTGATCCTGTGGCGTGTCCAGAGAAACCTGACTTTTCCACCAATCGCCACTACCGAGTTTTTTGCTTTGGATGTCCTTAAATTGGCGCAAGCTATTGATGATGGCGCGTGTCTGCTCCAGCTTTTCTGCCGGCGTCTCCTCGCCCATAAAACCAGCGTCGTATGAATCAGCCATTAAAGACCTCGATCATCTTTTTGCTTCTTCTCCCCCTTGGTGCGAACCGCTTCCGCCTTCTTGCCTAGCACCATCTTGGCGCCCTTCTCTTCGGCGGCTTCGTATTCTGGGCTTTCGTAATGATGTCCCGCGGGTTCCCCGACTTCGCCGGCGTCGTCTTCCTCGTCCATCTCTTCCATGTCGGGTTCTTTGTAGTCGTTGGGCATACGCCCGATCTGGCGCAGGATTTCAGCGTAGATCTGCATCTTGGCTTGCATGGCTATTGTCCTGTGATCGGGGGAAGACCGGAATTGGGCTGCATGCTTTGGCGGGCCATTGCATTCATCTGGAATACTTTAGCTTGCGTATCGACATTGGTGTCCTGCGCGTTAGCTTGGCGCTCCGCGGCCTGAGCCTTCTTGTTCTCAACCTCTGCAATCTGCATTGGGTTTGGCGGCGGAGGCTGCATGCCGGCTTGCTGCATCTGCGCAATCGCCTGATCAAGAACGCCCTCGATGTCAGCCGAAACGCGGAACTTACTTACGCTCCACTGCAAGAGCTTGAGCAGATACGGAACGGCTTGTGGCATCATCTGCGCTAGCGGCGCCACTTGGCTTACAAAGGCGCCAAGACCAGACAAGAACTGCGTTGCGCTGTCGCGCTCCGCGCTCCAATCCATCGATGCCATGCTGTCTGCCTCGACGTTTACGCGATACTCAGCAAGATGCTCGTCTTTAATAAGCTGGATCGCCTGATCTGCGTATTGCGCGTCCGCCGTGCGCATAATGTTTGAACGCGCAGCAATGGTCTCTGGCTGGAAATGCTTGGAAATGATTTCGGCTTTAATGCGCAGCAAGCTAGTGATCCACTCGGCAATGTAAAATTGACTAAGCTGTACACGCGTGGACCCGAACTGCGCCTTGATCTGCTGCGCGGTGGCGGTCTCAGACGCCTTGGATGAGCCGCGCATAATGTCGGAGATGCCAAGCACCTCATATATCTGCTGTGTCTTGTCGGCGCGGTATTGTCTCAGGTGATCGATCGCGTTGACGACCTGATCGATCGGCACCCAATCAACCTTGCCCTTGATTCCGCCCGATTCGGAAAACATTGCCCAATTGTCTACCGGGATTAGTTGGTTTTCCGCGGCCTGACTGAACATGCGCTGAATGCCGTCAGCGTTACGGTCGTACACGCCAATGATCTTCGCGGCGCGGGTCAGCCAAGTAATGCGCGTGTTGATCTCGTCCAGTTCGCTAAACTGATCTTGCGCAAAAATATAGTCTGGCCGCGGGATGAAGTTGCTGCTGGTGAGATTGGCGGCGAGGGGCTTTGGGCAAGGGAAAAATCCATCAAGTTTAAGCGGGTCTTCTTTGTAATCAAGGATGACATCAGAGCCTTTTGCCATCCAGTAAACCATCTTGCTGATCTTGTCCCAAATCTCAAAGACTTCAGCCTTTGCCCAGGGGTCGTACTTGGGAGATTCATTGTTAAGGCGCATGTCATTGCTGCCGGCTTGCGTTGTAAGCGCAACAGTCTTGCCAATCTCTTCGCCAAAGCGCGCAATAAGCTGGTCTCGCGTCATGTACACGCAGCGCGCAACCCAGCGCACCTCTTCCCATGTGCGCGCCGGCGAATAAAAGAAGTCCTGCCAGTAAATGTAATCTAACGGCGCGTCTTCGTTTGTAATGCGCTCAAACGTCTCGCCGGTATCAACCTCGACGCCCGTCATGGGGTCAATTGTTGGTGGCATGGGTTCTTCCTGCGTCTCTACCTCGTAACGCAGCCAGCACTGCCCCATGCCGACAATCAGCCAATCCTCAATGCCCTGCCGAATCGATGCATCCCAATTGGAGATGTTGTCGTCAAAAGACCTGTTGAGCATGCGTTGCATTATGATGCCGGCAACGCGGGCTTGGTCGTCCTCGGAATCTAAAAAAGATCGCGCAACAGAAGCTTTGGGCGGGCGAGCGTAGAGCAAACTGAGCAAGACCTTCATGCTTGACCAAAAAAGATTTACGCGGGACTCGTCGCGGCCAAAATCGTCGCGGCGGTCAAGGTATCGGCGCGTAATCTTGATGGCATCGTCGTGCCATCTCTTTAATTCTTTCTTTGATGCCGTAATTTCGGTGTCCCAACGCTGGGCCATGCCGACTGGCGTGTTGGCAAAGTCGGTGTCCGACTCAATGCGCGTTTGTGCATCCATTAACCTAGCCGCCCGCCCTGTGTGTTTTGGCAATCCCAAATGTCGTCAAGCGCAAACGTGTAATTTGCGCCTTTAATTGCCGATTGTACCTTTTTTACGCCGGGGGTGCTATGCTTTGCAATCGGCTGCGCGGCAATGGCTAAATACCTAAACGCGTCAGAGGCGTGGCTGTGCTGGTCGTGCTTTGGCCGGCTGCGATAGGTCTGAGTGCGCTCGTCCCATTCGCGCATGTAGGCGCGAAGGTGTTCGACGCCGTCGTAAGTGACGGTCTCGTCAAAATAACACTTGGGCAATATCAGGCGCGCAGACTCGATGCCGTCCTGCAGCGAAAGGTCAGTCACTATTCGCGGGTGGATGCCGGCCTGTAGGAATTGTTCGATAATTGATTTGCCGGTCTGAAGGCTTTTTGCCTTGGCATCGTGCGGAAGCCAGACAGTGCCCACCTTGTATGCGCGTGACTTTACCCAGTCGATGTAGTGCTTAATGGGCTGGTTGTCGTTTTCGTAAAAATCAACAATGCGGTAACCGTCTGGCGTTGTTTGCCAACCCCACCAACTACAACTGTCGGTAAAGCCAAGGTCGGCAACAAGGTCAACGCTAAACTCAGGGTCTGGCGCAAACGATGCGACACGCTTCTCGTCGTAGGCAATGCCAATCTGCTTTGCGAAATAGGCGCCGGGGATGGCGGCGTCAAAACTGATTTCGTACTCTGTGAGATAAGTCTCTTCCGTCATCTGTGCGCGGGCGTCTCGCAATTCGTCAGGGTGCAAGATGTCCGTTTTTGACGCGGGTAGCTCCATCATCAGGTGCGTGTCAGGGTTCAGTCGAGCCTCTTCGCGCATCTGCCAGAAGAAGTTCTTGCCGCTGGGAGTGCCGGCGAAGATTGCCCAGCCGCGGCGATCGCTCAAGGCAGGGCGTAGGACCGAGTACCACGCGCTGGGGCGTATGTGGCCCACTTCGTCTAGTACTACGCCATCAAAGTACATGCCGCGGTAGTTGTCGGGGAGATCGGCGCCACCAACGTAAATTGTGGACTCGTTGCCGAATCCGTTTTTTATGGTGATCTTTAGCTCAGACTCGTTTGGCGGTCTTGCCTGAATGGGTTTGGTTAGCTCTTTAAGGTAGTTCCAGGCCACCTTTTTGGCTTGCTCGCGAAATGGGGCGAGGTAGGCGAATTGCGGCTTGGGCAAATCTGATTCCATCGCGCCAATGACAAGATCAGCGCACATGGCAACGGTCTTGCCGGCGCGGCGGTGGGCGATGACTACGGCCCAACGCTTTTTGCGCGTGTGCAAGGGCAAAAAGACGGAGCGAGGCTTGTACTCGTTAATGTCCATGCTTTTGTTTTTGCTCTACGGAGTCGGGCCACCGACAGGGTTGGCTGCGCCTTCTGGTGACTGCGTCATAACTTCTGTTCCTGGCGCAACGGCTATTCCAGTGAGGCTTTCGTTCATTGGTCCGTAACAGTCAGCCAGCTTTGTGCCGTTAATTTTGTTTGGCCTAACTGTGCAGGGGAAGCTGAACATATTGCTCATCCCGCCAGTGGGCGTTGCGGTGGTGGTAAACTTCCTGAACGCGGAGGGCTGTGTCGCCCAGGTCGGGGCCTGGGGGAATTGCTTGCGGGGCTGGAAAAGGCTCCAGACCTTGCCGGGGGCTGGTTTGGCGCAGGAGTTGCTCATCAAGTCCATGTCGGCAAAGGCGGGGCCTTTTAGGACGGGGCAGACTGAAGTGCCAAGGGCGAATGTCACGCCATTGACGTTGATAGTCTGGCCGGGGACTGCGGTCGTGGGGCTGGCGGCGCACAGGGCGAACTCACCATCGCAAACCTGAATTGTGGTCGCGTGTGCGGCGAGCGGGGCGAGGATCGCTGCGAGGATAAAGGGGCGCATGTTGTAAGCCTTTTTGTGAAAAAAATAAAAACGGGAGTGGGCATGGGGGGGAGGGGACCAGCGTTCCGGCGGCGCCCCCCCTGCCGTTTTTGGGGGGGTGGGGGGGTGTTTTTGCCAGGGCATGCCGCACTGCACCATCGTCATGCTGCACTGCAATGTCGCATAATGTCCATTATGAGAACAAGATTGTTGAGCGATATCAACGCTGTGCAATGCCGGGTGGTATTATGCCCCCCGTTTTGGGCGTGTTTTGGGCACATCCGGCGCGGATTACACGTCAGCATTGTCAGACTCGATTGCGGGCTGATCGATCGTAACGTGAGAGCTGCCGGCAACGGCACGGCCTGACAGCCAGCCAAGGTTGATCGTCACCGCGGTGCCGTTGCTCGCGGGCTGTGCTGTCGGCAGGAGGCGCAGGACGCAGCCGGCAAACGTTGCGCGGTCTGATGCTACGTCGCTGCGAGATAGCTCCACCAGGTACTCCGCAAAGCCACCTGGACGGCAATCAACCGCCGCGTCATGTATAGCGCGCTTGATGTCTCGCGTAGTCAAAGCTTGCGCACCGGGCGGTTTGCCAAGCGGCGCGGGGATAACGAGCCTGTTCAGCCCCTCGGGGCGTCTGGCTTTCCCGTTTCCGTTCGTTTGCGTCTTGTCCATGCACGGTACTCTAATACCGCGCCCCAAAACGCGCAACAGCCTCCCGTCGCCAGCGGCGCCCCTCCCACTATATCCTCACCCTCTCACGCCTCAGCGGTTGAGGCTCCCCCCCTTTAGGGGGGGGGGAGACAGCCTCAACCATACCGCAAATTCCCATTATTAGCCTCAACCACCTCAACCATCTGAAGCCAAAACCACCCTAAGCCATTGATATCAATCAAAACGCACTATTCCCCCAAAACCCTCCACAGCCTCAACCGCCTCAACCTTTTGCTTCAGCACCCGCTGAAGCTCGCTAGTCGAAACTACCGCATACCTAAAGATACTTAGGCCCATTCTAATTGCACAACTTGCACAAAAGCACAGCCTCAACCTGCTGAAGCAAGCTGAAGCACCATCAACAAACCCAATAGAACTGCACCTATCTGAACTTCATTTCGACTAACAACCACCCACCAAAACCCCCCGCGAATAAATCTACACCCCCACCCCACAAACCCCCTTTACAGACGCAACCCGATTGCGCTAGTGTCTCTTTGCGACCCCAGCAAACCACGCAAACAAGGAATTACGCACATGAACCCGATCATCCTCTCCTACCGTTCGGTCCCCGCCCCCACTGGCTGCAACGACGGCTGGACCTGGTTCGCCAGTCCCGACACCGACACGTTCAGCCCCAACGACTACGCAGAAGCGTTTCATCTCAACGTCAACGATATTGATCAACAGACAATCAAGTCTGTCCAAGATGCCGTTAACAACAATTTCGGCGGCACTCGCTGGGTCGAGATCAGCCACACACTTTTATGTTTGGGCTGCAATGCCACCGTAACCTCAACCGCCCTCTGCGACCTCTGCAACACCGAATCGGAGACCTAAACAATGACCCCCACCACCATCGCCCTCGCCTTCCTCGCCCTGGCCCTCGTCTTTCACGCCTACTCCGCTGGGGAGTGGGCTACGGCTTGGTTGATGTTCCTGGGATACGCGGGGGGAACGATCAGCGGAATACTGATAGCTTTAACGATTGCACGGGAGGACTAACCCCATGAGCGACAATAAATCCGCGCAGATGTGCATCGACTGCGTCCACGCTGTCTGGCCGCACGACAGTCAGGGTGAGTGTCACGCACCAACCCAGCCAGCAGACACCCTCACAATAACAGCGCGCTCTGCCGCCGGCGCATGCGGTCCCGGCGCCCTACTGTTTGCCCGCGACAACACAAGGCACTGCCTCGATGCTTAAAGCGGATCTGGAATACCTAATCAAAAACGGCAGCACGACATCGATTTCGGAAATGTCTTTAGAAACCGGCCTGTCTCGCAAATACATCAGCACTTTATTGTCTCGCCACAAAATCGTTCGTTTTCGCAACTATGCCAAACCCGACAAACCGGCATCAGCCAACACGATCGCGAACGCTGCAGCGCGCAGCCAAGCAGCAAAACAACACAAACGCACACCCTGGCCCAAGATCAACGCGACAATGGAAAACGCACTCCGCGGGCGCACCTACGGCAAAAGCAAGCCGTCCACCACAAGCCCGCGCCAGTGTTTTGCAGTTTACAGCCTGACCGCCGGCACAATTAAATCGTCAATGGGATAAAAATGAAAAACATCATCGCACTCATCATCGGCTTTTTTACTCACCCCGCACCAACTTTGCAGCAGCGTTTGATTGCAATGCATGTGTCTGCCGCCACCCCCAGGAGGCGCTCAAAATGAGCAATAGCATCGCAGAAAAAGCCCGCCTCCGCGCCGAATGGGAAGCCAGCCTCACGCCGCAAGACCGCGTCGAAATCAAAAATTATATGTCGAAGCTTGGCAAAATCGGAGGCTTGCGCAAAGGCCGCAAAAAAGTGCGCGGCGACAGCGACTACTATCGCAATCTAGGCAAAAACAATTGCAACATGCAAATTGCCCGCGCCGGCAGAGCTAGGAAAAAGGCTGAACGCGACAAGGCGAAGCAGGAGGACAAGACATGACCCGCGAACCGACACAGATGGAACCGACACAGATGGAACTGCGAGTGGCGCACGCGATAACAGCTATGATCAACGCAGCCTCGCCGCAGGAGGAGTAGGTGACGATCAAAGAACCACAAGCATCAATCTTTGATATTGTAGATGCGCCGCGCAGTTGGGAAAGCGCATGGCAAGGGATGCCTGAGTTCAAAATGGATGCAATCGAGCCGTTTCAGACAATAAAAATTAGCTTTGACTCGCAGGAAGATGTTGAAAGGTTTGCGGCCCTGATTGGGCAAAAAATTACAAGAAAAACAACTTGGCTTTGGTTTCCGAAACGGGGAAAGCATCTAGCTCCTTCTAATTACAGGTACGTCGATGAATCCTGAGTACCCCATCTACATTCCGTCAAAGGGTCGGTGGATGTCGCGCTTGACTGTAAAAAACCTAACTGCGAAGGGTGTGCCGTTCCGCGTTGTTGTTGAGCCAAATGAATACGCAAATTATGCAGCCGTAATTGAGGAGTCAAAACTATTGCGGTTGGACGAAAATCTCAGTGAACTTGAACAAGGTTCTGTCCCGGTAAGAAATTGGATATGGAATCACGCGCTTGCAGAGGGGCATAAAAGGTACTGGTTAATTGACGACAACATTAGCCAGTTCTACCGCCTCAACCGCAATACAGCCGTTCCTGTAGACAGCGGAACCATCTTTCGTTGTGTCGAGAATTTTACTGACCGCTACAGCAATGTTGCTTTCAGCGGAATGAACCATCTTGGTTTTGCTCGTGCGCGGCGCAAATCATCTGCCAAGTTGGCTCCGTTCCGCTTCAATGCTCGCATCTATTCAATGACTCTTATAAACAGCGCCGTCCCCTACCGCTGGCGTGGACGCTACAATGAGGACACCGATATCATTTTACGCGCCCTTAAAGACAAGTGGGGAACGATCCTTTTTAATGCGTTTTTAGGCGACAAAGCGAAAACGATGAAAATGAAGGGCGGCAACACCGACACAATTTACAATACTGGAGACAATCGACGCGCCTTCGCTGAAAGCCTAGCGGCACAACATCCTGATGTTGCGCGTGTAACGTGGAAGTTTAATAGATGGCACCATGAGGTTGACTATTCCGCATTTAAGGATAACGACCCAAGGCTCCGTGATGGCCTTGTGATGCCGTCTAGCATTAACAATTACGGGATGAAACTTGTTCGCATAAATGGCACCGCAGGATGAATAGAAGCAGGAGAAGTAGATGATCACCTCCCTCCCGATTCACAAATACGTCTGGGTTGACTCAACCTTCATCCGCCGCGCCGAGACTGGCTTTGAGCCAGCCGTGTGGTTTGGCTTAGTCAGCCAGCACGGCAGGGCGTGGGGGTTAAACGTCATGCTGGAGTGCGGTGCTATCTATCGCAGCCTACCGCCACACGCGATCGCCTTTAGCCCGTCACCGCCGCAATGGTCGCTCCCAGAGGCACAAGTTTGGGACTGCTATTCAAACGAATGTGAATTGCACGAATACACTTACCTGCGCGAATTGAGTGTAAGGGCGATGACACAGAAAGGCACATCACACGCCGGCACATACTTATTCACGGCTGCTTTTCTTAATGACGCCTACACGCGCACACCAGAGCAACAAAAGGAATTCAGCTTTATCCAATTAGACAACCATCGACTTACGATACAACCCACCAACCGCACACTTTTTGAAGACCGCTCGTTTACCGTGAACAGCGGAGCGCCCAACGATCTTATTGCTCAGACACAAGTATGGTCTTGTGAATAAATCAACGCCACCGCCACCTTTTGTCGATAATCCTACCCAGTGCGCTCAAAGTTATGCGGCAACACAAGAAAAACATAACCGCGGTGATTGCCCAACCGCTAAATCCATTATGTAAAAGGTGAAGCTTGTACAATTGCATTGTGACAAAATCCGAGATGATTGAAAAAACAATCGCAGAAACCAGAAACGCAAAGCATAGCGCCAACATCACAACAAAATCATAAAGGTCAGTTAGCAAGGCCTCTTTTTTTTGATCTGTCATGACACAACTACCTTTTGTCCAAAGCGTTGACGACCATTTCATTGTACAGCCTCTCGCTATCTGCAACGCAATCAAACTCATGCTCAGTCGCAGTGCGATTTTCAACAAGGACGCCAATAACCTCGATCTCTTCGCCTTCAGCCGGCTGTCCACCGCTATCGTAAGACGGCCCGCGCTCTGGCGTTCCAGCCGTAAAATTGTACAGGATTTCTACCTTTGCATCGTTTTCACCATCGAACGAAAAAAATGTGCTAAGTGTGTGTTTCATTTTAGACCTTCCTCCACTCTTTGATTCCGACAGCCTTGATTAGCCGCCGGCCTTGAAGCTTGTCCATCGTGCGGCGCCAAGCTTGCTTCTGCGCCTTAGCGTTGCCGTCCGTGAACAACGCCATCAGCTCTTCCTCGCGCAGGACTAAGCCATCGTCCATCGCGTCGATCACCATCTGCTCATAGACCGTCAAACGCAGCACCACATCCTGCATCGTCTTGATGCTGTCGTACCACCCCGCCACAAGCGATGAGACCTCATCGCCATCGTCGTCACGCCCAAGCACGACCTTTGTGAGATCAAAGTGCTGCGCAAGCAGCTTGTCGCCATCCTTCTGTTTCAATACTTCCATCTGTGCCGACATGCCCTCCGCATCTGGCCGAAAGATGCCAAGCAGAAAGTCTACGTTAGCAGTCAGCGCAGACGACCCGCGTGGACGCTCTGACGCAGCGTGACCCGTGTGATGTATCACTAACACGCTCGCAGCAAATGTGGCGCGCAGGTGCGTATTGATCAAACGCAGATAGTCACTAATATCGCTCGCGCTGTTTTCGTCGCCGGCAAATGTCTGAGAAAGCGTATCGACAACGATCAGACTAGGCACAAAAGGCAGCGCCGAGATCGCATCTCGCAAGGCAGAAATGCTCTCTTCGACAGTCAGCAGCAAAGGTGTGACGCA
>Ga0114969_10005195_pt1 | contig 10239 bp, 10 predicted proteins | sample M_130807_MF_Meta_FD_87316 | JGI IMG/M metagenome (GOLD analysis project Ga0114969, IMG submission 87316) | Freshwater microbial communities from Lake Montjoie, Canada to study carbon cycling - M_130807_MF_MetaG | ecosystem: Environmental > Aquatic > Freshwater > Lake | place: Lake Montjoie...
ATCTTTGAAGAGAAAGAATTCTCGTAGTATGGCTAAGGCTTATACCGGAATGGATGATGCCAAATCTAAATTTGTTGAGCTTAGCTATTACTCGGCATACCACGCTTTTGACGTAGTTCTTCCAAACATAGACCTAGCTTACCTAGCAAAACTTTATGAAATTTCAACACCAAATTATGCAGCTATTAATGCAAAGGCTTCCAACATCGTAGGCCTTGGATACAGACTTGATCCTTCCGATATGGCTATTGATAAGATTGAAAGTGCTAAGACTGAAGAACAGCTTCAGGGAATTAGAAAGAAGATTGAGAAGGGGCGCAGAGAACTAAGTCGCCTCCTGGAAGAACTTAATTATGAAGATACGTTCCTTGAAATTCTTTTGAAGGTTTGGGTTGATTACGAAGCCACCGGAAATGGATATATTGAAATCGGCAGGACGGCCAATGGGACTATCGGATATGTTGGACACATTCCTTCCCAGTCAATCAGAATTAGAAGACTCAGAGATGGTTATATTCAACTAGTTGCTGGTCGTGCTATTTTCTTCAGAAACTTTAAAGACAAGAAGACAAAGGACCCAATTAATAATGATGCTCGTCCCAACGAAATCATTCATATTAAAAAGTATACTCCGACTACTACTTTCTATGGAATCCCCGACGCCCTGCCAGCAAAATCGGCAATTGCGGGTGACGAGTTTTCTGCCAGGTTTAACCTAGACTACTTTGAGCACAAGGCGGTCCCACGCTATGTAATTATTGTAAAGGGCGCAACTCTTTCTGCTGAGGCAGAGAAAACTATCCACGAGTTCTTTGTGAACAACCTAAAGGGTAAGAACCATAGGTCAATCTATATCCCTCTACCATCAGATAGCGCAGACTCTAAGGTAGAGTTTAAGATGGAACCAGTCGAGGCGGGAATTCAAGATTCTTCATTTACCACGTACCGTGACGCAAACCGAACAGAAATCCTTATGGCCCACAGAGTACCAATTAGTAAGGTTGGTCAGCCAGCAGGAGTAAACCTTGCAGCAGCAAGGGATGCTGATAAAAGCTTTAAGGAGCAAGTCACTAGGCCAGAGCAGGATAGACTGGAAAAAAGAATCAACGGCATTATCTCAGAGTTCACTAACATGTTTGTATTCAAGTTGAATGAAATGACTCTTACCGACGAGGATGCAATTAGCCAAATCAATGAGAGATATGTAAGAAACCAAATTATGACTCCCAACGAGGCCAGAGCCACCATTGGAATGCCACCAATTGATGGTGGAGACGAGATGTTTGTGATGAAACCACAGCAGGCCGCCGATGCCGCAGCTAATTCTGGAAAGACAAGGTCTCGGGATGCACAGAGATCAGCAGGTGCAACTGATGGTAAGGGTGAAGGAAGAAATCCTAAAGGCGACGGAAGATCAACACAATAATTTGCTTTTGGGGCCTTTAAAAGGTAACATTTAACATCATGGAGATAACAAAGTCTAATCTATCTACTCATGGGCACCATCTGAATATTTCAGTGCCCTTTTCTAAGTTTGACGTAGAGAATAGAATTGTATCTGGTTTTGCCACAGCAGACAATATCGATAGAGGAAGTGACATTGTTTTGGCTGAGGCCTCCGCCCGCGCCTTTGAACGCTTTCGTGGAAATATACGCGAAATGCACGATAAGATCGCTGCTGGGCGGATGGTGTCTTTTTCACAGGAAGAAATATACGATCCAGAGACTGGAAAGTTTTATAACGGAATTTATGTTAGTTGCTATATATCCAAGGGCGCAGAGAGCACCTGGGAAAAAGTTCTAGATGGAACTCTTAGCGCATTCTCTATCGGCGGGGAAATAAAAGAATCAGAACCGTTCATTGATCCTGAAACAAACAAGTCCGTAAGAATCATCAAAGACTACGACCTCGTAGAACTCAGCATTGTAGACTCACCCATGAACCAACTTTCAAACGTAATGTCTGTTATTAAATCCGAGAATGGATTTGCCCTGAAGGGCATGGTAGCTGAAACAGCCACCTCTAATGTTTTCTGGTGTAGTTCTGATAATGTTGCAAAGGTATCCGATAGCGAGTCTATGGACTGTGTCTGTGGGAACCAAATGCAAAGCATTGGATGGATTGAGTCATCAGATATTGACAAGGCGGATTCTGTTAGTGAAGTTCTTAATAAGTTCTTGAAATCAGAAAAGTCCTTGCAAAAAACAAACGAAGGAGGTATAGAAATGGCAGAAACAGAACTTATTGCTGAAGTTGATTCAGTAGAGGTTTCTAGCGCAACTGAGGTTCCTGTTGTGGAAGAAGATAGTAACGTTGAAAAGGCTGTCGTGATCTCTGAGGTTGATGATGACGCAGCTGAGGCGACCCCCGATGCAGATCAAGCAGAGGAAGCCACTGAAGAGACACCTGACACTGAAGAAGCAGCTGTTACCGAAAAGTCGGTATCGCTTGATGCTTCCGTAGTGGATGAACTCAAGTCTTTTATTCAATCAACGATCGCTGAGCTTGTCTCGAACAACTCAACAACTATCGCTAATTTTAATCATTCAATTGCTACGCTAGAGTCACGTGTTGACGATATCACTAAGCAATTCAGTGATTCTGTATCAAATGTCACTTCAAAGGTTGACGAAGTTTCCGGTAAGATCGGTGAACTTTCTGACGCAGTTGAGAAGGTAGACAAGGATACAGCAATTAAGAAGTCCGACGACCTTGGCGGGTCTACGGCTGTTACAAAGAAAGATAACATCTGGGGCGGCAGTTTCCTCGACGCAGCATCCCTGTGATACTAAAAAACAAAAACGAAAAGGTGGTGAAAAATAAATGAGTAATGAACTTCTAGAGAAAGTAATTTCTACTACTGAGGTTGGTGCAGGTGGTGGTGGTTTGCTCAACCCTGAGCAGGCTAACCGCTTCATTGACTACATGTGGGATTCTACTGTTCTCGCTAAGGAAGGTCGCATTGTGAGAATGAAGTCTGACACAGTTGATATTGACAAGGTCAATGTCGGTCAGAGAATCGCTCGCTTGGCGACTGAAGGTGTTGATGATGGTGTCAACGCCAGTGCTACGTTCACAAAGATCTCGCTGACGACCCAAAAGATTCGTCTTGACTGGGAACTCACGACCGAAAACCTCGAAGATAACATCGAAGGTAACGGCCTGGAGGACCACATTGCGAGAATGATGGCTACCGCTCTTGGTAATGACCTTGAGGACCTGGCTATCAATGGTGACACAGGTTCGTCGGACCCGCTGCTTAAGGCTTTTAATGGTTTTAGCAAGCTTGTCACGGCATCTGGATCTGGTGCAGCTGTCGTTGACGCTGCTGGTGCAACCCTTAGTGGAACTGGTTCATCTGATGGTAAGGCAATATTCAACAAGGCTATTAAGAATATGCCTCGTAAGTACTTGCAACGCCGCAATCAGTTGAACTTCTACGCGGGCTCAAACTTGACGCAGGACTACCTGTATGGTTTGACCAACGTGTGGGTCAACAACGGTAACCCTCAAGATATCGCTTCTAGCGTTATCCGAGGTGACGTTGTCGCTCGCAGTGGTGACGCTGGTACGGTTACCCCGTACGCATTCGGCATCCCCGTGAAGGAAGTCCCTCTGTTCAGTGAGACTGAGACAGGTACGTATTCTGGCGCTTCTGGCAGCCACGGCTACGTTGACCTTACCTTCCCACAGAACCGAATCTGGGGCATCAAGCGCGAAATCACGGTTCACCGTGAGTTCAAGCCCAAGAAGGACGCGATCGAGTACACCGTATTCGTTCGTGCAGGCGTTCAGGTTGAGAACAGCGAAGCTTATGTTCGCGTAAACAACGTGAAGCTTAGTTCGTAATACAACTAAATAGTTGTTGGGCCGGGATTAATTTCCCGGCCCAACTTCGTTTAGTGTATAGTTTTATGGTATACTTATTTTGATACAAGGAGGATAAATGTCTTTTACTGCACTTAAGGTTGCTGAATTAAAAAATATCGCTGATGAATTTGGCGTTGAAATTGATGGTGTTACAACCAAGACCGCTATTATTAATGAACTTCAGGATAATGGGGTTACATTTGAACTTTATAACAAGACCCAGTCTCTAGTTGAAAATACTGCTTCTGCCGAAGAAGTTTTTTCTGTTCATGGGGCCAGAACTGATAATGCCAGGAAGACAGAAAGATCAGAAGACACGCTTCTTGTCAAGATGGAAAGATCAAACTTGGTTTATGAACTTTATGGTGTTAGATTCACAAAGGATCACCCATACGCTCTCGTGGACATGGATACAGCTCAACAAATTTTTGAAGTTGGGGAGGGTTTTAGGCCTGCTACTCCTAAAGAGTTGCAAGACTACTACGGATAAAAATGATTGAAATTCTTAAGAACACCTCACCACAGGTGGCTCTTAATATTTACTCTGGAACTCTAAGTGCTGCGCCTACCGTTCAAGTTGTATATGGCACTGTCACTTATACCGGATCCGCGGCTCGTCCAACAACAATTCCAACTGGATTGACTGACCAGTGGCTAGCAACGGTTCCACTTATAGCTACTCAGACACAGCAAGAAATTTCAGTCATTTGGACTTTTCAAATAAATTCTGTTCAATACGTTCAAAATTTTAAGTATGATGTATCTACTCCGTTGGTTATGCCAATCGATGCGGCAGCTGAGCTAGGCTTTAGTCTGTCCGAGACCTCTTCTAAATATAGATCTGAAAAAGAACTACTTTCAGCTGAAAGAGCAGCTAGGTATACAATAGAACAAGTTACTGGCCTGTCTTTCGGGAAAGAGTCTAAAACAGTAACCTCCTTTGGACAGAATACCGACGTACTTGTACTTAACGATCAAATTCTTTCTATCTCTGAAATAAAAGAGAATGGTGTTGTTGTTTACAACCCGACAAGCAATATAAATGAATTTGTATATACTTTTGAGCCGACAGAATCTGGAAGGTCAATCCGAGTTGCTAACTATGGTGACATACGTGAGTATGAGGGTGAGCCATTAATAAATATAGCTGGAGGTAATTCGGATACCAGCTATAGTTCTACAGGGCTTAGGGCTAGTGCTTTTAAGGGTGGAAGTAGATATGAAGTAACTGGTACTTATGGATTTAATAGTGTCCCTGGCGATGTTCAGCAGGCAGCCATACTACTTATCAATGACTTCCTTTGCCAAGACTCTATCTGGCGGACTAAGTATGTTCAGCAAGCATCTATGAGTGACTTTAAGTTTACATTCTTCAAAGAAGCTTTCCATGGTACAGGTAATGCTATAGCAGACAGGATTCTTTCCCGTTACCAAACTATGGATATGGTTGTAATCTAATGTACGGATGCCTAACATCCGCCAAGTACCATTCCTATGCAGACGTAATGGAAGTAGTTGCTACACAAAACCCGGCAACGAAAGAGATTAGTAGAACCTGGACCGTAACAGATACCTTTCTATGTGACGCACAATCTATTAAAAGTGACGGAGCCTCTGAAACTTCAAGCAACAAAAAGTTTAACAAGGAATATTCAGAAGAACAGAGAATAAAGATTGTTTCTAAGAAAAAGCTAAATAAAAGGCAAAGAATTACAAACTTAACTGATAAAAATGGAAACACTATTTGGACCGTTCCAGGGATATCAGGAGAGCCTTCCGTTTTTGAAATTGCTGGGGTGAGCCCCCTGTTTGATATATTTGGAAATGTTATTGAGTATGAGGTTTTGGCTAAAGAGGTGTTTGTGCAAAATGGAGAATAAGCCAAGCATAAGAGTTATGAAAAATCCTAAACCGGGGAATCGTAAGCTTAACATTTCTACTAATGCTCCAGCTGTAATTTCATCTGTATTAAACTATGAGCTAATGGTAGCCTGGAATTCAATGGCTGGTCCCGTAACTAGAAATAGATTTTTTGATGAAGCCTTTGATGAACTAGAGTACAACTTTGGACAATATCTAGATACTAAGGCTGGATCTAATCCTAAAGCTTTACAGCACGTATACGAATGGGGCCAGAATGGCTCTACAAGGCTCTGGAAATTAAATAAAACTAATGTTGGGGATAATGGGTTTAAAGTTAAGTTTAATTTCCTACAGTCCAAGAGAGTGTCCCCAATAGACCCAATACTACTTGAGCCAGGTCCTAGTGGAAAATCTGTAAAAAGATCTGCTGTTTTTAAGAATAAAGCGGCTGTAATGGAGTATGGAGATAGGGTAACCATATCCCCAAAAAAGTCAAAGTATTTGGCAATACCGGTTAAAAATATATCTGGAAACTCAAAAGATAAGGGCATTGTCTTTAGTAATAAAAGTGTAAGCATAAGTAATGTTGGTGGAAAAGACGCAAAGCTCTCCTTTACAAAATCATTCAGCTCTTGGATGTCTACTAAGGGATCTTCAGTGGTAAAAAATGGTAAAGCTGCCAAGAAGCTTGAGAGAGTAGCAAGGGTGTCTTCGCAGAATGTTCCTTCTAGAATTAGGTCAATTTCAATGAAAGGAAAGATTTCTGCTTCGGAAATTGATGCGTTGGCCCAAGCCGCGGTAGAGGGTAATTGGCGATGACAATATATAGCAAATCACCAGCATATGATGTAATTAACTACCTTTGGGCGAAACTACAGGAATCCGAAGTTCTAGATGCTACTGATTACTATCTTGATGATTTTGAGGATAATATAGTTCCCATTATTCCCGTGCAGGATCAACCAGAATTAGCCAACTATTTGAAGAATAAGCCTTATATTATATATGATTTTATTGGATATCCACAAACCGATGACGACTTCTTTATAAACGAGGAAGCTATAATGTTTACTATTTTCTGTCCTAATTTTTCTAAGATTATGGAAATTGTTCGTGTGTTTAACGAATGCTTTAGGGGAAAAGACCAGGCAGCTAAAAAGCTTCAAGCAGCTGAAACTACTACGGGAACATTTTTCTTTTATTCAACAAGGATAGATGGAATAGACATATCTGGCCAGACATCGAAGGAGTCCGGCAGAATTACTGGAGAGATCTGTGTGTGCTACAGATTTGGTGAGCTTATGACTGGATCAGGATTCTACGCATAGAGTTTGCTTTTAGGCTTCTATTTCAGTATAATTCGTCAAGAGGAAACAAGCCTAGCCAGCTAAAAATTTAAAACATTAAGGTGGTGAAAAATATATATGGCTACTCAACCAAACGTTAGAAACATTATCGTTGGTGCCGCGGCATTCTTTGTCAGCGCTAGCACTTCTCAGACGGGTGACCCAGTTGCGCCACTTCCGACGCTAGTTACTGCGACTTCTGCAACAACTACGCTTCAGAACAATGCAAGCTGGAGAGACATTGGCTACACGACCAACGGTCTTGAGCTTTCGTACGAACCTGATTTCGGTGAAATTGCTGTCGACCAGCTGCTTGACGCTGCTCGTTTGTTCAAGCAGGGTCAGAAGGTTATGCTTAAGACTGAATTTGCGGAAGCATCTTTGGAGAACTTGTTCGTTGTTATGAACCAGACCTCTGGTTACAACACGGTCAATGCTAAGCAAACGACCTCTACGTCCGGCGTAGATATCCAAGGTGTCACGAATGCAGTTGAAATTCAAGGTGGAACCCTGGGTGACTACCCTGTTGAGCGCTCTCTTGTTGCTGTTGGTCCAGGACCTCGTCCTGCCTCCGGGAACAACGAGCGTGTTTACTACGCTGCTCGCGCTATGTCAATGGACGCATCTGCTCACGGTTTGAAGCGTGACTCGGGAACTTTCTTCCCAGTTTCGTTCCGACTGCTGCCAGTTGCTTCTACTAGCAATGCATACGGTAAGATCGTTGACCGATCCTACTAAAAACAGTTAAAAATAGTTGGGCCCCAGAAAAATCTGGGGCCCTTCTGTTTTGCTAAATTCTAAAAACTTTGGTATACTTGTCTAGACAACAGGAGGTTAAATTAATGGCAAGTCAAGTATTTAAGACAGAAACAATTACGCTTATGTCTGGGCGGGAGATTGAACTCAAGCCACTGAACATTAAGGGTGTAAGAAAGTTTCAACAGAAGCTCAAGGAGTATAACGATGCGCTCGTAAAGGCTTCAGAATCTGATCAGGTTGAAGAGGATGCTTTCCTTGACAACTTTATCGACATGACGCAGGTTTGCCTTGGAAGATTGGCTCCGGATCTCGCAGAGAGCAAGGAACTGATTGAAGAGGAACTGGATATTGAAACGATTTTCAAGATTTTGGAAGTTTGTGCCGGAATGAATTTCAATGATCCAAATTTGCAAACGGCGGCGATGTTGGCCGCTCAGAATCAGTAAAATGGGAGGACATGGATCTTCTAGGAATAGAGTCCAGAGTCATGACCATTGGAGCATGGTTAAACTATGAACAGTTGGAGGAAACCCTAACATTGTCAGAGTTGGTCGAGCTGGATATGAGTATAACTCGAAGAGATTGGAAGTTGCAGAGAATGATTGGCGCCTCTGCAGGAGCTGATCTTCCAGAAGATCCATATGGCGATGAGGAAAAAGAAGTGACATCATCAGACATATTAGACCGAGCACTAGGTAAGCTTTCTGGTGTCGACGATATATATAACGATATTGCTGATGTTAGAGGCATAGGCGCTCAACAGGCTGGCTTCGGAATTGGCCTCGGTCTTGGGTATGAGGTGGAATAATGGCTTCTATTGTTGATCTTGAATTTAGGGCTAGTGCTAATTTTTCTGATTTAATATCTCAGGTAAATGCAGCTAACCAGCAAATTCAAAGACTCAGCATGTCTATGCAGAGGCTTAATGTTGAGTCTTTCAACTCGGCAATGGCCTCATTCTCAAGATCGCTGGCGCAAAGTGGTCAGTTTACTACTCAATCGCTAGTTATTGATGACGGTGTTAAAAAGTTTGGCAAGGCCCTTGGACAAGGAAACCTTAGTCTAAGAGAAAGCACAACTGCCATGAGGGAGTTTATTAGGACTCGTGACGGGCAAGTTAGGCAATTAGCTAGGCAACAGGTTCAACTTGAAAGATCTGTTTGGACTTCAACAGGAAGATCTGCAAGTGGTCAGAACCGAGGAATGCTGGCCACGCCAACAGGACTACCAAATGACGTTGCAACTAACGCAGCTTTGGCAACTAAAGAAATGCAAATTTTCCATAGAGTTATTAATGAAACATCTAAGGGATTAATTAACTGGGGTAAGAATACTCAGTGGGCCGGTAGACAGCTCATGGTTGGTCTCTCAATCCCGCTTTCTATTTTTGGTACAACAGCTGCAAAAACTTTCATGGACTTTGATAAAGAACTTACTAGACTTTCTCGTGTTTATGGGTCTTCTATTACTTCCTCAGGAACACAGGCCCTTGATTCAATTAAAAGCCAAGTAAAGGACCTTGCTACCGAGCTATCTAAAGCTTTAGGAATTCCTGCTGCAGAAACTGCAGGACTAGCTGCAGACCTTGCAGCAACAGGATTAGAAGGAGAAAAACTATTAGGTGCTGTAAGGCAGACTAGTGTTTTGTCAACACTAGGAGAGGTTGATAGACAACAGGCAATGAAAACAACCTTGTCTCTACAGAATGTTTTTAGATCTGATACAAAACAATTAACTAGAGATATTAACTTTCTGAACGCAGTTGAGAACCAAACCACCGCAAGTATCGAAGATTTAACTACTGCTATTCCAAAAGCCGGACCAGTTGTTAGAGGATTGGGTGGTGACGTAAAAGATCTAGCAACAATGCTTGTGGCAATGAAGGAGGGTGGAATCCCAGCCGGAGAAGCTGCTAACGCAATTAAATCATCACTCTCTTCTCTTATTAACCCAACTAAAGAAGTTTCAAAGTATATGAAAAGCTTTGGAATTGATCTTACTGCAATTGTTGATAAAAATGCAGGAAAGCTTATGCCAACTCTTACAGAGTTCCAGGGTAAGCTAAATGCGCTTGATGATTTGTCTAGACAGCGCGTACTTGAAAAACTTTTCGGCAAAATGCAGGTTGGTAGAATTACAGCCCTCTTCAATAACTTAAACCAAGCAGGAAGTCAATCCGTAGAAGTTATGAGGCTTGCAGGAATGTCTACTGCAGATTTAGCAGCACTTACTGAACAAGAACTTTCCAAGGCCGCAAACTCTGTCTCTGGACAATTTAAAAGAGTTACTGAGAGTTTGAAGGCAAACCAAGTACCAATAGGTGCAGAATTCCTTAAACTTGGAACTAAGGTATTTGGCGCTCTAAGCAAAATGCTTGAGAAGTTTAATAATCTTCCTTCC
>Ga0114969_10005197_pt1 | contig 10234 bp, 11 predicted proteins | sample M_130807_MF_Meta_FD_87316 | JGI IMG/M metagenome (GOLD analysis project Ga0114969, IMG submission 87316) | Freshwater microbial communities from Lake Montjoie, Canada to study carbon cycling - M_130807_MF_MetaG | ecosystem: Environmental > Aquatic > Freshwater > Lake | place: Lake Montjoie...
CGGCGGAGGCGGCGGGCATGAAGTGGGTGCGGGTCGCGAGTCGGAAATAATCAGCAGAGGATTCGCCGGGGCGCGGGGCCACCGCTGAGCTTCGGCAGACAGAGGGGGGGGCGGGTAATTTCGTGCTTCCGGGCGAAGGGGGAATCGTGTTGCAGTGATCGAATGAAACTTGATCCGTTGGTGAAACCGTCGGTGCTCACGCAGCCCGTTTATGAACCGGGCAAGCCGATCGAGGATGTGGCGCGCGAGTTGGGGATCGATCCGGCGGGGATCATTAAGCTGGCATCGAATGAAAATCCTTGGGGGTCGTCGCCGCTCGCGGTGGCGGCGGCCAAACGGGCGTTGGAGCACGGCGAACTTTACCCCGATGGCGGGTGTTTTTCGCTGAGGCAGAAATTGGCGACGCGGTGGGGGTTGGCTGCCGAGCAGTTTATCGTGGGGAACGGCTCCAACGAAATCATCGAACTGCTCGGTCACGTGTTTCTCCGGGAAGGCGACGAGGTGGTGATGGCCGCGCCAGCATTTGTGGTCTATAAACTGGTGACGCGGTTATTCGGCGCCACCCCAGTCGAAGTGCCCTTGCGTGAATGGCGACATGACTTGGACGCGATGGCGGCCGCGATCACGCCGCGGACAAAGCTGGTGTTCGTGTGTACGCCCAACAACCCGACGGGGACGGCGAACACGGAGGCGGAGCTCTTAGCGTTTGCGCGCGCGTTACCCGAGCACGTGGTCGGGGTGTTTGACGAAGCCTACGCGGAATTCCTCGTCAACGCCCCCGACCTGCGTCCGCTGATCGCCGAGGGGCGCAAGATAATCTGCCTGCGGACGTTTTCGAAAATTTACGGGCTCGCCTCCGTCCGCGTGGGCTATGGCTACGGAAGTGCGGAAATGTGCGCTTTGCTGAATCGCGTGAAGCAACCCTTCAACGTCAACGCGATCGCCCAGGCCGCGGCGCTGGCTGCGCTGGACGACAGCGATTTCGCCGAAAAGACGGCGCGAGAAAATCGCGCGGGCCTCGCCGACCTCGTGCGAGGATGTGAGGGGCTGGGGCTCGAGGTGGTGCGCAGCGTCGCAAATTTTATGCTGGTGCGTGTGGGCGACGGCGAGCGGGTGTTCAACGCGCTGCAACGGAGAGGTGTGATCGTGCGGCCGGTCAGGTCCTATGGGTTGCCGGAATGGGTGCGGATTACCGTGGGAACGCCCGCGCAGAACGCGCGCTTTTTATCTGAGTTGGCCAGCGCCACCCGGGTTTGAGGGAAGGAAGCAGCGGGTGTGCGGGCGGGGCGAGCTCGTCTGCGGCGGGAGGGCGCTGCGCGCACTCCCGCTCAACGGAAAAAATTGTATTTTCCGATGGCCCAGAGCGCGCGGAAACCGTCGCGCCAGCCAATTTTTTTCCCCTCGGCGTACGTGCGGCCGTAGTAACTGATGCCGACCTCATAGATAACGGAGCCGGAGCGCGCGACTTTGGCGGTGATCTCGGGCTCGAAGCCGAAGCGATTTTCCTCGATCTTGATTTTTTGGATCACCTCGCGGCGGAAAACTTTGTAGCAAGTCTCCATGTCGGTGAGGTTGAGATTAGTCGCCATGTTGGAGAGCAGCGTGAGGACCTTGTTGCCGACCATGTGCCAGAAATAGACGACGCGGTGGGCGTCTCCGCCGGAGAAACGGGAGCCAAAGACGACGTCGGCCTTGCCGTCGATGATGGGTTTGAGGAGGCGCGGGTATTCGTTGGGGTCGTATTCGAGGTCGGCGTCCTGGATGATGACAGCGTCGCCGGTGGCGGCGGCGATGCCGGTGCGGAGCGCGGCGCCTTTGCCCTGGTTGACGTCGTGGTAGATGATTTTGGCGACGAGCGGGGCGATCTCGGTGCGGAGGATTTCGCGGGTGCCGTCGGTCGAGCAGTCATCGACGATGATGATTTCCTTTTCCGCGATCGGGGCGGCGCGGACGCGATCGACGATGGCGCGGATAGTTTTCGTCTCGTTGTAGCAGGGGATGACGATGGAGAGTTTCATGCGGAGGCAGGTGAGGGAAGCTAGGGCGGGATGGGGCGGGGGGAAGAACAATTACGTCGGCGGAAGTCTCCAAGGCCTTAGGCGACCTCCGTGCGCCGCAGGCAGGCGATGGCCGAGGTCTGGGCAAAGCTGGGTTTTCGCGAGGTGGCGGCCGATTTGGGCTGGCGGATTGCGGAGCGGGCGGGGCGTTTCGTGCTCGGGACGGTCGTGGGGTTATTCGTCGCGCGGCCTCGGGTCGGAGCGGTTGGGCCCGCTGAGTGACGGTGTGGCGCTGGTGACGCTGCTCGGTTTCGTGCCAGCGCTGGGACTCGACGCGATTTTGAAACGCGCGCAATTGCCGTCGGGGGAGCGGACGGCGGAGTTACTGGCGAGCAGCTTCGCGGCGCGGGCGGGTTGGGTGTGGCGTCGGCGACGGTAGCGATGAAAACGCGGGCTGGGTTGATTCCGTGATGTGGGTGGCGTTATCTTCGCTGCGCATGAACTTCTCTTCCAGCCGACGCCAATCGCTTCAGCGCCTACGGCGGGGCGCGGGCGGGGTCGAGGCACTGGGTGTGCCGAGCTCCTCGCGGCCGGCGCTCGACGACATTCACCGGACATGGGAGCGTCACCTCGCTCGCGACGGCGGCGTGCTTATTGAGGCGGGAGCGAACGACGGGGTACGGCCGAGCAACACCGGCTATTTTAAAAAAATTCGCGGCTGGCCGGGATGGCTGGTAGCGCCGGTGCCGGGAGCGGGGGCGGGGTGGTTTGGCGGCGGAATGTTCAATACGAGGGCGTCGGCGCGTACGCGCAGCCTGCGCGGGACCACGGTGGAGGGCGTGCCGGCGAAGGGGTGTCGATGGTTGAAGCGGGGTGAGCGCCGGAGCGTATGACATGAATCACTACTGCACCTATTTTGATCGTGAGTTGCTGGCGCAGGGGCTGGCGTTATGGCGGTCGCTGGCGAAATGTGATGTGGACTCCGTGTTGTGGGTTTTGGCGCTGGATGAATTTACGGCGGACGTGTTGCGGGAGGTGGGTGGCACCTGGTTGCGCGTGGTGCCATTGACGGAAGTGGAGGCGGGCGATGCGGAACTGGCGGCGGCAAAGGCGAACCGGACGCGGGTGGAATATTTTTTTACCCTGTCGGCGTGCTGGCCGCGGTGGTTGCTGGAGAAACACGGGATGAGGTCGGGGATCGAGCGGATCACCTCTGTCGAGGCGGAGATGTTTTTTTTCGCGAGTCCGACGAGGATTTTCGAAGCGATGGATGCGGCGAAGGCGAGCGTGCTCGTGACGGCGCAGCGGTTGCCGCTGTGGCTGAAGCGCTCTGAACGGCGCGGGAAATTTAACGTGGGGTTATTGAGTTTTCAGAACGACGGCGTGGGTCGGGCGTGTTTGGACGAGTGGCGCGGGCGTTGTCTCGGGCGGTGTCTTGACGGGCAGGAGGCGGGGAAGCATGCGGATCAAAAATACTTGGATGAGTGGCCGGAGCGGGTGGGCGCGGCGTTGCTGGTCTTGCCGAATGCAGGCGTGAATTTGGCGCCGTGGAATTGGGCAGGCGTGGAGATCGCGGCCGAGACGGGCGGTGCGGACGCGACGAAGGATGAGCTGCGGGTGGACGGCGAGCCGCTGGTGCTCTTTCACTTTGCGCGGTTCCGGCCGATCTACGGGGACTGGTGGTGGCAGTCGGGCCAGCTCGACTACGGTGTGATGCCGCGGCGGTTGCGGCGCGGGATTTATAGTCCGTATGGGCGGGCGTTGTTGGCGGCGCGCGACGAACTCGCGGCGCGGCGCGCGGGCTTCGATTTTACACGGCGCCCCGTGCGGAGCGCGCGGGAGTTTGGGCCGAGCTGGTTGCTGCGACTGGTGTTTGGCGGCGGTTGGCTGCGGGTTGGCGGAGAGTTTTTCAACCTGCGCGGCGGGCTCGGGCGCTGGTCGGGTCAGTGCCTGGAAAAGCTGCGAGCAATTTTCTTGCGGACGTAGCGGACGACGGTGAAGGCGTCCCAGACGAGGCAACGGCCGAAGGAGAAATAGCGGTGGCGGGCGGTGATTTCTTCGCGGTAGCTGCGCCAGCTCCCGGAGTCACTGACGCCCTCGGTGCCGCAGGCGGCGATGCGGAGCGGGATGGGTTTGAAGCGCACGCGGTTCTTCCAGAGGCGGACATTAAATTCGTAAGCGGCCATGACGACGAGCGAGGTGTCGAAGGCGTCGTTTTCGGCGAACAACGAGCGGCGGTAGAACGTGCCCTGATAGGGGACGAAATTTCTCGCGCAGGGATTCACGTCCGAGCGGAGCCTGGAGATGCGTCCGTCATGGTAGGCGATTTCGCCCACGGCGATGCCGGCCTCGGTCTTCTTCATCCAAATGAGCGACTCGCTCAGCACCCTGTCGCCAACGAGACGGTCGTCGGCCCCGAGGAAGAGCAGCCACTCGCCGGTGGCGAGGGCGACGCCCCGGTTCATCGCGTGATAGCGGCCGGCGTCGGGCTCGGAGACGAGCGTGGCGAGGCGGGCGCGTTGGGAGGTGAGCCATTCGCGCGAGCCGTCGGTGGAGGCGCCGTCGATGACGATGATCTCGGGGTGGACCTGGTGTTGTTCCCAGACGCTCGCGAGGGCGGCGTGGAGGCGGGGGCCGGGGTTTTTGCAGACCAGAATGACGCTGAGGGCAGGTGCGGCGGTGGTGGCGGGCATGAGGGCGAGGGAGCGCGGAGGAGAGCGGCGAACGCTCAACGTGCAACGGCCAACGCTCAACGTTTAATGGCGGACTTGGAATGAGGAGGTGGAGTATTTTACCGCGGAGGGCGCGGATTCGACCGATGATTTTGAGGTGGGCGGGAATGGACATCCACGTCCTGCGAACGCTGGATTTTTCGGTAGCCGCGAGCTCGGTGGTGGCGGAGGGGCGCGGGAATAGGCGCGGTGTTTGACGAACGATTTTTCATGGAACGGGATTGTCGCAGGCGAAGCCGAGACGGAGAAACCAGAAATTTCGACTGGCGCAAGGAGACGCGGAGGCACGAAGAGAGCGGAGCAGAGGATGGCTCGCGGCGGTGATTTTTATCGTGGTGATGGTGGCGCAACTCGCGCGGGTGGCGGTGGCGGGGACGGACATTCCGCGGAGCGATGCGAGGGATGTGGAGGAGGCTCTCTCCGGCGTGGTGCGACGGGGCGTGGCGGGCGGTGGATTTCTTTCGGACGCATCATGAGCATCGGATTTTTTGGACGAAGGCGCTCGCTGTGGCGTTGTTCAGCGGGACCGGGCGGTGCGATCCGGTGGTGTAATGGGCCCCGCGCTTGACGGTGGCGCGCGCGGGCGGGCAGGCTCGCGTGATGTCGCCGTCCGAAGTTTCCGGGGAGAAAAAAAAGCTACCGCTCAAGCAATTGGCGGTGGGAGCATTGCTGTGTGGGGCGATTGCTGTGGCCGTCGTGTATTTCGTGGGCTGGCGGGTGGCCCTTGATGCGGCTCTGCAGCTCAAGACGGCGGTGGTGGGGCGGATGTCTGCCGCGGGGCCGGTCGTATTTTTCAGTGCGATGGCGGTGCTGCCGGGGCTCGGCGTGCCGAACAGTCCCTTCGCGTTGGCGGCCGGTCCGGTTTTCGGCGAGCGGTTGGGCTTACCCGTCGTCACGATGTTGGGTCTGGCTGCGATCACCTTTAACCTGACCCTGACGTATTGGCTCGCGCGGCGCTGGTTGCGGCCACTGTGTGCGCGGCTCTTGGCGCGGTTTGGCTACACGTTGCCGGCGGTTGAGAAGGGGGCGGTCACCGATTTGATCGTTTTGATCCGGGTGACACCGGTGGTCCCGTTTTTTGTGCAAAACTATCTGCTCGGTCTCGCGGACGTGCCGTTCGTGCGTTACCTCTGCGTCTCGGTCGCGATTCAGGGTTCGCTCAATGTCGCGTTTATTTTGTTTGGGGACGCATTGAATCAGGGGCGCGGCAAAATGGCGCTCACGGCGGCGCTTCTGATCGCGATGGTGGCGGTCGGCACGCATTTACTGCGGAATCACTATCGAGCAAAGAAGGCGACCGGGGCGCCGGCTGCCGGTGACGCGTGAGATGAAGACGCGGGACGAGTCCTTGTTCGCCGGTGATGCCGGGGCGGAAATCGAGTCGGTGAGCGGGTTTACGCGGCGCGTAAAGACGCTACTCGAAAGCGGGCTGCGCCCTGGGTGGGTGCGGGGCGAGGTGACGAACGTGCGGGCGCAGGCGAGTGGGCACGTGTATTTTTCGCTGAAAGACGCCGGCGCGCAATTGAGTGCGGTGATGTTTCGCGGCGATGCGGCGCGGCAGACGGTGAAGCTCCGCGAAGGCACGCAGGTCGTCGTGTATGGCGAGGTGAGTGTTTACGAGGCACGCGGGCAGTATCAGCTGATCGTGCGTGTCGTGATCGAGGATGGGGTGGGCAAATTACAGCGCGAATTTGAGGCCCTGAAGGCGCGGCTCGCGGCGGAGGGATTATTTGCGGTGGAAACGAAGCGGGCGATTCCCGCGATGCCCGCGTGCGTGGGTTTTATTACGTCACCGACGGGAGCGGCGGTGCAGGATTTTATGCGGATTTTGAAACGCCGCGGTTGGCGCGGACGCGTGGTGGTGGTGCCGGCGAAAGTGCAGGGTGAAGGAGCGGCGGAGGAAATGGCCGCGATGGTGGCGTGCGCGCAGGAGCTGGGTATTTTTGACGTCATGGTGATTGGGCGCGGCGGTGGAAGCTTGGAGGATCTGTGGGCCTTTAACGAAGAGGTGCTCGTGCGGGCGGTGGCGGCGTGCACGGTGCCGGTGATTTCGGCGGTGGGGCACGAAATTGATTTTACGCTGTGCGATTTTGCGGCGGACCGGCGGGCGGAGACCCCGAGCGCGGCGGCGGAGCTGATCTCGAGTGAATTTGTGGCGTGTGCGCAACGTGCGGCGCAGGCGGACGACGCGATGACGGCATCGCTCGACGGTGCGATGGCGCGGGCGGGTGAGCGATTGGATCACGCGCGGTCGCGGTTGAGGTTGTTGTCACCGGATGCGCAAATCGAACAAGGTTTTTTGCGACTCGATGATATTTCGAACCGGCTGGGGGCGGCGTTGCGCACGTCGGTACAGGTGCGGCGGCAACAGTGGGCTGAGGTGCGGGCGGCGCTGGCGCGGGTTTCGCCGGAATTTCGCGTGCAGACGGAATCGCATCGACTGCTCTCCCTGTGGAAGCGGTTGCAGGCGGCGAGTCCGGCTTCGGTGTTGAATCGTGGTTTTGTGATCCTGCGGGACGAGGCTGGAAAGCCGGTCGGTCGGCGGGCGGAAGTGGCGATTGGACAGGTGTTGCAGGCGGAGTTTACGGACGGAATGACAACGATGCGGGCGGAGTAGGTCGGGTGGAGACACGGCAGAGCATTTCGCTTGGCAGTCAGGCGTTGCTAATAACTATGGAACCTTGGCGGGTCGCCCTGACCGTTCGGCCCGTTTACCGAGACACCTTTTCCTATGACCAAAACCTCCCCTACCATCCGGGTCGTTGCTTCGGCACGACCTATTTTTATTCGCGTCAGCTGCGTGGTGCTCGCGTGCGCTGCTGTCGGATTGCGCGCTCAAACTCCAGCCGCTGCACCCGCTGCGGCAGCCACCGAAGAAACGATTGTCTTGTCGACGTTTCAGGTGACCACTGCGTCCGATAAAGGCTACCGTGCCGGTAATTCTGTATCGGCCACCCGGATCGATACGCCGATCAAGGACCTGCCTTTCTCGATCAGCGCTTTTACGCAGCAATTCATCACCGATGTGGGCGCACGTGACCTGTTCGATGTGGTGCAGTATGCTCCGAGCGTTACGAGTGCGGGACGCGAGTTTAACGCCGGCAACGCGGTCTACACGATCCGCGGCTTTGATCAGACTCCGCAGCACAACGGTTTCGTGGGCGAAGGCTACATCGACACGTTGACGGTCGAGCGTGTCGAGGTCGTGAAAGGTCCGTCGTCCGTGCTTTACGGACAGGTGGCGCCGGGCGGCACAGTGAACTACATTACGAAGCGGCCGGGCACTAAAGTGTCGACCACGGTCAATGCACAAGTGGGCACCCAGAGTTTTTGGCGCACGACGATCGACGTTAACCAACCGCTGGTTGATAAGAAATTACTGTTTCGCTTCAACGGCGCTTATGAAAACGGTTTCGAGTTTATCACACCCGGCAAGCAAAGCACGACCGTCTTGGCTCCGGTGGTGACGTGGCGCATCTCGGACCGAGTCGCGCTGACGGTCGATTACCAGTGGTTCTCTCGTCGGGAGACGCCGCCCCAGGCGCACATCAAGCCGAACACGGAAGTGGTCGCGCTGCCGCCCGCCAGCGGAATCCTGAGCGCCACGGGCGTTTTGATCAACGCGCTCGACAACAGCGATCCCGGGTTTCTGAGCTACTACCCGCTACCCCGCTCGTTTAACTATGTTTCGAACAACGACCATCGGTTCACGGATTATGAGACAATCAATGCCGAGCTGACGGCCAAGATCACGGATACGTGGACGACGCGCACGAATTTCAATTGGAGCAAGAATCGGGTTGCGCAAAAACTCACCGGCCTCGGTGCGGTGAGTATCACTGTGCCACCCAGCTACTATCCGGCCGGGGCGACTCTGCCGATTTCATCGGCGAATTATCTGATCGCGGCCCGCGCCTATGCGGCGGATCTGCTCAATAACATCGCTCTCGCGCTCAATGCGCCGGCTGCGCAGCTCGGCCGCCGCAAACGGCTTCAGGAGTCGTTTGGCCAGAGCAAGTCTTCACAGGTGGAATTGGCCGGCAATCTTGTGCTGAACGGTATCAAGGTGAAACCGCTGTTCGGTGCGCTCTACAGTGAATCGCGCGGTTTCGGCCGCTTGCGGCAATCGGCCACGGCGCAGTTCTTCCCCGTTTGGGACATGAAGAACTCCGCCACCTGGGACTACACGACTGACTTTGATCCTGTGACGTTGCCCTTCTCGACCAATAATCTCTCGGTGACGCGGAACAAGGCGGCTTACGGCGTGCTCAATTTCAGCCTGCTGGAGGACCGTCTCAATGCCGTGCTGGGGGCACGTCGCAGCACCGCGAGTGGTTCGACGGACAACTACTTGGCTCCGGCTTCGAGCTTGGCGAAGGTGGAAAACAAGAAGACCACGCCGCAGCTCGGACTCGGCTGGAAAGCGACGCGCGACGTGATGTTCTACGGATCCTACAGCGAATCGTTTGTGCTCAATGCGGCGGCCTTGACGAAAGAGAACGTCCCAACCGGAGCCGCGGCTCCGACGACGTCGAAAGGTTACGAGTTCGGCGTGAAGACGGATTTGTTCAACGGCCGGGTGTCCACGACGCTCGCTGTCTTCCAAATCGATCAGAAGGACCGAATCCTGCGGTTCAATTCCTTCAATGCGACGGGCGTGACGGTTACGAACAGCCAGCAAGGGACGCTGGATCGCAGCAACGGAATCGAGGCCGAGATCACCTGGTCGCCGATGGATAAATGGCAGATCTATGCCAGCGGAGCGATGAATGACATTCGCGTGAAGCAGGTGCCGAAAGGGGTAGAGGTTTTCCTGGGCGCTCACCCCGAGGCGACCGTGAAGGCACTCTTTAATCTCTGGACGCGCTATTCATTTAAGAACGACGCGCTGAAGGGGGTCTGGGTGGGAGCGGGATTCAACCACACCGGCGAGAAGGCGCAGCGCACCAATAATCCCAAGCTCTACCTGCCGGCCGAGACGCTATGGAATTCGGCGGTGGGCTATGATTGGAAGTGGGAGAAACGTCCGATGAATGCCGCGCTTAATTGGCAGAACATGGGTGACATCGAATACTTCCCTGCGAACCAACAGCGCGGAATGCCGGGACGTGCCGTGTTCTCGCTGACGGCGAAATACTAAGGGATCGCGACCGCGTCGTGGCCGTTGGCCATGGCCTAACATTCAAGCCCGCCGCGTGGCGGGCTTTTTTGTGCCCGCGGGTTGATGACATGTCGGCTGCAGCAAAAGGGTGGAATAATTACTCGGTATGGTTGCTCATCACGGGACCATGATTTCACGTTTGATCTACACGCTCTTGGCGTTGGCCGTCGTGGCCGGCGTCGCTGCCGATATGAAAATGAACACATCCACCCCCGCTCCCGCCAAGTCTGATTCAACGGACAGCCCCAACGCCGCGAAAGATGCACTCGCGTGCGCGCCCGGGGAACGGTCTGCGTGCGGCCTGCCCTCGAATGTCGTGATCGATATGAGCAAGACGGCGGTGC
>Ga0114969_10005199_pt1 | contig 10229 bp, 10 predicted proteins | sample M_130807_MF_Meta_FD_87316 | JGI IMG/M metagenome (GOLD analysis project Ga0114969, IMG submission 87316) | Freshwater microbial communities from Lake Montjoie, Canada to study carbon cycling - M_130807_MF_MetaG | ecosystem: Environmental > Aquatic > Freshwater > Lake | place: Lake Montjoie...
AGCATGATCGGCTTCGGCATCGGGATGTATTACGGGGTGAAGTACGCGCGCCGGTACGAATAGGCAGCCCGCAGACCCGACCGCACGATCGGAATTTGAATTAGAATTGAGGGATGCAGGCAGGTTGCCGGCCAGTCGTCACGCCACACTCATCCCTGAGCAACGATGCGACTCCTGAGCAACGCTTTTCTCGCAGCGACACTCATCGGCGTCGTGCCTGCCGCCGCGCTGGCGCAGTCGGCGCCAACGATGGTCATTGTGGTGCGCCACGCCGAGAAGGGCACGACGCCGGCGAGTGACCCGCCCCTTACCGAAGCGGGCACCACACCCGCCAAGGCGCTCGCCGCGGCGCTCACCGACGCGAACCTCCAGGCCGTCATCACGACGCAGTTGCTGCGCACGAAGGACACGGCGCGCCCGACGGCAGATGCCCGCGGGCTGACGATGGAAACGGTGCAGGTCAGCGGCGCCGTTGCCGACCACGCCAAGGCTGTGGCCGAAGCCGTGCGAAAGCACGCTGGTCAAACGATTCTCGTCGTTGGGCACAGCAACACGGTCACACAGATCATCGCCGCGCTCGGCGGACCGAAAATGCCCGATCTCTGCGACTCGCAGTATTCGAATCTCTATACGCTCGTGCTCGATGGTGCGTCGGCCAGAATGGTGCAGAGCAGCTATGGCGCCGCGTCGCCCGAAGTGGCGACCGGCTGCCCGGCGATGAAATAGGCCGCGCCATGCATCCCCTCGACGCTCCCGCCGCGCAGTGCAAACACCACTTCACGAACTCTGCCGCGCTCTTCAGCGATCTCGATGACTCGCATCGCGCCCTAGAGCCCGTTGCCGGACTGAAGACGGCGGGTTGGCTCATTGGCCACATCTGCATGACCGGCGATTTCGGGCGTAAGATCTGCGGGCGCCCGCCGATCTGCCCCAAGGAATGGCGCGTGAAGTTCAATCCCGGCACGCGCCCATCGCACGACGCCGCCGACTATCCACCGATGGCGGATTTACTCGACACGATGCATCGCGTGTACGCCGACCTTCGTGACGCGGCAACGAGCCTCGACGCCGCAGCCGCCGCATCGCCGAACCCGTTCACACCGGCGGTGCATGAACTTCCGACGGCCGGTGAGTTCGTCGCCTACCTGATGACCGGGCATCTCGCCTACCATCTCGGGCAGTTGCAGGCCTGGCGGGTTGCCGCGCGCGCAACGAAAGCATAGCCGCCAATGATTTTCGAACGGACGCTGCTCGCCGGTTGGGCCGACATGGATTTCAACTCGCACATGCGGAACTCCGCGTATCTCGACAAATGCTCCGACGTGCGGATGCTCTTTTTTGAAGAGAACGGATTTCCCATGGCGGAGTTCCGCCGAATCGGGTTCGGTCCCGTGATCAAGAGCGACCATCTGGAATATTCCCGCGAAGTGCAGATCATGGAATCGCTTCGCGTAACCCTCTGCTGCACCGGACTTGCCGAAGACGGGAGCAGGTTCCGGTTGCGCAATGAGATCTGGCGTGCGGACGGACAGTTGGCCGCGCGGGTGACCAGCACCGGCGGCTGGCTCGACTTCAATGCGCGAAAGCTCATCCGGCCTCCGGAAGCGCTACAGGTCGCCATGCGTTCACTCGAGCCCGCATCGGACTTCGAAGTGCTGCCCTCGAGCATCAAGTGACTCTGCGAACGGCCGCCCACCTGCATGTGCGCGTGGCGATATTTGACTGACGACACTTAATCTGGAGCAATGACGATGGATCGCACTGCAGAAGCGCGCTGGACCGGCGACCTCAAGACGGGCAACGGAAAGGTCACGCTCGGAAGCGGCGCTTATGAAGGCCAATACTCATTCACGAGTCGCTTTGAGAGCGGCACGGGAACGAACCCCGAAGAACTTCTCGGCGCCGCGCATGCGGCCTGCTTCTCAATGGCGCTGAACGCCGCGCTCGGTCGCGCGGGCAAGCAGCCCACGAGCATCACGACGACGGCCACGGTACACATGACGAAGGGCGACGCCGGTTTCGGCATCTCCGGCATCACGCTCACCACACGCGGTGTCGTGCCCGGTCTCACCGCCGCTGAGTTTGCCAAGGCAGCGGAAGACACAACGACCGGGTGCATCATTTCCAAGGCGCTGTCGGCGGTGCCGATGACGCTGGACGCGCAGCTCGTCACTGTCTGACGTCGAACGGCATGTCGCTCGCCATTCGCGACGGCACGCCGGACGACGCTGAGCTCCTCGCGCCTGCCTTTGCCGCGCTCGGTTATCCCGCCGAGCCGGCAACGGTGCGGGCGAGACTGACGGCGATGCTCACCGATGATCGCACGGCCCGATTGCTCGTCGCCGAGGTCGCAGGCGGCGTGGTGGGATTCGCAACGCTGCATGAAACACCCATGCCACACCGGCCGACTGCGGTCGGTCGCATCACGGCGCTTGCGGTGCTCGATTCCGCGCGCGGCACGGGTGCGGGACGCGCGCTCGTCGAAACGGCAGAGGAGCATTTTCGCTCTCGGGGCATTGCGCGCGTGGAAGTCACGAGCGGCGAAAACCACGCGGCGGCGCATGCGTTTTATCGGCATATTGGCTATGCCGACAACGGCCTCCGCTTTTCCAAGGCACTGACATGAAACCCATTCGAATCGCCGCGACCGCATTGTCACTCGTGGCAGTCTCCGCACTCGTTGCGGGCTCACGATCCAACGCCGGTGCGTCGGCTGTGGTCATTCAATCGCTCGAGAGTCCGGCCGGCCCCGGCGCGGCCGAGTCGAACCTCACGGTCGGTCCTGACGGAAGAGTGTTTCTCTCGTGGCTCGAGCCCGCGCCGGACTCCGCCATGGCGATGCGCTTTGCATCGTTTGATGGCACCAAGTGGAGTGCGCCGCAGACTATTCGGAGTGGTCGCGACTTTTTCGTGAACTGGGCCGACTTCCCTTCGCTCGCTGTACGCGCGAACGGGCGGATGGCGGCGCATTGGCTGCAGCGGTTCGGCGCCACGTCGTACGCGTACGATGTGCGCATCGCGCAGTCGTCGGACGGAGGCAAAACCTGGGGGACTGCGGTACAACCGCACGCGGACCGGTCGGCGACGGAGAAGGGCTTCGTCACGATGTGGCCTGAAGGCGAGGGCTTCGGCGCCGTGTGGCTCGATGGGCGAAAGGCCGACAAGGCCGGAAAGAATCCCGTTCAGGAAATGATGCTCTTCGCGACAACGCTCGGCGCAAGTCAGGCCGCGCCCAAAGAGACGCTGCTCGACGGCCGCACCTGCGACTGTTGCCAGACGACGGCGGCCATGACGGCGAATGGTCCTATCATCGCATACCGCGACCGAACGACGAACGAGATTCGCGATATCTATGTGACGCGCCGCGTCCGCGGCGCCTGGACTGAACCGAAGGCCCTGTACGCTGACGGATGGGAGATCAACGCCTGCCCGGTGAACGGGCCGTCGGTGGACGCGGCCGGCCAGCGCGTGGCGTTGGCGTGGTATACCGGCGCCAAGGACACGCCGCGAGTGAAGGTGGCGTTCTCGTCTGATGCAGGCGCGACGTTCAGCGCCCCAGTCACGATTGACGAGGGCAATCCGGCCGGACGTGTCGCCGCCGTCCTCCTTGCCGATGGCAGCGCACTGGTCAGCTGGATCGAACGCACTGGCGGCGACACCGCCAGCGTGCGGGTGCGTCGCGTTCGTGAAAAGGAAGGTGTCAGTCCAGCCACGACCGTCGCCGCATCGAGCGCGGCGCGTGCAAGTGGATTTCCGCGCATGGTGCGCGCCGGCGACCAGGTCTATTTCGCATGGACCGTTCCCGGCCGCCCATCCACGGTGCGCGTGGCGCGCGCCAACGCGCCGGACATTCGCTGATGCGTTTGCGGGCACACGCCGCGTTGCTGCTGCTCAGCGCCGTAGCCGGCTGTAGCGCTGATTCGCGGCGCGGTACCGTGCAGATCGGAGCGGCGGCGCCGCAGTACGCCACGGTCGCGCTTGGCGGCGATTCGGTTTCACTCGCGGGGTTACGGGGCAAGGTCGTCGTGCTGAACGTCTGGGCCACCTGGTGCCACCCGTGCCGAGATGAGATTCCGCAACTCGAGGCGTTGCATCAGCGGTTCGCCAAGGACGGGCTCGCGCTCGTGGGCGTCAGCGTTGACAACGGCGGGATGGACGAGGGCATCCGCCAGTTCATGCGCGATTTCAAAATGACCTACGCCGTCTGGCTCGATCCCGACGAACGGGTGAACGCGCAGTTCCTCACGATCGGCGTGCCGGAGACATTCGTCATCGATCGCGCCGGTGTCATCCGGTGGCACAAGATCGGCGCAATTCAACCGGGCGACACCACACTGACCAACGTCGTCGCACGAGCACTCGGCGGCTGACTGCTGCATCTTTACTAATCGGCGCCTGACACTCAGCGGCGCCGCGTTTTCGTCCCCACCCACGACACCAGCCATGCGTATCTACACGATGCTCGTCCGTTCACTCGGCACGCTCGCGATTGCCACTGCCGCACTGCACGCGCAATCGCCCGACGGCGCAACGCTTGCCTCCATCAAGTGGCGGTCGATTGGCCCGGTGAACATGGCTGGTCGCATGACGGATGTTGAAGTGGACCCGAAGAACTCGCGCGTGTTCTACGTGACCGGTGCCGCGGGCGGCATCTGGAAGACGGTGAACGCGGGCACGACGTTCTTCTCCATCTGGAACAACGAACCCATCGCGTCGATCGGCGACATTGCCATCGCGCCGTCGAACCCCAGCATCCTGTACGTCGGCACCGGAGAGCAGAACTCGCGCAACAGCGTCACGCCCGGCTACGGCGTCTACAAGTCCATCGATGCCGGCGTGACCTGGGCCTCGGTCGGGTTGCAGAAAACGCAACACATCGGCCACATCGTCGTGCACCCGACCAATCCCAACATCGTCTACGTCGCAGCGCTGGGCGCCGTGTGGACGAGCAATCCGGAGCGTGGACTCTACAAGACGATCGACGGGGGAAAGACCTGGACGCTCGTCAAGTTCATCAGCGATAAGGCAGGCTTCGTGGACGTCGCGATGGATCCGAAGAATCCGGAAGTGCTCTACGCGGCCGCATACGAGCGCGTGCGCAAGCCGGCGTTCTTGAAGTCAGGCGGCCCGGGGTCGGGACTCTGGAAGACCACCGACGGCGGCCGCACCTGGAACGAGATCAAGGGCGGCGGATTCCCAGCCACCGACAAGGGCCGCATGAACATCAACATCGCGGCCAGCAACTCGAACATCGTGTACGTGATGGTCGAGGCCGACAGCGTGCGCGGCAAGAAGCCGCAGCAGCTTCTCTCGGGCCTCTACAAGTCGATCGACGCCGGCAAGACCTGGAAGTGGATGAGCACCGTCAACAACCGTCCGTTCTACTTCTCGCAGGTTCGTGTCGATCCGAAAGATCCGAATCGGCTCTACCGCATGGCGGTGGACTTCGCCTTCTCCGATGACGGCGGCTACTCGTGGAAGCTCTCGATGGTCGGCAACCACGAGGATTATCACGCCATGTGGATCGACCCCGCTGATCCGGCGCACTTCATCATTGCCGGTGATGCCGGCCTCTTTCAGACGTGGGATCGCGGCGGCACGTACGACTCGATCAACAACATGCCAATGGGCCAGTTTTACGGCGTGAGCTTCGACTACCAGGTGCCCTATCGCGTGTGCGGCGGGCTTCAGGACAATGGCACCAGCTGCGGCCCGAGCCGTCGTCGGAACGGACAGCTGCAGATGACCGACTGGTTCCAGGTGGCCTCCGCGGATGGATTGCTCACGGCGCAGGACTGGGCTGATCCGAACAACGTCTACTTCACGACGCAGGGTGGAAACATTTCGCGCCGGAATCTTGCGACCGGTGAAAACCAGAGCGCGAAGGCGCGCACCGTCACGGCGAACACGTACGGCCAGCAGATCGCGGCAATCAAAGGCGATGGTACCACGCCGCTCACCGCCGAGCAATCGAAGCAGATCGACGATATCCGCGCGAACATGAAGCGTGCGCTCGCCGATCCGACGGCGGCCACACGCTGGAACTGGAATTCGCCGTTCATCGTTTCGAATCACAACCCGAACGTGCTCTACACCGGCGCCGAGAAGCTCTTCAAGTCGGTGGAGAAAGGGGCCAACCCGCGGGCCATCTCGGGCGACCTGACGCGCGCCGATCCAATGTGGATTCGCGTGGCCGGCGGACTCGATGCGGACGGCAATGCCGCCGCCGATGCGTCCGGCGGCATCACGCGCGATGCGACCGGCGCCGAAGAGAACTCCACCCTCGTGAACATCGCCGAATCCACGATTCGCGCAGGGCTCCTCTACACCGGCTCAGATGACGGCAAGATTTTCCTCACGCGGAACGACGGCGGCACCTGGGAAGACCTGAGCAACAACTTCCCGGCCGGCACACCGCCCATGTCGCACATCGCACGCATTGAGCCGTCGCATCACGACTCGGGCACCGTATACGTCGTGCGCGACTTCCACCGCGAGAACGATTTCAAGCCCTACGTCTTCATGTCCACGGATTGGGGCAAGACCTTCCGGTCCATCAACGGCAACCTGCCCGACGGATCGGGCCCGCCGGCGTCGAGCTATGTGATTCGCGAAGACCTCGTCAATCCGAATCTTCTCTATGTCGGCACCGAAACCGGCGTCTTCGCGTCGCTGAACAAGGGGCAGAGCTGGTTCTCTATCAGCAACAACCTCCCGACGGTTCCGGTCTACGATTTACAGATTCATCCGCGCGACCACGAGCTGATCGCCGGCACCCATGGCCGCGCCATCTGGATTCTCGACGTCAGCCAGTTGCAGCAGATGATGCCGGCCGTCATCGCCAAGAGCGCGCATCTGTTCGATCCGCCACCGGCGTTCCAATACACACAGATGATCCAGGGCTCCGAACCCCGCGGGCAGCGCGGGTGGAAAGGCGACGGCGGCCCGAGCGGCGCCGAGATTTCCTACCGCCTGAGCGCCGCCGTAACAGGCGCCGTTCGCGTACTCATCGTGAATACACGCGGTGACACGGTCGCTCGCCTCGCGGGCACTGGCGCCGCAGGCGTGAACAAGGTGAGCTGGAACTTTGCGCTGGCGGCGGCTGATGCCGTCGCGGGTGCGGGCGGCGGCGGCGCGTTCGCACAGTTCGGCGGCGGACGCGGCGGTCGCGGCTTCGCCGACACCGCACAAGTGCCTGGATTCCCGCGCGGATTCAATCCGCGTCCAGCGGAATCAATCGGCGCGCCGGACTCCACCGGCAGCCCGACAGCCGTGCAGCGCGCGCTGGCAGAGGCGGCGGGTCGCGGTGGCGCTGGTGGTCGTGGCGGCCGCGGCGGTGGCGGTGGTGGTGGTGGTGGTGGTGGATTCGGCGGACGTGGCGGCGCCACAGCAGAAACGGGCGACTACCGTGTGGTACTCGACGTGGCCGGACAGAAGCAGAGCACCGTCCTGCGTGTCGTAAAGGTGCAGGCCGGCGACGTCATGGTCATGGCGCCGAAGGGGCACTAAACGGATGTACCAGTCGCACCGAGGAAGTCCGATCAAGTGGTTCATCGGCTTCGTGATCTCGGTGCACATCATGGCTGGTCTCTGGGCGGCGGACCGCGCGTGGAAGCAGGTGCGCAGTATGAGCCTCATCGCGGGGCCCGACCTGGCCGCAGGCTCGCGCACGCGCATTGAAGTGGTCACGTCCGGGCGCGCAGCGGTCACGGTGGTGCTCACCCTCGCGCAGGGTGCGCGCACCGACACGATTGCCGTGCAGCGCATCACTGCGCACCGCGACGGATTCTGGGACCCGCGGTTCATCACGCGCGTGTTCTCGCCACGACTGACGCCTACGCAAATGGCGCACTTCAAGGCGGGCGCGGCGTCGCTGCGCGCCGAAGCGCGTGGGGGACCACAGTGGTTGCGTGAGCCGCCACCGGTGATCTGCGAAGTGGCAGTGACTATCCTGCCGGAGTGAACAAACCGTTACTCTGGCGCATCGTCGCCATCGGATGTGCGCTCGGCGTGGCGGGGCTCGCGCTCTTCGCCGGGCTCCACGCGCTGATCATCAAGCCCGTCTGGGCGCAACTCGCCGGCGGCCTGCCCTTCGTCATTGCGATCGGAATCTCGGTCACATTTGCCTACCACGAGTTCGTGCAGGTCGTGCCCAAGAGCGTGTGTGCCACGGGCGGCTTGCGGTTCGGCGCAATGATGTGGTTGTCGGCCTGGCCGGCGACCGCGTTCGCCAACCTGATGCGCATCCAGCTGGCCGGGTCGCTTCCCGCGTGGGTGGACCTGTTCTCTTTCAGCTTCGCATTTGCGGGCGGCGCAGCCGTGATCGGACTGGTCACGCGTTCGCGCCGGGCCGCGCTCGCCACGGCCGTGGCCTCAGCCATACTGCTCACGGCCGGCGGCGGCCCGCTTCCCGTGCTCCGAGGTGGAGGCGCAGCCGAACTCTGGTTCGGGCTGTTCATCGTCGAAACGCTCGGTGGCGTAATTCTGGCGCAGCTCTACAAGCGGTGGATTTTGCCATTTGCAGCACGGCGGCACGCAGTCTGATTGCCGTGACCGTCAAACGCGCCGTGAACCGATCGGATTTGCAGCACTCACCAGTCCCAGCCGGCCCGGTTTCTTTCTACCAGGATCACTCGCCATGACCGTACAGCACCGCCACTTCCACCCGGCCCGCTCAATCGTCAGGGTTGCCGCGCTCACGCTCATCGTCCTGGCCGCCTGCGCGAAACCCGGTAGCCCGGCGCGCGGCACGAAGCACGACGACCTCGTGGCGCTGTTCAAGGAGTGGCGCACGTTCCAGCAGCCAAAGCTCGTGACTGGGGTTCCCGACTACTCGGCGCGCGCAATGGCGGCGCAACGTGCCGAACTCCCCGCCTGGCAGGCCAGGCTCAAGGCCATCGACACCACCGGGTGGAGTACGGCTGACCAGGTGGACTGGCATCTCGTTCGCGCAGAAATGAACGGGCTCGATTTCGACCATCGCGTGATGCAGCCCTGGGCGCGCAACCCCGCGTTCTATGTCACCGTGTTCTCTGAGCAAAGCGACCAGCCGGCGCGCGAGGGGCCGTTCGCACTCGGCGCGATTGAACTCTGGCAGTATCGCTGGCCCCTCGACGCTGCGGAGTCCACCGACCTCGCCGCCAAACTGCGCAGCGTTCCTCCGCTGCTGGCGCAGGCCAAAACCAACCTCACCGGAACGGCGAAGGATCTCTGGACCTACGGCGCGCTGGACCTTCGTGCACAGGCCACGGAACTCAAGGAACTGCGCGAACGCGTCGGCGCGGCCGCGGCCGCGGGCGCGGGCGCGGGCGCCGACCTTGCCAGCGCCATCGATGCAGCCCGGACTGCCACCGATTCACTGGTCACTTGGCTCGATTCGCAGGCCTCCACAAAGACCACTGCGTCGGGCATCGGCATCGCCAACTACGACTGGTATCTCAAGAACGTGCAGTTGGTGCCGTGGACCTGGCACGATGAAGTGACGCTCATGCAGCGGGAGCTTTCTCGTGGCCACGCCTTCCTTCGCCTTGAGGAAGGACGCAATGCCAAGCTGCCGCCGGCCATTCCGGTGGCGAGCGCAGAGGAACACTCGCGCACGTTCAATGCGGCCGTGACAGCGTACATGGCCTTTCTCAAGGGCCATGACCTGATGCCGATCGCGGATTACCTCGAGCCGGCGCTCCGCGCGCACATCGGCAACTTCAACCCGGCCGTGCCGCGCGCCTTCTTCACCGAGGTGGACTACCGCGACCCGATGGTCATGCGCACGCATGGGTTCCACTGGTTCGATCTCGCGCGCATGTCGGCCGAGCCGCACCCAAGCCCGATCCGCCGTGGCCCGCTGCTGTACAACATGTTCATCACCCGCACCGAAGGGCATGCCACCGGCTGGGAAGAAATGATGCTTCAGGCCGGCATGTTTGATGCACGGCCGCGGTCGCGCGAGCTGATCTATATCCTGCTCGCGCAGCGGGCCGCCCGCGCACTCGGCGACCTCAAGATGCACGCCAATGAACTCACACTCGACGAGGCCGCCACCTTCGCCGCCGCCAATACCCCCAAGGGGTGGCTCCGGCTGGACGGCCCGCTCGTCCGGTTTGAACAGCACTTGTACCTGCAGCAGCCGACGTACGGACCGAGCTATATCAACGGCAAGATCCTGATTGAGGGGATCCTCGCCGCGCGGCGACGTGAGCTGGGCGATGCCTTTACGATGCACGGATTCATGG
>Ga0114969_10005202_pt1 | contig 10224 bp, 9 predicted proteins | sample M_130807_MF_Meta_FD_87316 | JGI IMG/M metagenome (GOLD analysis project Ga0114969, IMG submission 87316) | Freshwater microbial communities from Lake Montjoie, Canada to study carbon cycling - M_130807_MF_MetaG | ecosystem: Environmental > Aquatic > Freshwater > Lake | place: Lake Montjoie...
CTGCGTGAACACGCCGCCCGCTTCACGCACGATGACAGCCAGCGCTGCGATGTCGAGGATATTCACGTCGGACTCGATCACCACATCGAGCGCGCCACGCGCCAGCAGGTGGTAATGAACGAAATCGCCGTAGCCACGCAGCCGGTTCACGCGACCAACCAATGAGCCGAAACGCGACCAACCCGCCGGCGAGGCAGCCAGTGTCTTCATGTTGCCTGTCGAGAGGATCGCGCTGCCAAGATCGTCGATTGCACTGACGCGAATCGGCTTGTCGTTCAGAAATGCGCCGCCGCCCTCTTCCGCCCAGGCCAGTTCGCCATAAGCGGAGGCGCAGGACACGCCAAGCACCAAGCGCCCTTCGCGCAGCAACGCGATCTGCGTGGAGAAGAACGGCGTGTCGCGCACGAACGACTTGGTCCCGTCGATCGGATCAACGAGCCAGATGTTGGCCGCATCCATTGCGCTCTGGCCGGTCTCCTCGCCGTAGAAGCCGTAAGAAGGGAAGTGGCGCTCAAGGACGGCACGGATGGCCTGCTCGGACTGTACGTCCGCCTCGGTGACCGGCGAACGGTCCGCCTTGATCGTGACAGCGAGATTTCGCTGGTACAGCCGATTGATCACTTCAGTGGCAGCGCGCGCGGCTTCGAGCGCAGCGGCCAGTTCCTTCGACGGACGGGTGCTGTTCAAGCGTTCCACTCCTGATTGCCTGTCTGCAAGAATACTTCATCCTTGCGCACGGATTGACAGACCCGACAGCGGCTGCCTAAAGTGCGCGCGCTGTCAGGTGCTCGGGAAGCCGGTTCAAATCCGGCGCTGCCCCCGCAACGGTAAGCGACGTAACACTGCTCTACGCAAGCCACTGTGTGTGCCCCAAAGGCCGCGCGGGAAGGCGGAGCAGCAGAGTGGCACAGGGTACCCTCCCTTGCCGCTCGGCGCGCAAGCCCGGAGACCGGCCTGGAAGCAAGTCCCATGGACGCGGCGGGCGTCGGGCGGGCGCTCCGGCGTGCTCCCCTCATTCCACCTCTTTCACGGGTGATCCATCCAAGCCACGCGGGCGAGCGTGGGGAGAGCCAAGTCATGTCATTTCTTGTTCGCGGCGCATCGATCGCGTCGCTGGCCGCTGCCTTTACCCCTTGCCTTGGCGCTGGCGCCGCCGGGGCTGCTGAACCACTGACCGAGATTGTCATCACGGCCACGCGCACGCCGAGCGAGACCTCGCAGCTCGCGGTGCCCGTCACTGTCATCACACGTGGCGAGATCGAGGATGCGCAGGCCGGTGACGCCACCACCCTGCTCGCCTCGACGCCCGGAATAGAGATCTCGCGCAGTGGCGGCCCGGGTCAGCCGGCATCGCTGTTCATGCGCGGCACGGAGAGCAACCATACTGCGGTGCTGGTGGACGGCGTGCGCATCAACCCGGCGACCATTGGCGGCGCAGCGCTGCAGAACATTCCGGCGGAGAGCATCGAGCGCATCGAAATCGTCAAGGGACCGCGTTCGGCCCTCTACGGCTCGGACGCGATCGGCGGCGTGGTGAACATCATCACCCGCGCCAGCGCTGCGCGCGGCGTCGGTCTGTTCGCATCGGCTGGACATTACGGCACGACGACCGCTGCGGCCGATGGCGGCGCGTCGCTGGGCGCCAATGCCGGCATCGGCGGCAGCATCGTCACGCGTGACAGCAACGGTTTCGCACCGCGCTCGGCATCCACCAGCCGCGGCGATTTCCGGGATGCTGTGGGCAACCTGCAGCTGCAGGCCACGCCAACGGAAGAGCTGAGATTGCGGGCGGGCGGCTGGCGGAGTGCGGGTCGCGTTTATTACGACAATTTCGGCAGCCAGGGGGTGGAGGACTACTCGACAGCAAGCTACGCGGCCAGCGGCGAGTGGCAGGCTGACGACGCAGTGTCTTTTCGTGCGGCGCTGAACCGTGCCGAAGACCTGATTGACCAGCAGCGTTCGCCTGACTACGCGCACACGCGACGTGATGGACTGGAACTGCAGGGCAACTGGCAGGCAGCCGGCATCCACAGGCTCAGTGCCGGAGCGCTCCTGACGAACGAGCACACTGCAGCGCTTTCCTTCGGCACGCTTTTCGATGTCGGGACCCACGTCCAGCAGTACTTCCTCCAGGACCAGGTGCAGAGCGGCGCCCATGCGCTGCTGCTGGCCGCCGGGCATTCGCAGCACCAGGCCTTCGGCGGACACGACACCTGGAACGTGGAATATGGGCTGAATCTCGGCACCTGGCGCGCGCGTGTCGCTGCCGGCACCGGCTTCCACGCGCCGGACAGCACCGACCGGTTCGGTTACGGCGGCAACCCGTCCCTGCAACCGGAGCACTCGCGCCAGTTCGATGCCGGTTTCAGCTGGCAGCCGGATGCCATGCAACACCTGGAGATCGATGCCTTCGACAATCGCATCGACAACCTGGTCGATTACGTGGTGACCAACTTCGTGACCTATGACGGACGCAACCAGAACGTGGCGCGAACCCGTATCCGCGGCCTGGAGGTGAGCTACCGCCTGCAGTTCGCGGACTGGACTGTACAGGCGGGAGGCACATGGCAGGATCCGCGCAACCTCGCAAATGACTCGCAGCTGCTGCGCCGTGCACGGCAGAACTTCAGCCTCTCGTCGCAATACCGCTTTGCCTCCCTGTCGCTCGGAGGCGATGTTCTTTATGTCGGTCGACGGCCCGATGCCGGCTATCCAACCAACGTGGAACTGCCGGGTCATGCACTGGTGGCACTGCGGGCGAATTATGACGTGACGCCCGCATGGAGCCTGCAACTGCGGGTCGACAACGCGCTTGATCGTCGCTACCAAGAGATCCGCGGCTACAACACTGCACGCCGCGGCGTCACGTTGGCCACGCGCCTGCGCCTTTACTAGCGTAATATCGGCCGCAGATGGGACACCGCCTTTCAAGAATTGTCACACGCACCGGCGATGACGGCACCACGGGTCTGGCCGATGGCCAGCGCGTGAACAAGGACTCGACGCGAATCGAGGCCTGCGGCACGGTCGACGAACTGAACTGCGCCATTGGCATCCTGCTGGCTGAACCTGCACTGAGCGAGGACATCATTCAGTGCCTGGTCGAATGCCAGCACGATCTGTTCGACCTCGGCGGCGAGCTGGCGATCCCGGGCAGCCAAGGCATTGGGCCGCAGCATGTTGAACGACTCGAGTCCGAGGTGGAGAGGCTCAACGCCTCCCTGCCGCCGCTGAAGGAATTCGTGCTGCCAGGCGGCGGCAGCGCGGCGGCCTCCTGCCACCTGGCGCGCGCCATCTGCCGGCGCACCGAACGCCGCTGCTGGTCTTTGTCGCGCTGCGAGCCCATTGGCGGCGAGTCCCTGCGCTACCTCAATCGCCTGTCTGACCTGCTGTTCGTCATGGCCCGCGTACTGGCACGCGCAGCCCTCGGCAGCGAGGTGGTCTGGCGGCGCGACCGCTGACCCGTTTTCCCCCAACCTGACCCACGGCTGTATATCCATACAGCTTCGCGGTAGAGTACGCATCATGGGTACCTACCTGCCGCCGGAAGGCATCAAAGGACGCGGCGCCACCACCAATCCTCCGGGGCGCTTCGATCGCACCCGCAGCGAGCGCATCAACGATGGCTGGGAGCAGGACGAACTGCCCGAGAGCATCGCCACCGAGGTGCGCGTCGACAGCTCCCGCAGCATCCTCTCTCACAACGATTCGCCCGACATCCCTTTCGACCAGTCGATCAACCCCTACCGCGGCTGCGAGCACGGCTGCGTGTTCTGCTATGCACGGCCGACACATTCCTTCCTCGACCTGTCCCCCGGCATCGACTTCGAGACCAAGCTTTATTACAAACCCGACGCTGCAACACTGCTACGTGCCGAACTTGGAAAATCCGGTTATCGCTGCCGCCACATCATGCTCGGCGCCAACACCGATCCCTACCAGCCTATCGAGCGCCGCCACGGCGTCACCCGCGCGGTGCTGGAGGTTCTGGCAGAGACTCGCCATCCGGTCGCAATCACGACACGCAGCACTCTGATCCTGCGCGACCTCGACCTGCTGCGACCCATGGCCGCTGATGGCCTGGTGAGCGTCTACCTGAGCATCACCACCTTCGACAGTGAACTGAAGCGCCGTCTCGAGCCGCGCTCCGCCGCGTCGCTGGCGCGTCTGCACGTGATGCAGGAACTGTCAGGCGCCGGCATACCCGTCGGCGTGATGGCGGCACCGATGATCCCGGCGGTCAATGATGCGGAACTGGAAAGCATCCTGGAACGCGCCGCAGCAGCCGGCGCGCAACGCGCTGGCTACGTGCTGCTGCGACTGCCACATGAACTCAAGGAGCTGTTCCGCGCCTGGCTGGCGCAGCACCTGCCCGACCGTGCCGCGCATGTGATGTCGCTGGTCCAGTCCACTCGCGGCGGACAGGACAACGAAGCAGCGTTTGGTCAGCGTATGTCCGGCACCGGTGCATGGGCAAGGCTGCTGCAAGACCGGTTCCGGCTCGCCTGCCGCAAGCTTGGTCTGAACAGCGCACCTAAGGAGAGCCTGAACACTCACCTGTTCCGGCCACCATCAGCCGGTGGACAGCGAAACCTGGAACTGTAGACACCGGGCGCGCCGGTGCCGGCGCTGCTATCGTTGCTGCACGATGAAAACCAATGAACATTCCTGGCTGCGCCCGGCCCTGGCGCTGGCACTGGTCCTCGCGACTGCATTGCCCGCAGCAGCGCAACAGGCAACGCGCTGGCCTGACACCTTCGTTGCGCGACTGGAAGTGCTGGCGCTGATGCAGACCTTGAATGCCGACATCCTCGCCAGTCGCAGTGCCACGCGCTCGCTCGAAGGCTGGTGCGCAGCGCATCATCTGGCCGCAGACCCGCGGCTCGTCGCGCAACCCGTTGCGGACGGTTTCCGGGCACCCTCTGCGGAGCAGCGGCAGCGCCTGCAGGTCGGTGAGAGCGAGGAAGTGAAGTACCGGCGCGTACAGCTTCGCTGTGGCGAACGGTTGCTGTCAGTGGCCGAGAACTGGTACGTGCCGGCACGGCTGACCACGGAGATGAATCGGTTACTTGAAACGACCGCGACACCCTTCGGACGGGTCGTTGAGGCCCTTGAGCCATGGCGGCAGACACTGGCCGCAAAGCTGCTGTGGTCGCCACTGCCAGAAGACTGGCATTCGGCAACGGGCCGCTATCCCTCGACACCGAACCGGTCCCTGACAATCCCCGAAGCGCTGTTCGAACATCGCGCACTGCTTTATACGCGCGACCATCAACCCTTCGCCGAGGTGGTCGAGGTCTACCAGCGCGACCTGCTCGACTTCCCGCAGCCGACACTGCGCTGAAAGCAGGCGGAGCGAACAGTCTGGCCATGTTGGTAAGACCACTGGATCCGGGGACGCCTGATGCGCGCCGGCTGATCGCGCTGTCGGATGCCTATTTCCATGCACTCTATCCGCCCGAGAGCAACCACCTCGAACCCGTCGAGGCGTTGCGTCAGGCGAACGTCTTTTTTGCCGGTGGATACGTCGGTGGCGAACTGGCCGGCTGCGGCGCGGTTAAGACACTGCATGACGACAGCGATACATATGGAGAAGTAAAACGCCTGTATGTCATTGAGGCGCAGCGGGGACGCGGCTGGTCGAAGCTGCTGATGGCGTACCTGGAGAGCCACCTTCGCCGTGCGGGCGTGGCGCTGGTACGACTGGAAACCGGCATTCACCAGCCCGAGGCACTCGGACTTTACCGACGACTGGGCTATCACGAACGCGACCCCTTCGGCGCCTATCGCCTGGATCCAAACAGCGTGTTCATGGAGAAGCGGCTGGACCCGGGACCGGACTGACAGCGGCGGCAGCGGCCTTGAGAGTTATGGACCGCGACGTTAAGGTGCCGGCTCACGTCTGGAGCACCCCATCGCCACGATGCTGTCGAAAAGCACGACGACCGGCAAGGATCACCGTGGCCGTCTGGCCATGCTGCTGTCCCTGTTCGCGGTTGCCTTGTGGCTGGTCCAGGCGGGGCCCGCGGGCGACTTCGTCGGACTGAAATCGGACAGTGCCATCTACCTGCTGATGGCGGACCACTACTCACAGCATGTTCCAGCTTCCGCGCTGACGGACTTTGTGCAGCAGGTCAGTCAGTTCCCGCCTCTGTATCCGTTGCTGCTGGCACTCGCCGGCGCCGACAGTTCACGCCTTGCCATCGTGCAGCTGCTGCACAGCCTGTCACTGCTGGTCATGCTGGGACTCGCAGCCCGGCTCGCCTGGCGGCTCAGCGGCAGTGTGCTGGTCGCACTGGCGACACTGTGGTGTGTCGCGACGCTGCCCCTCACGCTGCTGTTGCACAGCGGCGTTTGGAGCGAATTCACCTACATGGCTTTCGCCACCGGCGCCCTGCTGCTGGCACCCACGCGGGATGCGCCGCTCTCGCGTCACTGGGCCTGCGCTCTGCTGTGTGCGCTGGCCACCGCGACCCGCAGCGCTGGGGTGACACTGACTGCCGCGTTCGCAGTGACACTGCTGGCGCGAGCACCCCGGCGCGCCTGGCCGGCACTGTTGCTGACGGCGCTGCCTCTGGGCGTGCAGTCACTGCTTTACCGCGGCAGCGGCTCTGCGTACCTGTCACTGTTCACCGAACGCACGCGCAGCGCCAGCGGGCTTGTGGCCACCCTGAATGGCAATGTCGCGGCTCTATGGCATGGATGGCAGTTGCAGTTCACGCTGACTCCGGGCACTGCGGCGGCCATACCGGCAACACTCCTGCTTGGGCTTGCGGCATTGGGCCTCTGGCAGCGTTGGCGTGTGCTTGCGATGGATGCGATTTACGTGTCCTGCTACGCGCTGTTACTGCTCGTCTGGCCGTTTCCGGAGGTGATGGACCGTTTGCTCTATCCGCTGACCCCATTGCTGCTGATCTATGCAGTGCTGGGCACGGCATTTCTGGGCCGGCGTCTTGCAACCACGGCGGGGTGGCCATCACTGCTGCCCGCCGCACTGTGCCTCGCCACAGCGCTGCCCACCACGCTGGCCATGACACAGCAGCTGCTGCACGCACCACCTTCGTTCATGCCCTGGCGTGCCAGTCGCGAATGGCTGCAAGCCCCTGACATTGCCTCGGCGCGCGCCGACGTGAACTTCAAGCGGACGCTGATCACGCTGATGCGACAGTCCGCGAAGCTGGTTCCGGCAGACCAGTGCATTTACGCGGTACAACCTGGGCCAGCCATGTATTACACGCGCCGCGTGAGCTTTCCGGCACCGACGGGTACGTCACGCCCTGCAGAGCCGCGCTGTCGCTACCAGCTGCTGCTCGGCGACGCATCGCTGGAAGCCGCACGGCAGGAATTGTGGCAACCGAACGAAATTGCCTTGATGGTCAGTGACGGCGGCCAGCCAGCGGGCCAGCTGGTGCACTACCCTGCGGTGCGCTGACCGACGTCAGTCTTGCAGCAGGTGCCGCAGCCGCGGCCAATCGAACGATTCGCCCGGATCGGTCTTGCGGCCGGGCGCAATGTCGCTGTGACCGACGACCTGGTCACGAGTCAGACCCGGATAGGTCTCGCACAGCGCGCGCACCAACTCCGCCAGTGCCGCGTACTGCGAAGTTTCATAGGGCTGGTCGTCCGTGCCTTCGAGCTCGATACCCACAGAGAAATCGTTGCAGGCGCTGCGCCCCCGCCAGCTCGACACACCGGCATGCCAGGCGCGCTGACCGAATGGGACGAACTGCACCGCCTGCCCATCGCGCCGGATCAGCACATGTGCAGAGACCCGCTGCCCGGCGATCGCCGCGAAATAAGGGTGAGCCGCCGGGTCCAGACGGCCGCCAAAGAACTGTTCGATCCACGGCCCGCCGTATTCCCCAGGCGGGAGGCTGATCCCGTGCACGACGATCAGTTCCGGCCCGACGCCCGCCGGGCGTGCGTCCCAGTGCGTGCAAAGCACCTGACGGGCATCGCGCAGCAGGCCGGTGGCGGAATCAATATGCATGGCAAGAGCATGATGCCAAAATGCCTGCCGTGAGCGAAGAACAAAAGTCCTCCCCAATGCATGACAACGCCACACTGGCAGCCCGCGACCTGCGTCACGTGTGGCACCCGTGCACCCAGATGCACGACCACGAGCTGCATCCACCGATACCGATCCATCACGGGCGCGGCGTCTGGCTCTACGACCATGACGGCCGCCGCTACCTGGACGGCATCAGCTCCTGGTGGACCAACCTCTTCGGCCATGCACACCCGGAGATCAGCGCTGCGGTGGCCACACAGGCCGGCAAGCTGGAGCATGTGCTGCTGGCGGGCTTCACGCACGAGCCCGCGGTGCAGCTGGCCGAACAGCTGGTACGGCTCGCGCCGCGGGGCCTGACACGCTGCTTTTACGCTGACAATGGCTCGGCCGCCGTGGAAGTGGCGCTCAAGATGAGCTTCCACTACTGGCAGAACCGGGGCGAGCCGGCGAAGCGCCGCTTTCTGACATTGAGCAACAGCTATCACGGCGAGACACTGGGTGCGCTGGCGGTAGGCGACGTGGCGCTCTACAAGCAGATCTACCAGCCGCTGCTGCTGGACGTACTGACCGCTCCGTCGCCGGACGCATACGAACGCGAGCCGGGCGAATCGCCCGAAGCACATGCCCGCCGGAAGTTTGTGGCGATGGAATCCATCTTGCAGCAGCATGCCCACGAGCTGGCAGCTGTCATCGTCGAACCGCTGGTGCAGTGCGCAGGCAGCATGCGGATGTATCACCCGGTCTACCTGCAGCTGTTGCGCGAGGCATGTGACCGCCATCGCGTTCATCTGATCGCCGACGAGATCGCAGTGGGCTTTGGACGAACGGGAACGTTGTTCGCCTGCGAACAGGCCGGCATCCGGCCAGACTTCCTCTGCCTGTCCAAGGGATTGACCGGCGGCTACCTCCCACTGTCCGCGGTGCTCACCGGCGAGGACGTCTACGACGCCTTTTACGCGGAATACGCAGCGATGCGCGCGTTCCTGCATTCGCACAGCTATACCGGCAATCCGCTGGCCTGTGCCGCCGCCCTGGCAACGCTGGCACAGTTCGCACGCGGCGGCGTACTGGAGCGCAACCGTGCGCTGGCTGCGCGCATGGCTGCACGGGCTGAGCCGCTGGCCGGACATCCGCACGTGGCAGAGGTGCGCCAGTGCGGCATGATCCTTGCGGTTGAATTCGTGCAGGACCGCGCAACGCGCACGCCCTACCCCTGGCAACAGCGCCGCGGCCTCGCGATGCACCGGCATGCACTGCAGCGCGAAGTGCTGCTGCGTCCGGTCGGCAATGTCATCTACGCAATGCCGCCTTACGTACTGGAAGACGCCGATTGCGACCTGCTCATCGACACCCTCGCCGACTGCGTTGATGCAGTGTGCAGGAACTGAGCGCATGCGCCAGACACGCATCTTCATCGACAGCACGCTCACAGCCGGCCAGACGCTGCCGCTGCCTGCCGAAGCTGCCAATCACGTACAGCGCGTCTTGCGACTGCGCGTTGGCGCATCGCTGCTCCTGTTCAATGGCCGAGGCGGTGAGTACAGCGCCACGCTGCTGCGCGCCGACCGCGACGCCACCATCGCACAGGTCGACACGCATCACGCGGGGGACCGCGAGTCGCCGCTGCGTCTGACACTGCTGCAGGGGGTGTCGCGCGGCGAGCGCATGGACACCATCGTGCAGAAAGCAACCGAACTGGGCGTCACACGCATCCTGCCAGTACTGACGGAGTTCAGTGTCGTGAAGCTGGATGCCGACGCCGCCGCCAAACGGCGCGCACACTGGCGCGCGATCGCCATCGGGGCCTGCGAACAAAGCGGACGCAACCGGCTGCCGGAGCTTGCCGAGGTGTCGGACTACGCCCCGGCACTGGCGGCCGCAGCCGCCGGACCCGGGATGCGTGTGTTGCTGGCTCCCGATGCGCCGCAGTCTCTGGCAACGGCCGCACACGGCGGCGACATTACGCTGCTGGTCGGGCCGGAAGGAGGCCTCAGCGAACGCGAGCGGCTGCTGGCGGAACGCGCCGGCTTCGTATCCTGCAGAATGGGGCCGCGCGTACTGCGCACAGAGACCGCGCCGCTGGCGGCACTGGCGCTGCTGCAGGGACTGCTCGGCGACCTGCGTTAGGCGGCCACACGGAACCCCCGTATTGACAGGCGGGGGGACCCCTGTGACATAAAGGCACCCATTCCTGCCGACGGCATTGCCGGATA
>Ga0114969_10005203_pt1 | contig 10224 bp, 9 predicted proteins | sample M_130807_MF_Meta_FD_87316 | JGI IMG/M metagenome (GOLD analysis project Ga0114969, IMG submission 87316) | Freshwater microbial communities from Lake Montjoie, Canada to study carbon cycling - M_130807_MF_MetaG | ecosystem: Environmental > Aquatic > Freshwater > Lake | place: Lake Montjoie...
AATTTTATTTTTAATTTAATTTATTTTTTTTATAAAATAAAATTGATTTTGATTTAAAATTAAAATGTAATGTATATATAATTATAAGAATGGCACGCAAAGACAGTCAAAATAAATTATCCAAGCAAGAGCAAAATAGACGCTCTAAAAAGGAGCAAGAAAAAATGCGTAATAAAGGCAAATGTGAGGATTCCGACAGTGATTATCAAGAAAGTGACAGTGAAAATGAAAAAATGGACGTTCATGAATATCGCAAGTTTTTATCAAAAATTTTCCCATCAAAACATTTAAGTAATAAAATTAAGGCTGGTGAAAAGCTTAAAAAGAAAATTCAAGAAGTTTCTGAAGATGAAGAATGGGAGACAGAATCAGAAGAAGAAGAAAAACCAGTTAAAAAGAACAAAAACAACAAAAAGGGGAAAAAAATTGAAGCTGAACCTGATTCCGATTCTGAAATAGAAGATGATGAAACTCTTGATGATGAAGACGAGGAAGAGGAAGAAGAAGTATCAGAAGAAATTGAATTAAAGTCCGGATCAAATAAATTTAATATAATTTTTACAATTGGAGGTGCTACTAATGAAGACGAAGATGATGATTATGATGATTATGATGAAGATGATTTAGAAAATTACGTAGACTCATGCGATGATACAGAAGATGAAGACGCATCAGTTTCTTCAGTGTCTTCAGAAGAAGAAAAACCTACTAAAAAAAATAAAAATAAAGTTGAAAAGGAGGTTGTAACAAAAAAGGTTAAATCTGAAGGTGTGGAAACAAATGATATTATGGTCGAAAAACTAAAACAATTGTTGGCAAGTAATCCATCTGATAAGTCTATACAAAAATGTATTGATGTATATGAAGAAGACATTAAGAAGACCAAGGTAAAACAGGAAAAGAAAAATAAGAAACACAAAGATAAAAATTTAAGGATATTTAGAAAAATAATTAAAGATAAGAATACTTCAAATGACTTTTCATTTTATGAAAAGCTTCAATTAGAAGAACAAAAAAAAATAATAAAAGAATTAAAGGAAATTAATAAGATAACAAGAATTGAAAAACCTTATCGTATAACTCTTTTAGAATCGGATATTCCTGTTCAATTCAAAGCAGCGGCAATGAAAAAAATCAATACATTGCGTTATATGGAGCCCGGTAGCGGTGAATTTTATAAAATTAAAAACTGGGTTGATACTTTTATGCGTATCCCGTTTGGCAAAAATTCTGGTTTACCAATTAGCATTGAAGATGGTGTAGAAAAATGCCATGACTTTATGGAAACTGCTCAAAAAACATTAGACAATGCGGTTTATGGACTGAATGATGCTAAGATGCAGATTATGCAAATGTTAGGTCAATTGTTGACTAATCCAAAGGCGATGGGAACTGCAATAGCTATTCATGGGCCACCAGGAACAGGTAAGACCAGTTTAGTAAAGGAAGGTATTAGTAAAATTCTGAATAGACCATTTGCGTTTATTGCGCTTGGCGGTGCTACAGACAGTAGCTTTTTAGAAGGTCATGGTTATACTTATGAAGGTTCCACGTGGGGAAAAATTGTTCAAATATTAATTGATAGCAAGTGTATGAACCCGGTAATATATTTTGACGAATTGGATAAAATTAGTGATACTCCAAGAGGCGAAGAGATAGCAGGTATTCTTACTCACTTAACAGATACATCGCAAAATTCGCAATTTCATGATAAATATTTTGCGGAGATCAATTTTGATTTGAGTAAATGTTTATTTATATTTAGTTATAATGACGAGTCAAAGGTGAATTCAATTTTGAAAGATAGAATGTATAGAATAAAAACGAAAGGTTATAATCAAAAGGAGAAAACAGTTATATCAAACAGTTATTTATTGGAGAAAATTCGTGAACAGGTTAAATTTAGTGATAAGGATATAATTATTCCAGATCAAACAATTCATTATATTATTGATAATCATTGTAATAAAGAAGATGGTGTAAGAAATTTGAAGCGTTGTTTGGAAATTATATATACAAAGCTTAATCTTTATAGGCTTATGAAGCCGGGTTCTAATTTGTTTGAACAGGACATGTCAATAAAGGTAGAATTTCCTTTTACTGTGACAAAGGATTTGGTAGATAAGTTAATAAAAAAAGAGCCAGATAATATTTCCGCTCTGTATAACATGTATATTTAATATACTTTTAAAAAAGTAGAGCAAAATGTGGAGTTAAATTAAAAATACTTTAAATACAATTTAAAAATTAATCTATAAATAATATAAATCATTATGAGTTTACATTATTTTTTATCATGTAAAAGAAATTACATTAATATTATACAAAAGTTAGAATATATAATAGAAACGCTGGATGATGTTAACTATATGACAATTTGTGAATTCCAAGATAACTATGACAAAATAATGAATTCAAAAAATAATAAGTCTTTTTTTACTGAGAAAATAAAACATTTTCAAGATCTAATAAACAATTGCAACAATGAATTAGACCAGTTATGCTGTCATAATTTCATAGACGATGTAATAGATTTGACACCAGAAAGGTCACAAAGTATCACATATTGCACTATATGTGAATACACAAAAACATAAAAGCTTGGAAATATTTCTTTAAGTTCCTTTGGGGATTTATTGTTTTATATCTTTTTTTTTTCCAAGACTTTTTTCAGAATTTCAAAAAAGGACATTTATAAATGTCCAAATTTCAATTTTGCAAATAAATGTTGGAATTTCAAAAAATGTTGAAATTTTAAAAATGGCTGAGACCATAAAAAAAAATAAGGTAAGGTCATTGAAAAAACTTTTTTTAATTTGTGATGCTAATTTTTTTTTGAAAATTTATTTACTTAATTTTGAAAACATTTAGAGATTTTTTCTGTCCTCTAGTTAGAGGACAAATGGATTACAATATAATGCCAAAAAATGCCAAACAATTTATTTGTGAAAAATGTGACTTTATATGCTATAAACAAAGTAATTATAATCAACATTTATTGACACTGAAACATAAAAAGGATGACGCGGATGACGTTTTGGATGACGATAAAATGCCAAATCCTGCCGAACCATATTTTTGCGATTGTGGAAAAGAATATAAACATCGACAGGGATTATGGAAACATAAAAAATTTTGTTCAACGAGTAATACCAATAAAGAATTAAATAATAACCAAATATCAACAGACTTAATTATGAATGTTTTACAGCAAAATAAAGAGCTACAGGATTTATTAATAGAACAACATAAACAAAATAATGATCTACAGAATAAAGTCTTAGAATTGTGCAAAAATGGAACACATAATGTTACTCATATAAATTCTCATAATAAATCATTCAACTTAAATTTCTTTTTAAATGAGACTTGTAAAGATGCAATGAATATAATGGATTTTGTAGATTCAATTAAATTACAATTATGTGATTTGGAAAAAGTCGGAAAAATTGGCTTTGTTGAAGGCCTATCAAATATAATCGTTAAAAATTTAAATTCACTCGACGAAACTAAAAGACCTGTTCATTGCACAGACGCAAAGAGAGAAATTATGTATATTAAAGATGAAAATAAATGGGAAAAAGATAATGATGAGAAGAAAAAATTAAGAAAAGCTATAAAACATATAGCACATAAAAATTCAATGATGTTAAATGAATTTAAAACTAAACACCCTGATTGTTTGAAAAGCGAGTCAAAATATTCAGAACATTATAATACTTTAACTTTTGAAGCCATGGGTGGCAAAGGCGACGATGATCTGGTTAAAGAAGCTAAAATAATCAAAAATATTGCAAAAGAGGTTGTTATCGACAAAAATAACGAATAAATATAATTTATATTTAATATTTTATAAAAATTATATTATTTAATATTCTGAGTAAGGAACATTATTTCCTCCACGAACTATTAGATAGTTATATTGCTCTCCTGTCATGCAAGCACATCCACTACTATTAGAAAATGTATTAGGACAACATTCTGGTTTAAAAGGAGTATTCGCAAACATCAATAATTCGCCTTCAGGTAAGGGGACTGGCTGCGGTGTTCGAGCTAAAAATTTTTTAACTCCGTCACTCAAAGGTTGACCAGGAATTACTGTCATATTTTGAGCACTCCACGAAGAAGTATTAACAGGCTGATCATTATCCAAATTATATAAAGATGACTCTCCATAATTAATATTGGCACCAGTAAAACCCTCCTTTTTAGTTCCCTTTTCAGGAGTGGGAGTGGTGGCATCAGAAGACATGGTAGAAGGTGTACCTGCTGGATGTTGCGTTTGCATTAGCTGGTCATCCGGCTTTTTTTTAGTATCAGTTGTCATAGTGGCATTACCTTCAATTAAACTATAAAAGTTGTTGCAACTACAAAAAATACTATGACCAAATATTATTAACAAAAGAATAGCCATCAAAATAAAAATCTCGCAGTTTATCTTATATCCTAATATTGAGATATCCATATTATACATATTTAATAGATAATAATTTTCTTTTGTTTTTCTCTAATGGTAAAATTATATTTATTTTATCGAATATTTAATTTCATAATTCCATTTTCATTTTTTATTACCTAAATAATATTTTTATTTATTTTATATTTTATCCTTTATATTTTAAATTTTAAAAAATGATCTTCCCAGTCCCAAAATGTTTTACTTCCAATATGTATTTTATGGTCACTTGTAATTAAACAAAATAATACATCTGTTTTCAAATTTGATTTGACTGCGTCTTTATAATCTTTTACAGGAATATACACTCCACAATTATTAATTAAATGAGACCCTGTTACATAAATATCTTCTTTGTCCACTCCACTATTTCTTATTACATACAAATCCTCGTATTTTTCATTATTTGTATTATCTATTTTCATTGTTGCTTCAACTACACTACCATTTTCTATTATATCGCCTAAATTAATATTTTTGATTTGAACTACATTTCCATTTTTAAGTTTGATCTTTGTATTCGGATGAAAACACTTACCTATACGCGGCATTTTAGGACTATTGATATTTAATACATTATGAAAATAAACTAATATTATTGCCAATGGCACAGAAATTGCTAAAAAAATGGCAATTAAAGGACCCGCAGCAGCCGAAAAAAATGGTATTACCAAAAGAACCGCTATCGTAACCGCTAAATAAATTAATATAATAATTATTAGTTGAGCAATTGAACCCAAAAATGATTGCAATGCATAATAAGAACCTAACACAGTAAATAATCCTGCTGTCACAGCTCCTTGTATTTTACCTATAAAATCCTTAACCCCTATAATTATTTGCTGTAATGGGACCATAATATTGGCAAGTCTTCCCATTATTTCTTGCGTTATTGATTGAAAAAAAGTCCTTACTTTATCAAACATAGCTCTTATCGCGTTAAGCGAATTTAAAATAGTTTGCATAAGGTTCTGAATAATGGATGTAGCAAATGTTAACGGTTGAAGAGCATTTCCAGTAATACTTGATAAAATATTTTGTGTGCAAAAGGCAAAATTTTGGGCTGTATAATCAACCGCAGACATGCCTTCAGGATGTGTTATAAACCCTGCAATAGGTATGTTTTGAGGTTTACATCTTTGATTTGGCCAATCATCTATAATAGGTTTTACATTGATCATCGTGTAACAATATGAGATGACTATCAATAAAATAATGGTAATAAAAATCAACATTATTACTGAAGATCCATAATTGTCAAAATATGATACTTTTTCATACAATTTATTAATATTTTCTAATCCATTTGGTTTATCCATATATAGTAAATGGATAATATTCATTTACTATATTCTCATTAAATTAGTTGTTTATTAATTGAGACCTGCTTTAATAAAATGGTCCTCCCAATCCCAAAATAATTCGTTATCTATTTGTATTTTGTGATCACTTGTTATTAAACAACTAAACCAATCAGTTTGTATATTGGTTTTTTCCGCCTTATAATATTTTTCAACTTCAATAAAAGTATTTGTATCTTTATTAAATACTAAATGTGAGCCGGTTACATAAATGTTTGTATTATTTTCACCTTTTATTACATATAATGGTATGTTTTCTCTCTTATTATCTATCTTCATAACAGTTTCAACTATAGATCCATTTTGTAAAATATCTCCTAAATCTATATTTTTCATCGCCTTTATTGTTCCATTTTGTAATTTTACTTCAGTATCCGGATGAAAGCATTTGCCAAGTGATCGAACAATTTGACCAGGTGGACCATTCCACGTGCTATTCATTGTTTTTACACTTCCATCCATAATATACATAAGACTTACCATAATACCTATTGTCTTGCCAATTAAATCTCTAATTCCTATTGTAATTTTTTGAAATTCAATTACTAAATTTAAAAATATTCCAAATACAGATTGTATCATGGAAGTAATAAATGTCCTTATTTTATCAAACATAGCTCTAACCATATTTAGTTCACCCATAAAATTACCAAGGGTGCTTGTTATAGATGTGGTTAAAAATGTAAGTGGTTGTAATAAATAACCCATATATCCAGATTGCATATTTTGAATACAATATACAAAATTACTTTCTATATCATCAGCAAGAGGCATATACATTGGATTGCATCGATACAAAGGCCAATTAGCCTTTATTTCTGCCAATTTACTAAAATAAAAAATAAATCCTATATATATTACAAAAGCTAAATTAATATAAATAAAATTAACCCAATTTTTTCCAGATGGCATAACTTATATTATTATTATATAATTATTCGGTGTTTTCACAATAATTTTACTTTATTTTTTGCTACGTCTTGTTTTTTTATGTCTCCTTGTTTTTCTTCTTTTTGTTCTCTTTGTTCGTGTCTTTATTTTTTTACCACCACTATAACAACCCCATATCCAATTTGGATTACCACCCCTTTTTTTCTTACTGCCACCCATAACAGTAGCTTGATTATCACCAATAGCATTAGTTTGACCTTGCACATTTGTTACAGTGCCTTTAGCAATTAAACTATTTGGTGTTTGTCCGGGACCTCCTGTTGGTTTATACCCCATATTCATTTGAGGAGCATTATAACCTCCTCCTCTTTTTTTACCACCAACCGCATTAGCAAGATCTGCTTGTTGTTTATACATTGTTTTTTGGTCCTGATACGCTGAAGACCCTGGTGTCCCAGAAGTTCTTGCTTGTTCTGTTGGTAACAATGGACTTGGCATACTTTTTGCTTGCATATATATTTATATTATATTTTATTAGTTAAGATTTAAAAAAATAAATTCTTAATTAGTATAAAATATGGACGAAAAACAAAGATTACAACTACAAAATATGATTAAGGCTAATAATGTCGAAGATCAAACAGAAATGATACGCAATCTAAAACACAGTCAAGTTTTACGAAATGAGATTAATAATATGATTATGATTAAGGCTAAATATAGAGGAGATGATGAAAAAATTGCTCAAGAATGCATGAATGAGTCTAATTTTTTGTTTACTTATTACACTGATATTTTTAACAAGGTTAAAAAAGATGAGATTGATATTAATTTACTATATAAATTTTTAGACATTTTGAAAAAAATAGAGGATGGTCAAATGGACCAGCATGAGGGATCATTTCAAGTGGGAACCATATTGAAGGACATTTATGTAGATAGTGCATTAAAGAAGGCTGAAAAGCTGGATGAAATTAATGGGAAAACTGAAAAAATAGAACCTAAAAAGGCTAATATTAATGTTTCATGGAAACAATTTAAGAAAATGAATAAGTAAAATTTGTTATATAAATAACATAAATATATCTCGACATATTTAGATATATTTATGTCAAAAAAATATTCTACCACTACCACTCTTGTAATAGTAGAGTCTCCAGCAAAATGTAAGAAAATTGAAGAATATTTGGGTCCTGGTTATAAATGTGTAGCTTCATATGGACATTTACGTGAGCTCCCTTCTCTTAAAAATATAGATATAGAAAATAATTTTAATCCTACATATACAGCTATTGACAATGCGATTAAGAAAAAACAAATAGAGATTTTAAAGAAAGAAATAAAGACCGCACATGATGTTATATTAGCGACAGATGATGACCGTGAGGGTGAGGCTATTGCATGGCATTTATGTCAATTATTTAAATTAGACATAATTAAAACTAAACGCATCACATTTAATGAAATAACAGAAACGGCAATTCAGAATGCAGTAAAAAACCCAAAAACATTAGATATGGATTTAGTTCATGCTCAGCAAGCGCGTCAAATATTGGATATACTTGTAGGTTTCAAGGTGACGCCAATGTTGTGGAAATTTATAAATAAAAGCAAGGATAAATCTTTAAGCGCTGGAAGATGTCAAAGTCCAGCACTTCGGATAATTTATGATAACGAACAGGATATTAAATTGTCTGAAGAGAGAAAAGTATATAATATAACAGGATATTTTACAAATTCTAATATTGCTTTTGATTTGACACCTCAGGGAAAATATGAAACAGAAGATGAAACCACTGATTTTTTAGACGGATCCTCTGATTTTTCACATATATATACATGTAATAAACCTGTAAAGGTTTTAAAGAAGCAACCTGAGCCATTTACGACATCAAGACTTCAACAAGTAGCAAGTAACGAGCTGCATTATTCTCCCAAAGAAACAATGAGAATTTGTCAGGCATTATATGAAGGTGGATATATAACATATATGAGAACAGATTCGAAAACCTATAGTCAAGAATTTATTCAATCAACAAAGGAATATATAATACGCAATTATGAAACCAAATTTATAAATGAAAATATTGACAGTTTGAAAACAGGAAATGTGAAAGAAGAAAAAGTTTCCAAATCAAAAAAGGTAAAAAAGGATGATAAACCTGCTCCTCAGGAAGCACATGAAGCAATTAGACCTACTAATATTTCTCTCTTTGAGCTTCCAAAAACATTAGATTCTAAAGAACAAAGGATGTATAAACTTATTTGGGAGAACACATTAGAGAGCTGTATGTCTCCAGCATCTTTTTATTCAATAACCGCAAATATTACCGCCTTTCAAAACATGAAATTTACTTACACAAGCGAGTTAATTGATTTCCCAGGATGGAAAATAGTATCAAAAAAGTATTTGAATGAAATAAAAACAGAAAATAAAGAATATCAATATTTACAAACAATAAAACAGAATTCTGTTATTCCTTATAAAAAAATGTGTGCAAAGGTTACGATAAAAGGTTCTAAACAACATTATACTGAGGCAAGATTAGTTCAACTTTTGGAAGAAAAGGGGATTGGTAGGCCTTCTACATTTTCTTCTCTCATTGACAAAATTCAAGAAAGAGGTTATGTTAAAAATGAAGATATAAAAGGCAAGGAGATAATATGTATAGACTTTGAATTGGATAATGGAGAAATATTTGAAATAGAAACCAAGAGAGAATTTGGTAATGAGAAAAATAAACTGGTAATTCAGCCATTAGGAACAATTGTAATGGAATTTTTAGATAAGCATTTTTTGGACTTGTTTAATTATAATTATACCAAAGAGATGGAAGATGAATTAGACAAAATTGCCAAAGGAGAAACGATTTGGTATAAGTTATGCGAAACTTGTAATAAACAGATAGATACAATAATTGATGGTTTAAAAGATGAAACAAAAATAGAAGTGAAAATAGATGAAAATAATACATATATGATTGGCAAATATGGTCCGGTTATAAAATGCGTAGAAGAGGTTGATGGTAAGGAAGAAATCAAATTCAAAGCTATTAAGAAAAATATAGATATTCATAAAATAGAAAATGGCGACTACACAGTTGAAGAGATAGTTGACACTAATAAAACCACCAAAAGTCGATTCATTTTAGGTCAATATGAAGGGAAAGATGTAGTGCTGCAAAAGGGTAAATTTGGTCTCTACATAACATGGGGTGAAAACTCAAAGACATTAAAGGATTTTGGAAATAGACCAATAGAAAATATAACGTTTGATGAAGTGAAAAAATATATGGAAGAAGGTGGTAATTTAATTCGAACGATTGATGCCAATTTATCTATAAGGAAAGGTCCTAAAGGGGATTATTTATTTTACAAAACTCCAAAAATGAAGAAACCGCAATTTTATGATTTGAAGGCCTTTTGTAATGATGAAAAAGAAGACTATAAAATATGTAATATAACTATTTTAAGGTCGTGGTTAAAGGACAAATATAATATTTAACTATAATTTAA
>Ga0114969_10005204_pt1 | contig 10223 bp, 9 predicted proteins | sample M_130807_MF_Meta_FD_87316 | JGI IMG/M metagenome (GOLD analysis project Ga0114969, IMG submission 87316) | Freshwater microbial communities from Lake Montjoie, Canada to study carbon cycling - M_130807_MF_MetaG | ecosystem: Environmental > Aquatic > Freshwater > Lake | place: Lake Montjoie...
CGGCGTTCTACATTTTTAGAGAGTTCTTCGTTATTTTCTTCGGGAAGGCCCGAAGTGAACACGCGGAGCATGCGAAAGAACAACCTTTTGTGATGATTGTTCCGATGCTCATTCTCGGTGGTCTCGCAATCACGACGGGATGGCCCTCCATTCAAAAAAACTTCTTCACCTTGGAATATCCGGAGCACGTTCCTCATAGTCTCCACACCTTCCTTACCGCCATGTTCTTTGGTGGAGTGGGTTTGGCGGCATTGCTTTACTTTAAGGCAGCGAAAGATCCAATCTCAATCCCGCTCTTTGCCAACCGCTTTTATATCGATGATTTCTACTACTGGATCGTCAATAAGATCCAAGGTGGTGGCGCCTCTATTCTTTCTTGGGCGGATCGCTGGGTCGTTGACATGCTCGTGGTTCAAGTTCCTAGCAAGCTCACTTGGGCTGGTGGATTCGCACTCCGGTTCCTTCAATTCGGCAACATTCAAGCCTACGCCTTCATGTTCGGTGCCGGTGTGGTCGGTCTTCTTTACATTCTACTTTCAAAATGAGTTCACTGAGCCCGCTTCTCTTTCTCATCCTCGTGCCGATTTTCTCGGCGTTGCTGATCATGATCGGGGCCAATCCCCGTTCGACCTCCATACTGGGATCCGCTGTTAATTTGTTATTTCTGCTCGCGCTCGTTGTTTTTTATCGCCCGATGGAGGTGGGATACCAGTTTGTGTCGAGCTTCCCAGTCGTTCCTCATCTTGGGATCAGTTTCACACTCGGCGCGGACGGACTCAGCTTGGTGATGCTTTTTCTGTCGACGGTCGTGACTCTTGCAGCCGTTTGCGTGGCTAAGACACCGGAAAACAATCCGCGCTGGTATTATGCGAGCCTGCTCCTGATCTCCTCTGGCGTTATTGGTGCATTTGCTTCTGTGGATGTGTTCTTTTTCTACATGTTCCATGAGTTGGCACTCATCCCGACATTCCTCCTCATTGGAATTTGGGGATCGGGAGACCGCCAAGCCGCGGCTTGGAAGGCCACGGTTTACCTCGCCACGGGAAGCTTTATTCTCTTGCTCGGTATCATTGGGCTTTATCTGATTCAACCAGTCGAAACCCGTTCATTTGATCTCCGTGAAATGATCGCCAACGCCCAGTCGGGTCTTATTCCTGATGCTCCGGGCGTTTATCTTCTCCTATTGTTGGGTTTTGGTATTCTTGTTTCTCTTTTCCCATTCCACACATGGGCCCCCCAAGCCTATGCATGCGCCCCAGCGCCAGCTTCCATGCTGCACGCGGGCGTGTTGAAAAAATTCGGTCTTTACGGTCTCATTCGCATTGTTGCCCCGATCCTGCCGGATTCGGTACAGCGGTTTGTGCCGCTGCTTTTGGTTTTGTTGATCGGAAATATTCTCTACGTGGGCTACATCACTATAGCCCAGAAAAAGCTCGACTGGATGCTTGGTTACTCAAGCGTCATGCACATGGGCTACATTTTCCTAGGGTTCGCCGCTTTAAACCCACTCAGCATGACTGGTGCCTCTCTGATGTTGCTGAGCCACGGACTCACGATTGCGGTCCTTTTTGCACTTTGCGGGGAAATTCGCGAACGCACGGGAACGCTCGACTTTTCGGAGTTGGGTGGCATCGCCCGCATTTGTCCTAAACTGGGACTCTCATTTGGCTTTGCAGCCATGGCGTCAGTCGGTCTTCCTGGCTTTGTGGGCTTCGCCGGCGAGTTGCTTGTTTTCTTTGGCGCGTTCGGTTCCGGTGAGCCAAAAATCGGTATCATCGATGGGAAAGAAGTCTTTGGATTTAACATGTATCAGATCGCAACAACGTGTGCTGTCTGGGGTATCGTTATTTCTGCCATCTATATGCTCCGCGCTTATCGCCGGATTTTTATGGGCCCGCTCCCAGAGCGGTGGTCTAGATTACCGGATCTTTCCGGATTTTCCCGCGCAGCCATTATCCTGCTTATCGCCGTGATGCTCATTCTCGGCTTCTTCCCTCAAATTCTTGTGAACCTAGCCACTCCTGCCTTGCTCGTCCCATGATTTCGCCCATCGTACTGGAAGTTTGTGTTGTCTGCTTGGGCATCTTTTTGCTCATGACGGAATCCTTCAGCGTCAAATCCAATAAAGCCGTACTCGCCCACGGAGCGATTTTCGGTCTGATCAGTGTTTTTATTCTCAGCTTCTTCATTGAGTCTAACCCCGCGCAGATGCAGTCCTCTGGATTTTATGTGGTGGATGGGCTTTCGATGTTCTTCAAACGATTTGCTCTTCTTTCAACGATCATTACCCTGATCCTTGCTATTGATTACCTGCCAATTGTTCAGAGGCTTGTTCCGAGTGAGAAGCCAGGTGCAGGAACTGGGGAGTTTTTTGTTCTCCCAGTTTTCACCTGTGCCGGACTCATGTGGATGGCATCGGCGGCCGATTTCATCGTGATTTTCTGTGCGCTCGAGTTGGTGACGATTTCGCTCTACATCCAAGTGGCCTACATGCGCCGCAGTCTGGCCAGCTTGGAAGCAGGGACAAAATTTCTGATCCTCGGGGCGCTTTCGACCGGCTTTTTTGTGTATGGCATCACTTGGATCTTTGGAATGACTGGTCAAACCGGTCTTGCTGAGATTCAGCGCAATCTGGCGATCAATACCGAAGCAAACCAGATGGCTATCCTGTTCGGATTGGGAATGGTGCTAGTTGCACTCGGTTTCAAAATTGCGGCAGCGCCGTTCCAATTTTGGGTTCCTGATGTTTATCAAGGCGCGCCAACACCGATCACCGCCTATCTCGCCGTGGCTTCGAAAGCGGCTGGATTTTTAATCCTCATCCGTGTGCTGGAGCCATTCTTCACGGTGATGGCATTTCAACCGAAATTGATTCTCGTTCTGGCCCTCCTTTCAGGAATGACGCTTATCTACGGAAACTTAGCCGCCATCCCTCAAACCAATTTCAAACGTCTCCTTGGTTATTCCAGTATTGCTCATGCCGGTTACCTTTTAGCTGGCTTAGCCGCAGTGGGTGACCCCTTTGCCGGACGGGCCGTTGTTTTCTACCTTTGCGGATATTTTTTAATGACGTTCCTTGCGTTCCTTGTGCTGATCCCTGTAACCAAGAGCACCGGGGGAGATGACATTTCCCATTTCAACGGACTCGCCCGTCGCTCGCCCGCACTCGCTCTGGCGATGTTGATTGCAGCGGCTTCATTAGCCGGCGTTCCATTCACGGTCGGTTTCTTTGGTAAATTCTTTATCTTTGAATCGATCATCAATCAGCATTTTTATGGTCTGGCCCTTATCGGGATCGTGACTGTGGCGAGCGGCTTTTACTACTACTTCAAAGTCATTCGAGCGATGTATTGGATGCCTCCCGCCGAAGATGCCGCGCCAATAAAAATCAGCTTCCTCTCTAAATTGGCGATGCTTGTTTGCGCTGTTTTGATCGTTGTTCTAGGTTGCTACCCCCAATTGTTGATTAGGATCCTTCCTTAACCCGTTCTCTGTATGAACGAATTTTGGAATCAGTGGCAACCGCGTGAGCGAGCGACGCTGTGTTTTATTTTTCAAGGTTCGGAAGTGTTGCTTATTCGCAAGAAGCGAGGTCTGGGAGCAGGCAAAATAAACGCTCCAGGTGGACGGATTGAGCAAGGCGAATCTCCCGCTGATTGCGCCATTCGTGAGACGACGGAAGAAGTGGGACTGACCCCCGTCAGCGTAAGCGAGCGAGGTCAGTTGCACTTCCAGTTTGCGGACGGATATAGCCTGCACTGCACCGTCTTTACCGCTACGGAATACTCGGGTGATTTAGTGGAAACCGACGAAGCCTTGCCGATCTGGACGCCACGCGATCTGATCCCGTACCATGAAATGTGGGCTGATGATATCCACTGGCTCCCCGGTATGCTCGCAGGCGGGCAATTCACGGGATATTTTCACTTTGATGGCGATGCGATGGTGTCCAACGAATTGGTTTGGCGCTAAGTGGGGATAAATCTAGCGCCTCACCATACCGAAGGTGGCTTATACCATAGTCCCTTTGAAATTGGACTTTGCAGCGCAAAAGAAGATGAGACGACCGTCTCGGCCGTGTTGACACTGGGCTACTTGCTCGCACCCTCCCCATCGGAACCAAGGAGCACACCAATGCACACAGGCGGGAGGCACTGTGCCCCTCTCCTAAAATCCAAAAGCAAGCTGCTTTTGGTATTATGTCCCTGATGATTCCAACTCGAGGGTGATTGTGGGGCGGTCGCAGACTTCGGATGGCCCAAAGTATTGAATCGAGCCCGGGAAAGCGAACTGGGTGGTTTTAGCCCAAGCGTCGCGATTTTTTTCGAGTTCTTTGAAGGCTGGCCCGTCCAATTCCACAAGGGCTTTTTTGATGACAGGAACCATTTTTCCATGACGGCGTTCCATATTCATCATGCGGGCCATGGGGATCCCTCCCGCCTGCCATTGAGCTGCTGGTCGGGTGAGGTGGCGGACAGAGCAGATGTAGCCCGTGAGGTTTTCGCGTAGGAGGAGCGCGGCCGTGTAGCCGAGCGTGTAGGTATAATCAGCGTCGAAATTGGACGGTACCGCACAACGCCCCTCGTAGCCGAAGTAATGGGGTTGGGGCGAGAAGCTGGCTTTATAAGTGCCGGCCGATTTCATTTCTTTCAAGCGAACCTCGACGAGGTCGATGAGAAGTCGCTGGGTATCGATGCGGGCGACTTGCACGTTGCCGTGGGGATCCCGATCGAGAATAAGTTGGTTTGCAATGTCGTCTGGGAGGCTCTGATAAAGGGTCGCGGACGTGCTAGAAAGATGTCCGGTGACGAATTGCCTCTTGGTCGAAAGAGATTCGAGAGCGTTGAAGGCGTCGCCGTGTTCAGCAAGAACCTCATTGAGTTCACTCATCAGTGCACCCATTTCGGGAACAAATTCAATGAGGCCTTCTGGAATCAAAACAGTGCCAAATTTTTCACCCTGAGAAGCGCGGTGACTCACGACGTCGGCAATCTGATCGACGATCTGTTTGAGGGTAAGTCCGCGCTCAGCGACCTCCTCAGAAATAAGCGTGATATTAGGGTGGGTTTGAAGTGCACATTCGAGGGCGATGTGAGAGGCGGAGCGGCCCATCAGCTTGATGAAGTGCCAGTATTTTCGAGCCGAAATGGCGTCCCGCTGAATGTTGCCGATCAGGTCGGAATAGACCTTGGAGGCGGTGTCAAAGCCGAAGCTAGTTTCGATATTATCGCCGCGCAGGTCGCCATCGATCGTTTTAGGGACGCCCACCACGCAGAGTGGTGAACCCTGTTCACGCGCGAACTCTGCCAGCTTGCAGGCATTCGAATTGGAGTCATCGCCGCCGATGACGACAAGAGCAGTGAGGTTGCGGGCCTTCACGTTCTCCATCGCCTTGAGAAAATCCTCTTGCGATTCCAGCTTCGTGCGACCTGAACCAATGATATCAAAGCCCCCCGTATTGCGGTAGCGGGCGATCGTTGCGGCATCCAGTTCTTGTCCTTTATTGCTGATCAACCCATCAGGCCCATTAGCGAAGCCGAAGAGAGAGCTTTCTGGGTTAATGCTTTTGATGGCATCGAAGAGGCCAGCAATAACGTTGTGTCCGCCTGGGGCTGGGCCACCGGATAAAATCACGCCGGCACGGATGGGCTTAGCTTCACCGCTAGCAGTCCCTTTTGTGAAGATGACTTCAGGAAGATCAAAGGTGTGGGGGAAAAGGTCGCGGATCTGGGTGTCGCTCGAAGCGGGCATCGGGGTTTTCTCGGCCAGCGAGGTGGCACGTAGAGAGTCTGGCAATTTGGGTTGGTATGCGGAACGGGCTTTTTCGAGGGCGGTTTGTTGATTCATGATTTTAAAAAAAGGATGAGCTACGGAGTCGTTAATTTTTAGCCTGCCTGACTTTCATGGCAAGGTCAGGATTTTCTTATTGATTACTGGCTTTGCAGATACGGAAGCACCAGATACAAAAAAAGAATGAAGATCGAAAAAACGGAAATGAATGGCGTTTCCACCCTCAAACTCATTGGTGAGTTGGATCTCCATGCGGTGCCTGAACTGCGTGCCCAATTTCTCGCCTTTGCCTCAGCTAAAACCCCCGTGGTGCTGGTAGATTTTTCAGATACGACCTACATCGATTCCAGCGGCTTGGCCGTGCTCATCGAGTATTTCAAGGAGAGCGCCACATTTGGCGGGAAGTTTGGACTCTTCGGCCTACAGAAAAAAGTTTTAGCGGTGTTCCAGCTTGTCCGGCTGGATCGGTTCTTCCCGATTGGCGATGATGCTCCTGCCGTGCTGGCGCGACTCGGATGCTGACACGATGAGCGACGTGATCGAAGTTGACGTTACCCTCGCTACCAGCCCCTACCGAGTCGTTGTCGGTTCTGGACTTTTGACGCTGGCGGGTGCGAGGATTCGCGCTGTTTCCAAGGCATCCCGCTGCGCTTTGGTGACGGATTCCATCGTCGGTCCACTTTATGCAGGCACTGTTCGCCGCGCATTAGAGGAGGCCGGCTTCGAGGTTGTTATTGTCACGGTGCCATCTGGAGAATCCTCCAAATCTCTTAAACAAGTCGCCTTCGTCTGTGATGCGATGATTGATGCTGGCCTAGACCGCTCGGCCTTGCTTTTGGCATTGGGCGGCGGTGTGATTGGTGACTTGGCTGGTTTCGTCGCCGCCATTTATTACCGGGGCATCCCGTTTGTGCAGATCCCGACCACCATCGTGGCGCAGGTCGATAGCTCGATCGGTGGAAAGACCGGCGTCAATGCTACTGGTGGAAAAAATCTCCTTGGAGCGTTTCATCAGCCCGTTCTCGTGCTCGCGGATGTCTCTACTTTATCGACTCTCCCAGCACGGGAATTCAATGAGGGCTTTGCGGAAGTCATCAAGCACGCCGCTATCCGCGATCCCGGGATGCTCGATCACCTTGATGACTTGCCTGTACTCATCGCTCGGAATGTGGCCATCAAGGCGGCCATTGTCACCGAAGATGAATTCGAAACGAAGGGTGTGCGTGCGCTCCTCAATTTTGGGCACACTATCGGCCATGGGATTGAAGCTGCTGCTGGCTATGGTCGCTTCCTGCATGGGGAGGCGATCAGTCTCGGGCTTGTGGCCGCATGTCGCCTCTCCGTTCAAAAAGCTGGGCTCCCGTCCGCTGATGCTGATCGTCTTATTTCGATGCTCGACCGCTATCGCTTGCCCCTACAGTTGCCTGCGGATATAACGACCAAGGACATTCTGCAGGCACTTCGCAAAGACAAAAAATTCCACGCTGGTGCGGTGCGCTTTGTTTTGTTGAGGAGTTTGGGCGAGGCTTATGTGTCCAATGAGGTCACGGAGGCTGATCTGGTGAATGCGATTGAGGGACTTCGCTGACGTCAATTTCTTGCGCTCAATCCCGCGAAGCTGTCATAAATGGACTTAGTATGATTCAGAAACGCTTAAATTTTCTTTTTCTGGTATTCTTTGCTTCCTTTGCTGGCTCGCTTTTGGCTCAAAGTTCAGATGGTCATGTGGCAGTGGAAAAATCCGGTTTCGCTCTGGTCAAGCCGCAACCTTGGTCTTCGCCCTCGCAGGCTTCACCATTAAAATTCACGGCCTACACCGATCGCTCCGCGCGGGGCACCCCTGGAGCTGGGTATTTCGTGTTTCGCATCGCGAACCAAACAGATAGACAGATTCAGGTCGCGCAGATCGTGAAAGTGGTAACCCAACCCGAGGTTCCCAATAACATTTCTAATCAAGCCGAATACGACCAGATTAAAGAAGCCATCGCTGATTTCCGTGCCCTCTCGAAAGCCTATCCCATCGCAAAAATATTCATCGATGAAATGATCAAGCCGTTGGCTGCTGATGTCGTCAAATATGAATCGGGTCAAATCAAGATCGATGGAGATTGGAAAACAAAAATTGAGGTATCCCATCAAGACAAGACGGCTTGCGAAACGAAGCTCAAGAAAGAATTCTTTGGTGCAAAAAATCCAGCTCGTTTCGATATGGAATCCAATCTGTATTACATCAAGTTGCTTGAATTCTCTAAGGGTGACCCTGAATTGTCGGAACGCTTGGCAGCGTTAAAGCTCGAGCACCAGCGGCTTCGCGAGCAAGATGAAAACAAGGAGGTTTTAAGTAAACTCAATGACGCAACATTGAGCCCGAATGATGTCGACCTTGTCATTAAGAGGCTCAAGGCCTTGCCGGATCCCGATGCCGTAGTTCGTAGTATCTTAAATCAAGCCAAACAAGCTGAAGTGATCGATTCTCAAGTCAAAGAATTGCGTGCAATTATCGAGGCCAAGTTCGATTCTCTTCAGAGTCCCGTTCCGGGTTGGTCTTCGGATGACCGAAACAAGGTGCAAAAGCTTTCCCAGGAATTTGACGAGTTTAAATCGAGTGCTCCGCCTGCAGCGATCCATGTACCCATGGTAACGATCAAGGCCATTATACTATTCGATCAGAGGCTAGATGGCATTGTTTCTGCAGTGCAGGAGCATAAATATCTTGAGGTCAACACGACGATCGCAACTCTAGTGGATCCCTCTAGTAAAATTGGTGTGCATACTCAACAGTGGGTGGATTGGTTGTTGACGTTTACCACGACCCAAGTAGCCGCCTTTACAAAATACCGCACTGCCGCGGTAGCTCTGCAAAAAGAGGGTAAGTACGAGGCAGCACTTGCTAAATATCAAGAAGCGCTTGCGGTTATGCCCAGTCCAGAGGTGAGCGCGGAGATGAGGCTTATTTCTACGACTCAGTTACCGAAGAAAAAATAGCTGCATGTCCGATTCCCTGCCTGAAAACTGCACGATCTCCACGGAGGTTCGGGTCATGTATTTCGACACGGATGCCGGCGGGGTCGTTCATAATATCGTTTACCTCCGCTTCATCGAAACCGCGCGGACGCTTCTCGCCATTCAAATGGGAATGGACTTCAAGGAAATCGAGCGAACGGGCGTTCATGCGGTCGTCACCCGCACAGAGATTGATTACAAAAGTCCAGCCCGCCTCGGCGATGTTCTTCTCGTTCAAGGCCGCGTCGTTGAGTGGAGCGGCGTGCGTTTTTGGGTGGAATTCGGAGTTATTCGCCCCTCGGATGGCGCCCTTATGGTGAAGTGCCGACAGGCGCTGGCGTTGGTTCAAATGCCTTCTGGCAAGCCTGTTCGATTGCCTGCGGGTTTTCCCGCGACTTTGTCCCTCGGCGCTTAGCCGAAAATATTGGTTTCGCAAGTCCCCCTCCTTCGTGTTTACTCCGCTTGCCTATGGAAAATGTCATTATTGTCGGCACGGGATGTGCCGGTCTCACTGCCGCCATTTACACTGCCCGCGCGAATCTTTCTCCGCTCGTTCTTGAGGGGAAGCTTCCAGGGGGTCAACTCACGACTACCACAGCCGTAGAAAATTTTCCCGGCTTTCCGGAGGGCGTGGATGGACCAGACCTCATCATGCGAATGAAGCAGCAGGCGGAGAAGTTTGGTTCCCGTTTTCAATACGGCGTGGTCGAGGATTTCGAGCCCGGCACTCCGCATCGCTTAAAAGTGGATGGGGCATGGATCGAGACGAAGGCCCTCATTATCGCCAGCGGAGCTTCGCCTCGCTACATCGGCATTGAGGGGGAAAAAAATCTCATCGGTCACGGACTCACTTCGTGCGCGACCTGCGATGGCGCCTTCTACCGCAATGTTCCCGTCTGCGTCGTCGGGGGAGGGGACTCGGCTTGCGAGGAAGCCACATTCCTCACGCGCTTTGCTTCCGAAGTTTATCTCATCCATCGCCGCGATACCCTGCGTGCCTCGAAAATCATGGCTGACCGCGCTCTTTCCAATCCGAAAATCAAGCCAGTATGGAACTCGGCCGTCACCTCCTACCTCACTGATGAGGCGGGCGAAGTCTCGGGCGTTGTTTTAAAAAATCTCAAGGACGGCACCACGAGCGAGCTCGCTCTCAAGTGCGTCTTCGTTGCCATCGGGCATGAACCAAATACCGTGGCCTTCGGCAAAAGCCTCCACACCGATGAGAATGGCTACCTGATTCAGACCCAAGGAACTCGCACGAACGTCCCTGGCGTCTTTGCCGCTGGTGATGTTGCGGACCACGTTTACCGCCAAGCTATAACCGCTGCCGGTCAAGGTTGCGCCTCGGCGATTGACGCGGAGCGTTGGTTGGCGGATTCGGAATAATCTCCCTTTTTGCCTCGCTCCTCAATCCAGTCCGATTCGCCTGC
>Ga0114969_10005205_pt1 | contig 10221 bp, 11 predicted proteins | sample M_130807_MF_Meta_FD_87316 | JGI IMG/M metagenome (GOLD analysis project Ga0114969, IMG submission 87316) | Freshwater microbial communities from Lake Montjoie, Canada to study carbon cycling - M_130807_MF_MetaG | ecosystem: Environmental > Aquatic > Freshwater > Lake | place: Lake Montjoie...
AAAATTCAGAAAATTTGAAACGTATTTGGGCTGTGAAAATATTCTGAATTACACACAAAAAAACCCAATTATTGCTTCTGAAAATCCCTTTGGATCAAATTTTGATGCATCGATGATCTATGCACCTGTAGAAGGTAGAATTATTTATTTGGGATTAAGATTAGAAATTAAATAATGAATATCGTTTCCAACTCGCTTTTTAATTTTGACGGATATATTTAAATTTTAAAAATAAAAAAATGAAAAAAATAAAAACAATTTTATTTGTAGGTATTTTACTAATGTTTGCAAATTCTATCAATGCTCAAGAAGCGACAAAAGCTGAAATAAAAATTAAAACATCAGCTACCTGTAGTATGTGTAAAACTACTATTGAGAACTACCTTTCATTTGAAAAAGGAATTAAAAAATCTAGCTTAGATGTTGATTCAAAAATTCTAACGGTCACATATAACCCCCAAAAAACGACTCCAGAAAAAATTCGTCTGGCTGTTTCAAAAAGTGGATATGATGCAGATGATGTGAAAGCAAATGAAAAGGCCTACAACAATTTAGACGACTGTTGCAAAAAAGGAAAAGTTTGCACGGATAAGTAAACTCTTTTTTTTGATTAGCAAATAAACCCATTCATCTCAAGCAAAAATTAATTGTATTTTTACTTCAGAAAAAAAATTATAAATTAAATGGCATTAATAAAACCAGTAAAAGGAGTTCATCCGAAATTTGGTAACGATTGTTACATAGCAGAAAATTCAACAATTGTAGGCGATGTTGTTATGGGTGACCAATGCAGCATTTGGTTCAATGCTGTAGTACGAGGTGATGTAAACTCCATCCGTATGGGAAACAAGGTAAATGTTCAGGATGGAGCAGTGATTCATTGCACCTATGAAAAAACGAAAGTGACTATCGGAAATAATGTTTCTATAGGTCATAATGCCTTGGTTCACGGATGTGCCATACATGACAATGTTTTAATTGGGATGGGAGCCATTGTGATGGATAATTGTGAGATAGGAAGTAATACCATTATTGCAGCCGGGGCGGTTGTGCTTGAAAATACGAAGGTTGAATCCGGAGTTATTTATGCAGGTGTTCCAGCAAAAAAAGTAAAAGACATTAATCAGGAATTAATAAAAGGGGAGATAAATAGAATCGCAGATAATTATTTAATGTACAGTAGTTGGTTTAAAGAGGAGAAATAAATTACAATTCTAAATGGCTTGATTTTACAGGCTTACCGTAAAACATACTTGCAGCCGAATCAAAATTTTCGGATGAGTCCGTAGTGAAAAAATCAATAGAACCTCCTTTCGTGCATTTTTGTTCTAGTTCGTCATGCCGTTTTAAATATTCAACTAAGCTTTCTGCAACAATTTCTCCTTGTGATACTAGTTTGATGGTGTCGGGTAAATGTTGCTTTATCTTAGTCATCAGCAAAGGATAATGCGTACATCCCAATATAATAGTGTCGATATTTTTATCTTTTGAAAGTAGATTTTCTAAATTTTTGCGGATAAAAATATCGGATGCGTCGCTTTCTATTTCATTGTTCTCCACAATAGGAACCCACATCGGACATGCTTCCTGATGAACAACCATATTTGGATAAAATTTTGCTATTTCAATAGGGTAGGAGTTGGATGTAATTGTCCCCGTTGTTCCTAGTACACCAATATGTCCTGTTTTGCTGTATTTTCCAACAACTTCGGTCGTTGGGCGGATTACTCCAAGCACTCTTTTTTCAGGTGCTATTAGCGGTAGATCTTTTTGTTGAATATTTCTTAATGCTTTTGCGGAAGCAGTATTACAGGCTAAGATCACCAAAGGACAACCCATATCAAACAACTTCTTTACACATTGCAAGGTGTATTCATAAACCGTTTCAAAGGATCGTGTGCCATAAGGAGCACGTGCATTATCCCCTAAATATAAATAATCATAATCAGGTAGTTGCTTCTCTATTTCTTTCAAAACAGTTAATCCTCCGTAACCAGAATCAAATACTCCTATTGGTTTTTTTGCTTGATTTTGCAATGCGGCTAATTTTAATGCAAGTTAAAAAAAATACTTTTAAAATAAAAAGCCCCATTCTTAAAATAGAAATGGGGCTTTTTATTTTTTAGTTGATCCTATTTTTTAGGAGCAGGAGTAGTTGTGATCGTTGGTTTTGTTTGTGCAGGTGGTACAACAATACCTAATTTCTTAATAACTAAAGAAATGATATCATCTGTGGGCTCACTGTATAAAACCAAACCTGTGCTTGTGTCTAACACAAATTTGTATCCGTTGTCTTTCGCAACTTGATCAATTGCTTTTTTAGCTTTTTCGTAAACAGGTTTAGAAAGTTCAGCACTTTTCTTTTGATAATCCGCTTGCGCTTGTTGCTGGAAATCAGTGATTCGTTGGTTCAAGTCATTCAATTCTTTTTCTTTTGATGCTTTTACAACTTCCGCCATGTTAGGAGAATCAGTTTGGTAGGTTTGATATTTTGTTTGCAATTCTGTTTGCATTGCAGTGATTTGTTGTTCCAATTGTTTTGAATAATCTTGAACAGCAGCTTGTGCAGTTTTAGATTCCGGCATTAAAGTGATTAAAGAATCTAAATTGATGTGAGCCATCTTTTGAGCATTTGCAGTATACGAACTAGCTATTAATGCAACTCCAACAACAGCTATTTTAAAAATGTTTTTCATAGGATTAATTTTTATGGTTTTTTTTATTTGTTTTTAATTATAGAATTTAAGTTATTATTTTTTTGATCCTGCTTTGTTTTCTCCGCTTTTGTAACCCAGTTGAGTTAATACATCATCACTTTTATCAAGTTTAGAGGTGGTATATAACATAGTTAAGTCGCTAGATTTATCAAAAATAATTGAATACGCACCTTTTTCTGCAACAGCTTTAATAGCGTTATATACTTTGTCTTGGATAGGTTTTACTAATTCCTGACGTTTTTTAAATAATTCACCATCTACCCCAAAACGTTGTTTTTGAAGATCTTTTGCATCTTTTTCTTTCAGAACAATATCCGCTTCGCGTTTCTTTTTCATATCGTCTGTTAATAAGATCTGCTCTGCTTGATAGGCTTTATACATTTTATCGATCTCCGCATATTTTGCTTCTATCTCTTTTTGCCATTGCATAGAAGTTTTATCTAATTCAGTTTGTGCGGCTTTGTATTCCGGTATTTGTCCTAAGATATACTCGGTGTCAACATAAGCAAATTTTTGTCCGAATGAAGCAATGCTAGTGACTAGCAGGATGCTTAATGTTAAAATTAGTTTCTTCATTGTAATTTTTAATTTTTGATTTAACACTCTTTTCAACACTGAGGTTGCGAATTTAGTAATTTATTATAATTCTCCAATAGCTGCTCCAATAGTAAAATGGAACTGTCCTTTTTGCATTCCCAAATTGCTTGGCACATCATCTAATCTCCATCCATAATCAAATCCTAATAATCCAAACATGGGTAAAAACACTCTAACTCCAACTCCTGCCGAACGATTTACTTTGAACGGATTAAAATCTTTTGCTTTCGACCAGGAGTTCCCTGCTTCAGCAAATCCTAAAACATAAATTGTTGCCTGAGGATTTAGTGTGATCGGGTAACGTAATTCAGCAGAATATTTTGCAATATAGGCTGCTCCTGTTTGAGGTGATAATGATTGATCATCATAACCTCTTAATGCAATTATTTCTCTTCCGTCTAATGCGAATCCTGTTAATCCGCTCCCTCCTAAATAAAAGCGCTCAAATGGTGAAATTCCAGCTTTGCTATTGTAAGATGTTAAGAAACCAAATCCAGCTGTTGTGCGCAGAATCAAATTGCGTGCCTCTTTTCCATCCACTCCACGTTTGTTGGTGATTGGCGTATAAAAAGTAGTCGTGAATTTATATTTTTGGTATTCTACAAATTTATAGCGCTGCTGATCAGTCATTGAAGAGCTTGAATAATCCTTGTTATTAAACAAAGAATAGGGCGGGGTCCACTGTCCTGTCCAAGCTATTTGAGATCCGCGCGTTTCAAAAATTGGCTTGTCAATATTGTTTCGCTGAAGTGTTAACTTGTAATAAATATTATTTGAATATCCTTTGCTGAAAGAAAAGATGGAATTAAAATTGTTCAGCGTATAATATTGATAATTCAATTCTTGGTATAACGTAAAATAATCATCCGGGCGTTTTAATCGCTTCCCTAATCCTACAGATACTCCAAAAATATCCAAGGATTGTCTTAAAGGATTTGGTAGAGTAGCACCTTCTTTAGTTATATTTCTTTTTTGACCGTTTGATTGCACAGAATAATAGCCTGTTACACTAAGTGAATTCGGTTTTTTACCTCCTAACCATGGTTCTGTAAACGACAAGTTATAAGATTGGAAATACAAGCCGTTAGATTGTGCACGAACGCTTAGGCGTTGCCCGTCTCCAGAAGGCAAAGGTCTCCAAGCATTTTTCTTAAAAAAATTTCTGCCTGAAAAATTATTAAAAGATATCCCTAAGGTCCCAACTACGCGGCCACCACCATAACCTCCGGATAATTCAATTTGGTCGGAAGGTTTTTCTTCCACGGTATATTCGATATCAACTGTTCCTGTAGCTTGATTGGGTGTAGGAACAACATTCATTTTTTCAGGATCGAAATATCCTAATTGAGAAAGTTCACGTTGAGAACGTATGACATCGGATCTGCGAAATAGTTGTCCTGGTTTAGTTCGAATCTCTCTTAGAATTACTCTGTCGTTTGTTTTTGTATTTCCTACGATTGTAACCTTGTTTATTATAGCTTGCTTCCCTTCGTAAATTCTCATTTCTAGGTCAATCGAATCTCCGTTCACCATTGTTTCAATCGGGGAAACATTAAAAAATAAATATCCTTCATCCATATACAATGAACTGATATCATTTCCATTTGGATTACTGAATAATTTTTGATCTAATTGAGATTGATCATAGATGTCTCCTTTTTTGATGCCAAAGACTTCACTCAATACTTTTGTGGTATATTTGCTATTGCCAACCCAGTTTACATTTCTGAAATAGTATTTGTTTCCTTCAGCAATAGTAATATCAATTCCTATCCGTTTTGTGACAGTGACAGTTTCTTTTACAACACCTGTTTTAGTCTGTCTTTTAACAACCTTTGTCTTTTCAATTTTATAAACAGAATCTTTACTAATTTTAGCATCTCTGAATCCGCGTTCATTGTATTTTGCGAGTAAAGCTTTTTTATCTTTCTCGTAATTGTCTTCATCAAATTTTCCGGAGTTGAAAGGGTTCCACCATTTTCTAGCTTTTGTTTCTTTAAAGGTTCTACGCAATTTACCTTTAGAAATTGCAGTTGCACCATACAGATTAATATTCTCGATCCGAATTAAGTTTCCTTTATAGACGTTAATAGCAAGGATGACAACATTATCCACCTTTTCTACGCTCTCCTCTTTGATATCAACCTTCACATTCATGTAACCCTTGTTGATGAAAAAGTCTTTGATCTTAGAAGTTGTTGATGAGATAAGACGATCCGTAATTACTGTTCCTCTGTATAATTTTATTTTTTCGCGCAAATCATCTGCTTCACTTTTTGTAATTCCTTTTAAAGAAAATTTAGATAAGCGAGGTCTTTCAACAACAGTAAATGTTACAAAAACATTGTCAGCAACCACTTTTCCTGTTACTTTAATATCCTCAAATAATCCTTGTTTCCAAAGGTTACTGATAGCTGTTGAAAATTTTTCTCCCGGAACCTGAACGACATCCCCTTGTGCAAGACCAGTAAGAAGCGTAAGCACTCCCTGATCTAAATGTTCTGCACCAGAAAAAGTAACACCTCCAATTTTATATTCTTTAGGAACTGCAAAATCGATGTCTGTTGTATCACCTCCAAGCATGATGACTTCTTGTGATTTAACTGCAAGGGTAAAAAGTGAAAAATAAAATAAAATTGCTATTTTTTTGTACATCGATATTATGAAATTAATTGCTCGCTCGTTTTGCCAAATCTGCGTTCACGGTTTTGGTATTCTAATATTGCTTCGTAAAAATCATTTTTTCTAAAATCCGGCCATAGTTTTTCAGTAAAGTAAAACTCGGAGTATGCTAATTGCCATAAAAGAAAATTACTGATACGGTGTTCTCCACTCGTTCTGATCATTAATTCCGGCTCGGGCATAGAAGCTGTGCATAAGAAGGAATTAATTGTTTCTTCAGAAATCTGGGAAGCGGAAAGGGTTTTGTTTTCTATTTGCTGTGCAATTTGTTTTACAGCATTCACAATTTCCCAGCGTGAGCTATAACTTAAGGCAAGTACAAGCGTTGTTCGGGAGTTGTTTTTTGTATTTTCAATGGCTTCATTTAATTCATGCAAACAATCTTGAGGTAAACTTTGCAAGTCACCAATTGCTTGAAGTCTAATCTTATTCTCATTCAGGGTTTTTGTTTCTGCGCTAATGGTATGAACCAGCAGCTGCATTAGTGCCATTACTTCTTCCTTCGGACGGTTCCAGTTTTCAGTTGAAAAGGCATAAAGAGTAAGATAGTGTATGCCTAATTCAGCAGCAGCTTCAACAGTTTCCCTAACCGACTTCACGCCATTCTCATGACCAAAGATTCTTTCTTCCCCTTGTTGTTTTGCCCATCTGCCATTGCCATCCATTATAATAGCAATGTGTTGAGGTAATTTATTCAGGTTGATTTTATCTTTAAAGTCCATAGGTTCTAAAAAACAAAAAATCGTTCTTGCTGAAGAACGTAAATTAATCTAATTCTTTAATATGTAAAATTAGGGCAAGTTTCCGGTTTCCCTTTTAATTTTACTGTCAAGGCAATTCCGGCAAATGAATACCAGTCTTTGGTAGTTGAATCTCCTCTTTGTCTTCCAACATTGCTATAGCGTGCATCTGTTCCAATGCTTGTATCAGATAATACAGCAGCATTTCCATTGTGGGCGGCCGCCAGTTTTGCTGGATCGTAATATTTTTTACTTACATCATCCAGATAATCGGTAAATGTTTTTCTCATCCCCCATTCGAAGGAAACGCCAATGCTTTTGGAAAGGTTTACTTTTGCACCGACCCCAAATGGAATTGAAAATTGAGTTAATTTATATTTCTTTTTTGTAGCACCTTCATCCAACCCTTGCCCTTCAGTTCCTAAGGGTTGCAGTCTAACCCAGTCGCCATTATACAACTCTCCTTGCGGATTGAAATTAAAACCAGCAATACCTAAAAAGATATACGGGGAAAATTTCTTTTTTTCATCTCCGATCGAGTAGTTCAAAAAGTTAAATTCCAATTGAGCAGAAAGCTCGTTAATTGGTGACCTAAAACTAAGATTACGTTGTTGTGCGGCTAATGAATTTGAATAGGAATCATGTGCTTCCACATTTCCGAATAATAGGTTTGCTCTGGCTGCAAGGCGTGAATTGATATTGTAACGGACAACGATTCCGCTGCCTGGTTTTGTGAACTGATTAAAATGACCCATTGGATTCAAGTCGCCAATGTAATAGCAACCCCCTAAAAACAATCCAATTTCAACACTTTTTTTCTGGCGTTGTGCCAGGCCAGAAAGTGCTGATAACAAAAGAATAGAAAGTATAAAAAAATATTTTTTCACGTTTTTTTATGTCCCGTTTATTAACTCAAAAAATCGAGTTTTATTGCATTTTAGGCAACGGAAAACAAATATAATGGATTTTTGCTTACTTGGAGGTGTTAAAATTAGTTAATTACGCTTGTCTAGTCCCCAAAGGAGCTTGTTTCTGATGGTAGTAAAAAAGTTCTGATTTTCCAGTTTTATGAGGTTGGCACTGAAGTCGGTTTTTTGGATCGTTAATTCCGCAGAGCTTTCTAATATTTCACTTCTAGAATCAAGTGTTACAAGGTAGTTGGGGCTTCTTGCATCCACCTTTAGGGTTATGATATTATTGTCTGAAATAACCAAGGGCCTTACATTCAGGTTGTGAGGAGCGATCGGAGTAATGACAAAGTTTTCTGAGCCGGGCATTACCAAAGGGCCGCCACAGCTTAATGAATAGGCTGTTGATCCTGTTGGAGTAGCGATAATTAGTCCATCTGCAAAATAAGAATTTAAATATTCACCATTGATATAGGCATGTATGGTGATCATCGCAGAAGTATCTTTTTTTAATACGGTTATTTCATTTAAGCCATAGTTTACTTCTCCAAAAATGCCGGAAGGAGCTGAAATGCTTAGCATAGACCGTTTTTCAATGGTAAATTTTTTATTCGCCAGTGCTTCGATGGCAACATTTATTTCGGATTTGGCCACATTGGCTAAAAATCCAAGACGACCAGTATTGATCCCTAACACAGGGATTCCAGAATTTCTGACAAAAGATAAGGTCTCTAAAAATGTACCATCTCCTCCTAAACTTAAAACGGTGTCAACTTTCCCAATCAAATCAGCATGTGAATTAAATGTACTGATGTTTCCGGTTAGTTGAATCTTTTGTTTGAGGAATTTATAGAAGGGTTCATAAATAAGAATTTCTGTTTTGTATTCGTTGAGTTTATGAAACAGTAATTGACTATACTCAGAAGTATTGTCTATTGTTGCACGGCCGTATATTGCTACTTTCATTTTGTAAAAAGCAATTATATATTGATATAATTCATAAAAGAGTCAAAACGATTTTTCATATCATCAGAAAATTCACTTTGATGAAAAGATGCTTTTACATTGTAATTGTATCGGTAAAAAGTTTGTAAAGTAGATGTAAGATCTTCTTTGTTAAGTTTTAAAGTGACTTCAATTTTAGTAGAATCTTGCATCGAATTAACATAACAACTTAAAATTTTACCATCATTCCCTTCCACTATTTGAGCGATCTGAGTCAAAGAATAATCATGGACATTCATCTCTAAAACAATGATGCCTCCCGGTTCACGAGTTGCAGCAAGTGTTGCAAATTGGTGTATTAATGATGATACAGGGATCAGACCAACATATTTTTGATTTTCATTTAATACAGGCAATACAGAAAGTTTCATACTTGAAACTAATTTTATCACTTCATAAATATGTTGACTTTCAAAAACGAAAGGGCGTAAAAGGGAAAGTTTATTTTTACCTAATTCTTCTTCTGTTATATTCAGATCTAGAATATCGGTATCTGAAATTAATCCCAAATACTCATAGTTGTCAACTATAGGTAGTTGCGACACCTTAAATTCGTCCATCCAGTTAATTGCCATTAATCCGGTGTCTGAAGTCTTTAGTGGAGGTATTTCGTCCGTTATGAGGTCTTTTGCGAGCATTCTATGGTTTCAAATTTAATTAATTGTTCTCAGTCCCGGTTTTATTTCTTATGTTTAAAACAATTAATCATTCATCTTATTACACAAACTTAGTAATTTTTTAGCTTTACATTTTCATTTTTAAAATATGGATACAAAGTTAAGTGTAAATATCAATAAAATTGCGACAATTCGCAATTCACGTGGAGGAACGACACCCGATCTGATCAAAGTTGCTTTGGATTGTGAGCGCTTTGGTGCGCAAGGTATTACTGTTCATCCACGCCCTGATGAAAGACATATTCGTTATAAAGATGTATATGATCTGAAGCCACTACTTAAAACAGAATTTAATATTGAAGGCAATCCCAAGGAGGATAAATTTGTAGCGTTAGTATTAGCGAACAAACCAGCTCAAGTTACTTTGGTTCCTGATAGTTTGGGGCAGATCACTTCTGATCATGGTTGGGATACCCTCGCCAATAAAGATTATTTATCAGAGATAATCTCTCGATTCAAAAATGCAGGTATACGCACTTCCGTTTTTGTGAATCCAGATGTTAAAATGATTGAAGGTGCTTTATCAACAGGGACCGACAGAATTGAATTGTATACAGAAGCATACGCAAAACATTTTTCTGTTGATCGGGAGGCAGCAATTGAGCCTTATGTTATTGCATCAAAATGTGCTAGAGAATTGGGATTGGGAATTAATGCAGGACACGACTTGAATTTAGAAAATTTAAAATATTTTGCCACACATGTTGAGGGGTTATTAGAAGTTTCAATTGGTCATGCATTGATCTCTGATGCTTTGTACTATGGTTTGGAGAACACTATTCAGCTTTATTTACGAGAATTAAAATGAAATTATTTTATAGAAGATCAGGGCAGGGACAACCATTAATTATTCTTCATGGATTATTTGGGCAGAGTGATAACTGGAATACGCTTG
>Ga0114969_10005206_pt1 | contig 10221 bp, 8 predicted proteins | sample M_130807_MF_Meta_FD_87316 | JGI IMG/M metagenome (GOLD analysis project Ga0114969, IMG submission 87316) | Freshwater microbial communities from Lake Montjoie, Canada to study carbon cycling - M_130807_MF_MetaG | ecosystem: Environmental > Aquatic > Freshwater > Lake | place: Lake Montjoie...
AACAATCTGGACCTTCAAGTATTAAGTATTTAATTGGAAATTGTGTAGTCATATTGCCTCAGCCAACCAGCTCTCTCATCTTATAAACTGATGTTGAGAATCCCCAGTTTGCGTCATGCTGTACCTGTGCAACCCATAACGTGTATAATCGAATCTCGTTCTTTGGTGTGCCCCATGCACGAAGCCATGTAGACCTATGCTCGTCATCAGTTGTTTTAATTCGATAGAAGATCTTGTCATTCTTGGTCTTCTTAACCTTCACTTCAGTGACACAGAACCATCCTATTCCTTCAGATCCAGCTGGTATATCATGAAGTTTTGGCACATTCTTTTCAGCAATCTTTTCCATAACAGCGGGCGGAAACAAAAGATCCGAATCTACAGTCTGTGTTAGATCTTGACACATCTCAATCTTTTCCTCCCGTGACCAATCTTCGACCTCAGACAAATTAGAGATCGTTAAGTCCAAGAAAGCTTCGATCTGCTCTCCTGCCTTTGCCTTTTTTTTCAATTGTGATGATGTGAGTCCGTACAAACCTCTGCGAAGCGTCTCGTAATTCTTGTCGTCAGTCAAAGTCATAAGAAGCTGTTTATGATTATTAACTCTGCCTAAATTAAAATCTTCTAAAGAAGTCAAGGCGTCAATCTTGCAGAGTGCTATAAGCGCTGTCTTGTTCATCTTGCTATGACGCCACTCACATTCTTCGTTATAAAGCATCCCCTTAAGATCTCTATAGGGACGGTTCATCATAATTTCCTCGACAGCAGCGCTACCGATTCCCTTAACAGATCCGAGAGGAGGAACAAAAGCGCCAGCTGCCTCTGAGAAGTCCCACTGCATACCAGAGTAATTGATATCGTGCTTCGAGAACTTATAACCTAGCGCCTTGACCTCGGAAATTGTTTTTGCAAGCTCTTTGGGATTGCTGGAGGCTGATTGTAATGCAGTTGCGAGCCACTCTTTCTCATAGTGCGTATGAAGCCAAGCTGAATAATAGGAATCAATTGCATAGGCCAAACTATGCGACTTGTTGAAACAGTTGCTTACAAGAATATCATTTGCAAAAAAAACATGATTAGGATGATCTACTTCAATATCATAGACTTCTTCTTCATCACATTCTTCTACGCTAATAATTTTATCAAACATACTTCTTCTTCTATCTTTCTAACAATGCTCGCTGTATCGAGCATAATATCTGATGTCCAAAATCTTAACACGCGCCAGCCATGTTTTGCAAGAAATGCATTTTTTTTCTTATCATTTGACATATTGACTTTTTGTATATGATGATCAGGTTTGAAGCCTAACGCTTCATTGACGTGAAAAAAATCACCATCTACTTCTATAGCAAGTTTTAAGTCAGGAACAGCGATGTCAATACTGTAAATTTCATACATGTGTTCTAAAGCATAATCGATAGTGTTTGATACTTTAAGTGCATCAAAAAGAATCTTTTGTGGTTTTGATACTTTGCATTTTGATTTTGATAACCACTTTGCTGTATTAATACCAATCTTTAGTTTTGTTTCATCTGTATGTTTACAACCTTTGTGACCATGAACTGTTCTTTTTTTTGCTGCAATTGATAAACGATCTTTGATGACTAGCGCTCTATCTTTTCCAAATGCTTCTTCAAGCGTTTTTCCTGCACGAAATTTATCAAATTCTTGACGTCCCTTTTTTAAGTTTGATATCCACAAAGATCGCGCATCATTATCAATAAGAACTTTATGTATAGGATTGTTAATTCCCATTCGTTCATTTGATAACTTTGCCATTGATGCATTTGTTTTTTTTGTAAGCCCTAAATTCCACGGAATATTAGCACAAACTAAACATTTATTAGGAATCTTAGCTTTAAGATCAAAATGTAGCATCATTGTCTCGTTAATCGTAAAATTTCTAATTCCTAATTCACAATTACACATAATGCATTTTCTTGCTTCTGATGACAATAACATTTTTTTGCCTTCAAGCATCTGTAAGAATGAACTATGCTTATCATCAATGTTAGACATTATATGTCTAAGAAATGCTCTGCATGAAATAACACGATCACAACACTGACATATTAACTTTGTATGGGACATGCATATACATATGCATGTTAGACGTTAAATCATCTAACAAAGATATTTTTATCTTTTGAAATAATATCCTCGAGGGTCATCATGCCTTCATCAGTTCGAATCTTATGATCAAGTGTGCATTTAAGCACTTTGCCAGATGCAGTTGTAATCTTGAATACTTTCTTTTTGCCCTGGTCGTATCTTTTAACTACATTAACATAACCGGTCTCTGCAAGAACTTTATCACCTGGTATGACGTCTTTGATTAGCTTTTTTCCTTCGGGCGTAATGACTTCACTGTCACCTGCAATACAATAGACGCTCATATTATCAATTGTCTGCCAAAGCGGCTCTGTCACTTCAGGTGGGACACCGTGGAGGCGCATCGCGCCCTCAATGAATTTCTGTTTAGCGATATCTTTTTCAGAAGATTTCTTGTCGAGAGTGTCGAGCGATTTTTTTACAAGTGTCTTGCGCAATTGATCAGCTTCACCAGGTGTAAAACCGCCTAATTTCTCAGCTAACAACATAAATTGTTCCTGATACACCACGAAATTTTTCGTAGGTCCAAGGACTTGCTCGACGATAGGGTGCGGATAATTGATCTTATCGAGTTTCCTTGCTTCAACGAAAAGATTATGAACATTTGCCTTGAGTGGACCTGGGCGATAGATTGCAGTAATTGCAGTGAGATCTTCAATCTTCGTCGGTTTAACTGCTTTGCAGAACTTGCGAGCGCCATCAGCAGTCATCTGAAATATTGAAACAAAAGCGCCGTCTTGATACACATGCTTCCATACTGCAGCGTCATCCTGTTGCGCATAACGACTGTTAAGGTGTTTGTCAAAGAAATCTCTAATGTCAAGAAAAGTCGGAGCAGGATTACCCTGCTTCACGAGAATACGACAGATACAGTTCTCCACGTCCTTAAGGAGTGTTAGACCTAAAAAGTCAAACTTGAGAAAGCCGTTATCTTCCAGATTACGGAAGTTCATGCCTTCAGTCCACGGCGTCTGAAGTTCTCCACGGACGCTGATAATTGGCATATTTGCAGAAAGCTCTTCGGGATCTGCCAAAAGCACGCCTCCTGCATGTCTACCAATGGAACGATTCTGCATGAATAATGTTTCAACATGTGCAGCGACGTCAGGATATTTCTCCATGAAAGCCTTGTACTTTGAAGAGTATTTCATGCAGTCCTCATGCTTCAGCACAAAGACAGACTTCTCCTGATCGTCGTCACGGGCAAGAGGCATCACCTCATCCTGCAAGGGCCCAGTCATCTCGTTTACTTCCTCAAAGGGCACGCTATAGATCTTAGCAATGTCCTTAACAAGTGACTTGAGCTTCAACGTGTTGAAGTTAGATACCGGGATAACAGCATCATCGCCGAACAATTGTCGGGCGGCATCAATCAACACATCTCTATCACCTGCATCTGTGTCAATGTCTGGAAAGCTGACGCGGTGTCTGCCTAAAAAGCGACTCCATAAAAGGCCGTACGGTAGAGGATCGATTTGAGTAATGCCAAGCAAATAGTTAACTAGACTGCCTGCGCCAGAGCCTCTGCCTGCGCCTAAAAGGGTCTTCTCTTTAGCGAGACAGAACACTTTATACATCGTGATGAAGTAGGAAGCACACTTTAAATACTTAATGTCGCCGAGCTCGTATTTAGCACGTTCAACATACTCAGGTTTGTCATCTAAACCTTCACGCTTTAATCCTTCCATCACAAGTTCAGCAAGTTGTTTAAAAGCAGATTTGTTTGGTGTGTCAACTTTAGGCAGCTTTGGTCGTGTATCGATCCAAGTATCCTCACAATATTGCCATGCGAGATCATGGGTACGTTCGATTGAATCACGAACTTCCTCTTCTGTGCCTTTATAATAGTCATATTGAGTGTAGGCCTTTTTATATTCTTCCCACATTTGCAATGCATTTTTAGGATATAACTCACATTTCAGGTCCTCAAACTTGGGAAGTGTTGTTTGATCAAGCTTCGCACCCATCCAGCCTAGCTTCTTATAAAGCTCACGTGCTTGCCACTTTGATGGATCAGAATAGTGCGAGTCCGCAGTTGATATCAACTTTATACCTGTTTTACGAGACAAATCGATGAGATATTTGTTTACAACATGTTGCTTATCGAGCTTATTGAATTGAAGTTCAAGAAAGAAATTCTCGATTCCGACAGCATCAACAAAATTATTGGTCATATTGAGGAGATCTTTCATAATCTCTTCAGATGTTTTTCCATTAGCCGTGCCGCCAAGGATTAGACCTGAGCTATATGATCCCAAACATGCTGTTGACCATATAATTCCATCGCCGTATTTTCTAAGAAGGTCAAAATCAATGCGTGGATACCTGTAGAATCCATCCTTGTATGATGTCTTCACAAGACGATTAATATTTGCGAGGCCTTTAGCAGACTGTGCTACAGCGACTAGATGATAACGACGTTGCCAGCCAGGCTTCGCCTTATAATCATCTGCCTTTGTTTCAGCCTCGTCCTCAACAACATGACCTCCGGCTTCTTCATCCTCTACCTCGTCGGCGTCAATATCAGTACGAACTTTTGCCTTCTTCTCAGCTGCAGCAGTTGTCTTTGCATCTTTGATGCTCTGCTTATGAGTTTCATAATCAATTTTCCACTGTTCTAATGAAGGAACAAAGTAAAACTCTACGCCGTAAAGCTGTCGATATTTCACGCCTTTCTTCTGCAGCTTCACAGCTGCTGTATGAGCATGCGCAAGACCATTTCCATTTCCGTGGTCGGTCAGTGCCCAGGCATCCATTCCTTGAGCTTCTGACGTGACGAAAGAGATGTGATCTGCTGGGTAGCCAAGTCCATCGAATGTTGAAAAACCCGATAAGTCCGCCCCTGAACTGGTCAGGGGCGGAAGTTACGAATGCGCGTGGAAACCGACGAAACGATTCGGCGGCCTCACATCGCGCATCTCCTTGATGTGTTTAATGTGACTCATTATTTACCTTCCCAAAGTATCCTGTCTCGATATTGAGACCGTAGTTTATCATACTCTGCACCTTCGATAATTTGCACATCAGACTTTTGGAAAATGTTGAAGCAGATCTGTGCCCTTCGACTTCGCCTCGTCGAGGTACTTAAGCGGATTATAGTTCTTAGATGAACTTGATGAGATCCACTCATAAGTCGCCTTGATGCCACCTTCCAAATCGAGGCGAGGAACCCAACCAATTTGTCTTCTAACCTTGGCAGATGACAGACGGTGATTTCCTAAATAATCAGTCTTTGGATACCAACGCACGATTTTTTCTACGTTTTTACCGACAACGCGTGACACGATGTTCATGATCTCTGCAGCTGTGTGCGGCGTCTCGGCAGCAACGTTAAAATCAGTACCCCAACCATCTTGACTCTCGCAGATCATAGCGACAGCTTCACAGTAGTCTGATACGTGCAGGTAGTCCTTGATCTTGGACGGGTCTAAGAAGATGTCGACAGACTCTTTGTTCTGCAGCGAAGCGTAGATACTCTTGGCGATAAGCGAGTTCATGTCACCCTCATCTCCAAATGCGAAGAGGGGACGCACCACTGACCAACGCTTTGCCATGGTTGTAACAATCTGTTCACCTGCTAACTTCTGCACGCCGTAGTAAGTGAGAGGTTTTCTAACAGCGCCCTCGAAGATCTGCTGGTTCTGGTATGCAGGCGTGTCGTAGATTACCGTTGTGCCCATGTAGCACACACCCACATCAGCTGCATTTGCTGCCCTCACGATGTTGTAAGAACCGTGCACGTTGCTGAGCGTTGCCTCAGCGGGATTTAGCGCTACAACATCAGTTCCTACAACAGCAGCGTTGTGCACAACCACGTCGACTTTGTATTGTTTGAAGGCTTTTGCCCAAGCATCTTCTGAGTTGCGGTGAACGCAGACTTCGCCTGTCTTAGGCAGCGTGATCATCCTATCTCTGATCAGATCAGCATCTGAGAGAATAGAGTGTCCGCGAGATGCTAGTTTCTTCTTTAAGTGCTGTCCGATGAATCCTGCCCCGCCTGTAACATAAAATCGCATATTAATTCTCCAATGACAATATTAAATTGGCGATTATTTTCATAATCGCCAAGGTGTTAACTTTAATTTTTAATCAGTAACTGACACAATGATCAAAGCTTTTAGATTTATTTTTTATTACTTTATCTCGTAGTTCTTCAAAGAAGAACGTCAGCGAGCTCTTTTATTTATCTATTTTAAAACTTTGACACGTGTTTTAACAACTGCAATTCAGTGCTTAACACCTAAAAGTAATTATAGCGCTTGTTGCAAATTATCAACTAATCGTCACTCAATCTCTTTGTCGTACGGCTCGTAAAGCATTTCGCCTGCGGCCTTGCAGCGATCGAGGTAGTCCTCAAGCTCTTCAAAAGAAGTAGCCACAAATCCGCCTGAACGTGACAGCATAAGGTTAAATTTTGCGCCTGCAGGAAGTCCTGCGCAGAAGTAGATGATATGCTTGTCGAAGGCTGTGGCATATCCACATTCCATAATTGTGCCAAGATCCTTATCGCGAGTATTTACAACGAGAAAATCAGCATCGCGGATATGCTTCAGGTTGCCCTGGTAGGTGGCATCCTGAACCTCACGAGATGCATTAGGCGGACAAATAAAGATACGCCGAGGAGAGGCCATATCGATCCAGTCCTTGCGTGCCTCCATAATCTGCTCAAGTCTTGTAAGTTCTGCATCCTGCACAGGATTAAACCAGCCTGCGGCAAGATACATCTTCAGGGTACGTCCAAACTTATTTTCACTCATTGTTATGTCCTTTCATCCTCTCGATTTCTAATAGTAGACTATGCTTATCAATTAAACAATCATCCTGCTTACTCATATTTTCCTGCGCAGAAATAAATTCCAAATTTACAATATTTCAAATGACTTTATGTGTTTGACTTCCACATCTCATGGTCCGACTTTAGCTTGTCAAATTCCGAAGTTGCCTTATTCCAGTGTTGCAGGAACTTCTTCTGTGGGCCATCACCATGTGTGCCGTTAAGCTCCTCGCGAGTGCACTGATAGATCGTATCTTCTGGATGATACTCAAACTTATCATTCTTTGGAATAGGCCAATATAGATTTGTGCCGCGAGAAATGAATTTGTCGCCTTCCTTTACGCGGAAGGTCTTGATATAATGCATATCGGGCTTGTTAAAGTCTACGAGCGTCGTGAACTCTGGGATAACCTTTGCAACTTCAACTGCCATTCTTGCAGCAATTAAGTTGTCACTGCTCGTTTGAATTTGAGAATCTTGTCGTTGATAAATAAATCCCACTAGATCCTTGAGTGGCAGACGCATGTAGTAGAAAGACGTCATGCACTTGGGGAGTATGAGTCGAGCATCCATCATAGAAACCACCTTGGAATCAGTCATATCTGCGTATAGCTGCTTGGACTCTTCAGCGAGCTTCTTCCATCTTGCCAGAAACTCTGGTGAATTTTGAACAGGCTCTGGAATTACAACATCATCATCACGGAGGTCACGATCACCTGTGCATTGAGCAGCAAAAGTGCCAGCACGATGTCGAATGATATGCGTCACCTCTTGAAAAGACATGCCACTCAGACGAAAAGTGAAGCCGAGACACTCCATTGGAGCGGGAAGAGTTCGCCCACCAAAGACGTCTTCTAGGTTCTTGGACAGCTCGCGTTCTGACGCGGACTCAGGATGGATGTTTGGGCGGTCTGCCCAAGTCGCCTTCACAAAGTGCCAGGCCACATTCCAAGCTTGCTGTCGCGTCGGATGATCGACAAGCTCGATCTTTAGTGCATCGATGTTGTTGAGGAAGTTGGTCTTGACGGGTCGGCCAAACTTCAGTTCCATGGGCAATTCAATGGGTTCAAGGTCTTTATTTACGGGCATATACTCTCTTAATATGAAACAGGATTAAGTTGCAATTATTAGACATGCAGCACTCAAAGTACAATATATTTGTGAGACAAAATAAGATCGCTAATTTTGTCTAAGACGTTGTCGTTATCATCAACATAGATGATGCCTTTGACATCTTTTACTTCAGCATTGTAAGATTTTTTTGGCACAACACATGTTACTCCGTGTTTTGCATACTCAGACGCATGTTTTGCCGAATCGTCAACTGCAAAAAGCCTAGCAGTTTTATAGAAATCTTGACCTGCAACCCACGCAAATTTTTCAGGAGTGAAGACTACATCATCTGCAGGAATATTGTTGAGATGTAGCCACGCGTAAGTATCGTAAAAGCATGTAAGATTATTTGCGTCTCTTGCAGTAATCATTTGAATCCAGTAACCACGAGACTTTAAAGATATAAGCAAATCGTAATAACGTTTGTTAAGATCTAATCGCAAGATACCATGATCATCAATAAACTGCTTAAAGAAATATTCACTATTGAGTCCATGCTCTTTGAACTTTACTGTATTGTAATATTCAGCACAATTGGAATCAATAAAAATTCCTGTCTGTGCTGTAACAAACTTGCAGAATTCGTATCTAAATTCTGCTAAAACGTCGTCAATATCAAAGAGAACGATTGGTTCTCCTTGCCATTTCTTATTTCTTAGACTATGACGATAGTGCAGATAATGGTCTTTTTGTTCTAATGCAGATGTCAGTTTATCTGCAGATATTCCCCATAGGTTTGCTACAGCAAGAATATATCGATAAGCATCTGCAGATTTATACAAGATCTTCTGTAGATCTGTTTCTCGCGCTTCTCTGCGATGATCCTTGTAATTAACAGCATTACACATCTCTGAAATCTCAGAGTGAAGTGCAAGACTAAGTGTCTTCAGTTCTTCTATCTTCTGTTCATTTGATAGTTGATTTGAGTCATAAAAGTAGTCAGAAAAAGTTTTTTGTGATTTTAGTGCATTATCTAAATTGTTCCATTTAGTCATAATCAATAGCCGGTCTTTACCCGTTGCACGTTGATAGCACCTTTTTTCATAAATGCTTCATGTAACTCTTCAGAAGAGATTCCGCTATAGATTACAATACCAAAAAAATAATGTAATGCGTCGACTAATTCTTCCTTATAGGACTCACGGTCGAACTCTTTTACTTCTGTGACCCTGTGATTTTTGCTATTTTTTAGCAAGTGGTTCGCTTCGAAGAGCTCGTGCATACACTCGTGAGCCAGTCCCTTGAGAATTTGCTGATTCTTCTTCTCTTTTAGATCTAGTGGGAAATCTGGGTAGCCCCTGTCATCTCTCAGGAGATAATTGAAGTCTCGCTGTTGATTGTACATCTCGTCTAGTTTATCCATGCTAGTAATTTTACATATTTCGAGCTGTAAAGTACAAAAAATACTATATTTAGCTGCATGAACAAACACGAAAGAATACTTGCAGAAATATTTGGTGAGCCTCTCAGCGTCACAATCACTGAACCCATTAAAGTTCAGATCGATCTTAACAAATCTTTGGATGTATGTTCAAAATGTGGAATGATGCCTATTGCAGGGCAATGTGACTGTGCTACGAGTGATGTATGTTCATCGTGTGGGCAAATGTCAACTGATATTAATGAAAAATGTTCATGCGATTTAAAATGACATTAAAGCATCATAAGAATATTCATTTAATTAAGCCTCATTTACCATGGGGCTTATTTTCTTGAACGCCTTGCGGGGTCACTGTGATGAATCTAGCCTTACTTCGTAACTCCCTGCTCATCACTGCACCAGAATATGATAAACCAGATCTAACACCATCCAGCATTTCTGTTATTGTTGCTCTTATCGAACCCTTATAAGGAATCATTGTTGATTCACCTTCAACAACAGAAACCTTTCCTCGCCAATTCATCTGTGCTTCCTTTGATGCCATACCTCGGAACTTTTTGTATAATGAAACACCAATAGGTTTTGATTCATAAACAAATCCTTTATCATCTATCAAATCTCCTGGGGATTCATCATGACCCGCAAGAATTGAACCTAACATGATCATATCAGCTCCGGCCGCTAGCGCTTTAACAATATCACCTGAATTTCTAATCCCACCATCAGCAACAAGATAAACATCTCTATCTGATTTGCCACAATCTATTATTGATTGTAAGGTAGGAACTCCATGACCGGTTCGAATTCTTGTCGTACACACTGAATTATGAACGATATA
>Ga0114969_10005207_pt1 | contig 10220 bp, 5 predicted proteins | sample M_130807_MF_Meta_FD_87316 | JGI IMG/M metagenome (GOLD analysis project Ga0114969, IMG submission 87316) | Freshwater microbial communities from Lake Montjoie, Canada to study carbon cycling - M_130807_MF_MetaG | ecosystem: Environmental > Aquatic > Freshwater > Lake | place: Lake Montjoie...
GCCGCTGGCGCCGACCCGGCCGAACAGGCCGAAGGTGAAGACTGGGAAAACAGCTCCGGCAGCCGGCTGGTGAAGGCCGTGCAGGAGCTCGATGCGCGCAGCCGCGACATCCTGCAACGGCGCTGGATGGGCGAAAAGAAGGCAACGCTGCAGGAGCTGGCAGCGGAATACCAGGTCTCGGCCGAGCGCATCCGCCAGATCGAGGCCGCCGCGATCACCCGGCTGCGTGGGTTACTGCCCGCCGCAGCTGTATGATCGGCACCACATCCGACGATTAAATTTAGTTAACATCCTCGGAACGGCTCCACATTTCTGGCGTAAGCGATCGTTCGCAATTGTTTTTCGCCATTGAAAGGGTCTAGTATTTGGCCATCCAAGCAGTCGCCCATGCGATGCGCGGATGGTACAGCCGGTTTCTGAAGAAATCTGGCCGTCACCGGCGGACACGGACCCCTGGGAGCGTTGCAATTTCAACCTCCCGTAGCGAGTTGGATGCACGAACTGACGTGCAGCACCTGCAGTTTCAGGTGCGGTGAAAACCAGGCAAGCAGGTCCGAAATTTTGCCCGCCTTGACGGACCGGGTGATTAGAAAATACTGCCCCGCTTGCGGGGCTTTTTTTGCCCGGGCCCGGGCCGCGCTACGATATGCAGCGTGTGCCCAGTCGGGAGAATTCCTTGATCACGAGACGGACGCTGCGGCTGTACGCCGTGTTGGCCATGGCCATCGTTCCCATTGCGCAGGGCCAGGTGCAGAAAGACTGGCCGACATTCAACGGCACCCTTGCGGGTGATCGCTTCTCGACGCTTGAGGCCATCAACGCCGGCAACGTCGGTGCGCTGTCCGTCAGCTGCACCTTCGACACGGGCGAGATGACCGCCTTCCAGTCGGGCCTGGTGCAGGTGAACGGCGCGTTGCTCGCCACCACCGAACACGACACCTTCTCGATCGACCCGAACACCTGCGCACTCAACTGGCGGGTGCACGAGGAATTCCCCAACAGCTACCTGGGCGCACAGCGCGGCGTGGCCGTCGCGGATGGCCGCGTCTTCCGCGGCGGTCGCAACGGCCACTTCTACGCCTATGACGAGAAGACCGGCGCGCGCCTCTGGGAGGCGATCCTCGGCAACGCTGCGGAACCCACGCCCTCGGCACCGATCACCTGGCAGGGCCTGGTGTTCATCAGTACTGCGGGCGGCGATGCCCGCGGGGTGAAGGGCCGGATGTACGCTCTGGACGCCGCCACCGGCAAGGTCGTCTGGGAGTTCTACCTGGTGCCCAAGTCACCGGGTGATCCGGAACGTGGCCCGCAGGGCAAAGGCATCGCTCCGATATCCACCTGGAAGAACGCCCCCGGTGTAGAGATCACGGGCGGTGGCAGCTGGACCACGTACTCACTCGACACCGCGAGGGGCGAGATCTACGTCCCTGGCGGCAACCCGGCGCCCGACTTCGCGAAGCACCTGCGGCAGGGGACCAACCTCTACACCGGTTCCATGGTCGTGCTCGATGCGCGCACCGGCGCCTACAAGCGCCACTACTTGCTGGTGCCCGAGGACTTCCACGACTACGACGTCAGCTCCGCGCCGGCGCTGTTCACCTCGAAGTCCGGACGGCGGATCATGTCGGTCACGCCGAAGGACGGTTTCATCTACAACTACGACCTGGGCACTGGCCGCAGGCTGTTCCGGCTTCCAGTCACGACGCAGTTCAACACCCAGGCACCGATGTCCACCAAAGGTGTGCGCTTCTGCCCAGGCACGAAGGGCGGCTCCGAATGGAATGGCCCTGCGTACGACCAGGTGAATGACGCGCTCATCACCGGCCAGGTCGACTGGTGCGCCACGGTCCATTTCGCGGACGACGACAAGATCATGTCGGTGGCACGGGCCCAGGCATGGACAGGCTCGACGGACGGCTTCGGCACCAACGACCCGGTCTCGCAATGGGCTGGCTGGGTGACTTCACTCGACGCCGTGACCGGCAAGGAACGCTGGCGGTTCAAGGCGCCGAATCCTGTCGTTTCCGCGGTCACGCCGACTGCCGGCGGCGTGGTGTTCTTCGGCGACATTGGCGGCAACCTGTTCGCGCTGGACAGCAAGTCCGGCGCAACCCTGGCGAAGTGGGACATGACCGGCGCGCTCGGAGGCGGCGTCATCACCTATGACACAGGTGCGGGCCAGAAGCTCGCGGTTGCCACCGGCATGACGGCGAACATCTGGCCGACCCCCAAGGTCACGGCGAAGATCGTGGTGATGGGCCTGAAGCGTTAGCGTCGCCCACCACAGCCGGTGCGGCAGTCACAGAAGATTTGAGCTGCTTGACACTATTCCGCACCGCGGCGGCGCTGGGGGCAACCGCGCACGCGTGCCCCACCGCGTGACCGCGTGAAGCGGCATTGGTGCTCGATCGCTGCGGCCTGCCGTTCAGCGAGGACATGATGCTGGTGGAGCGCTACCGGCCGCGGCTCAAGACCCCGCCTGCGTCGGCCCCTGGCGAATGAGGCCAGCGCGCCGCGTCACCGCGGCGCGCTCCTCCTCGCTCAAGCGAGCCGCGTTCTTCACCTGCAGCGCCATGCGCGCATTGCCGGCCAGCAGCTTTTCGTGCCGGATCAGGAAATCCCAGTACAGCGTCGTGAACGGACAGGCGTCATCGCCGGTGCGAAGCGCCGGATCGTAACGGCAGCTGGCGCAGGGTCCCCCCATGCGCTGGATGTACTTGCCGGTGGCCGCGTAGGGCTTGCTGGCCATCAGTCCGCCATCGGCGAACTGGCTCATGCCCAGCGTGTTGGGCAACTCCACCCACTCGACCGCGTCAACGTAGACCGCGAGGTACCAGGCGTGCACCTGCTGTGGTCGCACGCCGTACAGCAGCGCGAACAGGCCCGTGACCATCAATCGCTGGATGTGGTGGGCATAGCCGTGGTGCAGTGTCTGCGTGATGGCATCACGCAGACAGGCCATGTCCGTATCGCCCGTCCAGTACCACGCAGGCAGATCGTGGCTCGCGGCCAGCGCGTTGCGCTCCGCGTAGCCAGGCATCTGCGTCCAGTAGATGCCGCGCACGTACTCGCGCCATCCCAGTATCTGCCGGATGAAACCCTCGGCGCTTTCCAGTGGCGCCTGCCCGGCGTGAAAGGCTGCCTCGGCGGCCTGCACCACCTCGCGCGCTGTCAGCAGCTTCAGGTTCAGCGCAGCCGAGAGTTGCGAATGGTACAGCCAGGGCTCGCCGGGCCACATCGCGTCCTCGTAGCGGCCGAACAGTGGTAGCCGGTGTGCGATGAAATCGGCCAATGCCTGCAGAGCCTGCGCGCGGGTGACCGGCCAGGCGAAGCTCTGCAGGGTGCCGGGGTGCTGCGCGAAGCGGGTCTCGACCATCGCGATGACTTCGCGCGTCAGCGCGTCGGGTTCGAAGGTGGTGCGCAGTGGCAGCGTACCCGGACCCGCGCGACCGAACGCCTCGCGGTTGTCGGCATCGAAATTCCACTGGCCGCCGATGGGCTGTCCATCGCGCATCAGGATGCCGTGACGCTGGCGAAGTTCACGGTAGAAATACTCCAGCCGAAGTGACTTGCGTCCCCTGGCATGAGCGGCGAACTCGCGGACGGTAGTGAAGAAGTGGCGATCGTCGCGCAGTTCGAGTGACAACCCAGCGCCTTCGACGACATTCCTCAAGGCCTGCAGCACCCGCCAGTCGCCCGGTGCTGTCATCACCACGCGCTGTGGCCGCAGTGTTGCAAGCGCCGTCTGCAGCTCGGCTGCGAGACTGCCGCGGTTGTCCGCATCATCCAGGCGACGGTAGTGCAGCGGCCAGCCGTTGACCTGCAGCGCCTGCGCAAAGTGGCGCATCGCGGCCAGGAAGAGCGCAATGCGCTGCTTGGCGGACCAGACGTGTGTGGATTCCTCGTCGACTTCCGCCATCCACGCAGCGTCCTGCGCGGGATCGAAGCCATCGAAGGCGGCGGCCTCGAGGTCGAGCTGATCGCCCAGCACGACGACGAGCGTGCGCAAGCCGGTCACGTGCTAGTGCGCGGGACGCGCCCGGCCCGGCACGCATCGGAGCAGAACTTCACATCGTCCCAGCTGCGCGCCCAGCGCTTGCGCCATGTCATCGTGCGGCCGCAGGCCTCGCAGAGCTTGCTGGGCAACGACTGCTTGTTGCCCCTGAACGCGGAGGAACGGACTGTGTGGACCATGATCCGGGCGCCGCAGCTGCTGTCGAGGCCTAGCCGCTGCGGCCGAGCATCCACAGCCGCAGGTATTTGCGGCGCACATAGCCGGCCTCGACCACGTGGTAGACGAACCCGCGCCAACCGTCGAGGAATCCGCGCTTGAGCACGTAGCCGCGGAAGAAACGCCACGGCGGATTGAACAGCACCTGCACGAAACTGGCGCGCCGCCCGTTGGCGTACATCTGCTGCGCCATCAGCTCGGCATAGCGATCCATCTTGCGCAGGTGCTCGCCGAAGTTGCGGTAGGAATAATGCTCCAGCCAGCCACGCAACACTCGCACCGGGCCGTCGATCGTAACGCGCTCGTGGATTTCGTATCCCTGCCAGCGGGCGCGCCGCCGGTCATAGAAGCGCGGGTGGCGATCGGGCCAGGCATTGCCGTGGCGGAGGAAGTGGCCGAAATAACTGGTCAGCGTGGGCACCGTGGCACCCGCAATGTCGGCGCCGGCGTCGACCTGCGCGCGCAGCGACTGCAGTTCCGCGCGCAGCGGCTCACTGACGCGCTCGTCAGCATCCACTGCCAGGATCCAGTCGTGTGTTGCTGCCTGCATCGCGAACTCGCGCTGTGAACGGTAGCCGGGCCAGTCGCGCTCGATCACACGGGCGCCGTGGCTTGCCGCCACGGCGCGGGTATCGTCGGTGGAATGCGAGTCGACCACCAGGATCTCATCGCAGAAGGCCAGCGAATCGCAGCAGGCGCCAATGCGATCCGCCTCGTTGTGCGTGATGATGCAGGCCGATATCTTCATGCCTGCACGACCGGTTTACGGGAGGTCCGTGCTGCCCATGAGGTAGCGGTCGCACTCGCGCGCAGCACCACGACCTTCGTTGATGGCCCACACCACCAGGCTCTGGCCACGCCGGCAATCACCGGCCGCGAACACACCCTTCACGCTGGTCGCAAAGTTGCCATGTTCGGCACGCACGTTGCCGCGCGCATCCAGCTCGGTGTTCAGGTCCTTCAGTACGGTCGGCTCCGGTCCAAGGAATCCCATGGCCAGAAGGGCAAGCTGTGCAGGACGGGTCCGCTCGCTGCCCGGCTCTTCGACCGGCACGAACTGCCCCTTGTCGTTCTTGTCCCAGCGTACGTTGACAGTGACCACACCCTGCAGCGCGCCATCGGCGTCGCCGACAAACTTCTTGACCGTCTGCACGTAGGCACGCGGGTCAGCGCCGAATTTCGCCGCGGCCTCTTCCTGGCCGTAGTCCATCCGGTAGACCTTGGGCCACTCCGGCCATGGGTTTTCGGAGGCGCGCTCGTCCGGTGGACGCGGCAGAATCTCCAGCTGCGTGATGCTCTTGCAACCATGACGCATGGAAGTGCCGACGCAGTCCGTACCGGTATCGCCGCCGCCGATGACGATGACGTCCTTGCCGCGCGCGTGGATGGGTGTCGCGTCCGGACCTGCGCCCAGCAGCGATGACGTGCTGGCCGTCAGGAACTCCATTGCGAAATGCACGCCCTTGAGCTTGCGCCCGTCGACCGGCAGGTCACGGGGCTGCGTGGCGCCAGTGCAGATCACCACGGCGTCATAGTCGCGCAGCAGCAGCTGTGCCTCGACATTGTCGCCGACACTGGCATTGCAGACGAACTTGATGCCTTCCTGCTCCATGAGACGGATGCGGCGCTCGACGACCTCGCGCTTGTCCAGCTTCATGTTCGGAATGCCGTACATCAGCAGCCCGCCCGGGCGATCGGCACGCTCCAGCACGGTCACCGTGTGGCCGGCCTTGTTCAGCTGGGCCGCAGCAGCAAGGCCTGCCGGTCCGGAGCCAATCACGGCAACCTTCTTGCCAGTGCGATGGGCCGGCGGCTGCGGCAACACCCAGCCCTGCTCGAAACCCTTGTCGATGATCGCCGCCTCAATGGTCTTGATGGTGACCGGCGGACTGGAAATGCCGACGACGCACGAGCCTTCGCAGGGCGCCGGGCAGACGCGACCGGTGAACTCGGGGAAATTGTTGGTCTTGTGCAGCCGATCAAGCGCCTCGCGCCACAAGCCACGGAAGACCAGATCGTTCCATTCGGGGATCAGGTTGTTGATCGGGCAACCGGAGGCCGAGCCACCGATGAGCTTGCCGGTATGGCAGAAGGGCACGCCGCAGTCCATGCAGCGCGCGCCCTGCTGTCGCAGCAGCTTCTCTTCCATGTGATGATGGAACTCGTCCCAGTCGCGCACCCTTTCAACCGGGGTGCGGTCCACGGGGAGTTCGCGCAGATACTCGATGAATCCTGTCGGCTTGCCCATCGCGTGCTCTAGTTAGTTTCCACCGACCCGCGACAGATCGCGCGAGTTCTCTTCGAAGGCTGCCATGATGGCTTCCTCGCCTGACAAGCCCTGGCTCTGTGCACGCTTGACGCTGCTCAGCACCCGCTTGTAATCCTTCGGCATCACCTTCACGAACTTCGGCGCGAACGCCGCCCAGTTGTCCAGGATCTGGCGGGCGCGTTCACTGCCCGTGTAGTGCAGGTGCTGCTGGATCAGTCCACGCACCGCCGCCAGCTCCTCGTCTTCCTCGAGTTTCTCGAGGCCTACCATCTGGCCATTCACCCGTTGTGCGAAATCGCCGGCCTCATCCATGACGTAGGCGACGCCGCCGGACATGCCAGCGCCAAAATTACGGCCCGCGCGCCCGATCACGACAACGCGACCGCCGGTCATGTACTCGCAGCCGTGGTCGCCAACGCCTTCAACTACCGTATCGACGCCGCTGTTGCGCACCGCGAAGCGCTCGCCAGCCTGGCCACAGGCAAACACCTGACCGCCGGTAGCGCCGTACAGCGCCACGTTGCCGATGATGATGTTGTCCTGCGCCTTGAAGCTGGCCTGCGGCGAGGGGAATATGATCAGCCGCCCGCCCGACAGTCCCTTGCCGACGTAGTCGTTGGCATCGCCTTCGAGACGGAATGTCATGCCTGCCGGCAGGAACGCGCCGAAGCTCTGGCCCGCCGAACCGACGAACTTCAGCTGGATGGTGTCATCCGGAAGTCCCTTGGCGCCATGCCGGCGCGTCACTTCGCTGCCAGTGATCGTACCGACCACGCGATTGACGTTGCGCACAGGCACGGTTGCCGTAACCGACTCGCCGCGCTCGATGGCAGGCTTGCACAGTTCCAGCAGCGTGGTCATGTCGAGCGACTTCTCGAGGCCATGATCCTGGGCGATCTGCCGGAAGCGACCGATCTCCTCACCCACATCGGGCTGATAGAGGATGTTGCTGAAGTCGAAGCCACGCGCCTTCCAGTGCTCGATGGCCTTCTTCGGCTCGAGCCGGTCGACACGGCCAACCATCTCCTCGAGGGTGCGGAAGCCGAGCTGCGCCATGATCTCGCGCATGTCCTCGGCAATGAACCGCATGAAATTGACGACATGCTCCGGCTTGCCGGTGAAGTGCGCGCGCAGACGCGGATCCTGGGTGGCAACGCCCACCGGGCAGGTATTCAGGTGGCAGACCCGCATCAGCACGCAGCCCACTGACACCAGCGGCGCGGTGGAGAACCCGAACTCCTCGGCACCCAAGAGTGCCGCAATCACCACATCGCGACCCGTCTTCAGCTGACCGTCAGTCTCGACGACAATGCGGTCGCGCAGATCGTTGAGAACGAGCGTCTGGTGAGTCTCCGCCAGACCCAGCTCCCAGGGCAGCCCGGCATGCGCCAGAGAGGTCTGAGGGGCAGCACCCGTGCCGCCGTCAGCGCCGCTGATCAGCACCACGTCAGCGTGCGCCTTGGAAACGCCCGCAGCGATCGTGCCGACACCAACCTCGGCCACCAGCTTCACGCTGATGCGCGCAGCACGGTTGGCGTTCTTCAGGTCGTGGATCAGCTCGGCAAGATCCTCGATCGAGTAGATGTCGTGGTGCGGTGGCGGGGAGATGAGTCCCACACCGGCAGTTGTATGCCGCGTCTTCGCGATCCACGGGTAGACCTTGCTGCCAGGCAGCTGGCCGCCCTCGCCGGGCTTGGCGCCCTGGGCCATCTTGATCTGGATTTCGCGCGCATTGACCAGATAGTGGCTGGTGACGCCGAAGCGACCCGAGGCCACCTGCTTGATGGCGGAATTCTTTGAGTCGCCGTTCGGCAGCGGCACGAAGCGCTCCGGATCCTCGCCACCCTCGCCGGTGTTGCTCTTGCCGCCGATGCGATTCATCGCGATGGCCAGAGTCTCGTGCGCTTCCTGACTGATCGAGCCGTAGCTCATCGCGCCGGTCTTGAAGCGCTTCAGCAGGCTCTCGACGGACTCCACCTCGGAAAGCGGCACGGAATCGCCGTTGAGCTTGAAGTCCAGCAGGCCGCGCAGCGTGCAGTGATTCTTCGACTGGTCGTTGATGAGCTGCGCGTAGGACTTGTAGGTGCTGTAGCTACCAGTACGCACCGCCTTCTGCAGGCGATGGATGGATTCCGGATTGAACAGGTGGTACTCGCCGTCCGCACGCCACTGGTACTGGCCGCCGGTATCCAGCACCGCAGTCTCGGCATCGCGCCCGGCGAATGCAGCGTGGTGGCGCATCAGCACCTCGCGGGCCACGACATCAAGGCCGATGCCGCCGATGCGCGAAGGGGTCCACGTGAAGTACTCGTCTATCAGGTCCTGCCGCAGGCCCACGGCCTCGAACACCTGGGCGCCGTGATAACTCTGCACGGCCGAGATGCCCATCTTGGACATCACCTTCACGACGCCCTTGGTGGCAGCCTTGACGTAGTTCTTGCACGCCAGCTTGTGGTCGACGTTGGTCAGCAAGCCGTCGCCGATCATGCCGTCCATGGTTTCGAAGGCCATGTAGGGGTTGATTGCACTGCAGCCGTAGCCGATCAGCAGCGCGAAGTGATGCACTTCGCGCGCATCGCCGGTCTCCAGCACGATGCTGATGCGCGTGCGCAGGCCTTCCCGGATCAGGTAATGATGCAGGCCGGAAACCGCCAGCAGCGAGGGCACCGCGGCGAACTCCTTGTTGATGCCACGATCGCTGAGGATGAGGACGTTGACCTCGTCTTCCTCGATCATGCGGCGCGCCATTTGGCGCAGCTCTTCCACACCTTTTTCCAGACCACTCTCGCCGCGCGCCGCGCGGAACAGGATCGGCAGCACGCCGACCTTCAGCCCCGGCAGCTGCATATGGCGAATACGCGAGTAGTCCTCATTGGTCAGGATCGGACCATCGAGCTGCAGGACGCGGCAATCGGCCGGACGCGGCTGCAACAGGTTGCCTTCGCCACCCAGCAGCACTTCGCTGGAGGTGATCAGCTCCTCGCGGATGCAGTCGATCGGCGGGTTGGTGACCTGGGCGAACAGCTGCTTGAAATAGTCGTACAGCAGGCGCGGCTTGTTGGACAGCACTGCCAGCGGCGTGTCGTTGCCCATCGAGCCCACGGCTTCCACGCCATTCCGGCCCATCGGATCGATCAGCAGTCGCTGATCCTCGAAGGTGTAACCGAAGGCGATCTGCCGGTGCACCAGCGTGTCGTGATCGGCAGCCAGTGGCGGCGAAGCCGGCGGCAGATCCTTGATGGTGATCAGGTGTTCGTCGAGGAACTGGCGATAGGGACGCTCGGTGGCGACCTGACGCTTGATCTCCTCGTCTTCGACGATGCGCCCCTGTTCGGTGTCGATCAGGAACATGCGGCCGGGCTGCAGGCGGCCCTTGCGAACCACATCCTCAGGCGGAAATTCCAGCACGCCGGCCTCGGAGGCCATCACCACCAGATCGTCCTTGGTCACGTAGTAGCGCGAGGGACGCAGGCCGTTGCGGTCGAGGATCGCACCGATCTGCCTGCCGTCCGTGAAGGCGATCGCGGCAGGACCGTCCCACGGCTCCATGAGGCACGAGTGGTACTGATAGAAGGCGCGGAGCTGGTCGTTCATGCTCTCGTGCGCCTGCCATGGCTCGGGAATCATCATCATCACGGCGTGCGACAGCGAGCGGCCGGCCAGCACCAGCAACTCGAGCGTGTTGTCGAACATCGCCGAGTCACTGCCGTTCGGGTTCAC
>Ga0114969_10005209_pt1 | contig 10216 bp, 10 predicted proteins | sample M_130807_MF_Meta_FD_87316 | JGI IMG/M metagenome (GOLD analysis project Ga0114969, IMG submission 87316) | Freshwater microbial communities from Lake Montjoie, Canada to study carbon cycling - M_130807_MF_MetaG | ecosystem: Environmental > Aquatic > Freshwater > Lake | place: Lake Montjoie...
AAATTGAAGAAATTTATAATGAAAGTGATAAAGAAGATGATGAAGAAGAAATTGAAGAAATTGGTAAAATAAAAAAAAAGGCGGCGATGATGATGAAGAAGATAGTCAAGCAGATGATGAAGAAGATGAAGAAATAGAATTAGATGTAGAAGTAGAAGATGAAGATATTGAAGATGATTTTATAGATGATAATGATAATGAATATGATTAATTATTATTCATTATTCATTAATCATTATCATTTATCATTATCATTAATCATTATCATTAATCATTATTCACTAACATCATATAAATTCAATGTTAATATTCGGTGTGATTGTTGTAATCTTTCAATATCTGTAATTGTATCATTTTCATATGCTTCTATAATTGATGATTTTAATTCTAATAAGTCATTTCTTGATATTTGTTTTTTTGATAAAATTACTTTAAATTTATCATCTATATCATTTAAAAACGCTGGCATTTTTAATCATTTTTTGAATAAAACTCAAATCATTTTTTTTTGGTTTTATTTAAAAAAATGATTAATTTATATTAAGTTTTAATTATATTAAAATGATGAAAAATACTAAAAATCAATGTAGTAATGTTTCAACCGAAAGTTATACTGGCAAAGAACAATCACCGAAAAGATTTGGATTATCGGCAGAAGGTTTTGATATTAATTATGAAAAAGAAGGATTTGATAAATTAATTTGGACGGTTCAAGTTAAAAATAATAGAAAAGTTTGGGTTAGGAAAAATAATATTACTACTATTACTCATGAAGAACCTATTATTCCTGAAAAATCTATTGAAATTACTAAAGCTGATATTAATGATGTTAAAGAAACTTCTATAACTGAAATTGAACCTGAAACAGATAGTGACATTAAAAGTGATGATAGTAGCAATGTTAAACCGGAAAAAAAGAAGACTGATTATAATATTTTCCTTAAATACTATCTTCTTAAACTTAAAAATGAAGATTCTAATAAATTAGTAGCTCATAAAGATATTTTAAAAATGGCTACTGTAGAATGGGCTAGATTAAAGAAAAATCCTAATGAACTTTATACTCTTATTGAAAGTATAAAAATTAAATAATCTATTTTTAATATAATTATAAATTAGAATATGGAAAATCACATAATTATTAAAGAAGACGGTTCAAGACTTCCTTGGAAAAAAAATAGATTAAATAAAGATTTTTGTTTATTATATCACGATAATAATCAAAAATATACTTTTACCCCTCAAGCTAATCTCAAATGTCAATTATTTATGATTGGTGGAGGAGGTGCTGGTGGTTATTATTTCGGTGGAGGCGGAGGTGCTGGAGCAGCATATATAAATAATAATTTTACATTTGAACAAGGTAAAACATATACTTTTTCTATTGGAACTGGAGGAACTTGCGATATTCGCGACTTTAATAAATTATTCAAAACAGGTTTATATTTAAATGTTTATAATAATACTTCTCCTAATTTAAATAATATTTCTTTTAATTATGATGATTATTCTTCATTAGGTATTACATCATCTGGAATTGTGCAATCATTTATTGTAAATGATATTACTATAAATACAAATATATTTAATACTAATACTACTTATATTTGGAGCGGATATATCAAATCTACTATTAATGATACTGATAATAATAAGATAGCAACTGTTAAATTTAATTCAAAAATTAAAAGTGTTATGTGGTTTGATACTTATCATTTTAATAATAAAAACTCATTTATATCAACTCCTGGAGAAAATAACTTTCAAGAAGTTAAAATTTTAAATTTAGAACCAAATAAATATTATAATGTTAAAATTATTGCATATAATTATGATACTTCAAATAATGCAAATTTTAATATTAAATTTGAAAATTGTGAATTTTATAATTATAATAAAAATTTTGAAAATTATAATGTTGTTCCAGCAATTGATACTACTTTAACTTATAAAACAGTTTCTACTAATGATAATAATATTATTTCATGTAAAGGTGGTGGCACTGGTGGTTTTGGGTTATATAACCAAAATAAAGACTTAAATGGAGGTTGTGGTGGTGGTAGTGGAATTAATAAAATTAAAGGTCTAAGTATAAATAATAATCCTATTTATAATGGAACTGATGGAGCAGTAGGTAGTCATTGTGGTGGTGGTGGTGGCATTATTTCTTCAGGTAATAATAATAATGGAGGTGATGGAAAAATTCTAAATTGGTTTGATGAAACATTATTATTTGGTGCTGGTGGTAATGGTGCAGGAGCTAATGAAAAAAGAAATTTAGGATATGGATGCGGAGGAAATGGCGGTGATTGTTGCTATTTCTCAAAATCTCTTATAAATAATAATGGTAATAATGGATGTATTCTTATTTATATTAATGATGTTATTGAAAATTTTACATTAACACCTATGGCAAATGCTCCTGTAAATTTTGCAGATCCATCCGCAACGTTGTTGTCTATAAGAAGAAAGACAACAAATTATTTACTAGATAATGATAATTCTATAGCATCAAAATTAATTACAGACTCATTTAAAATTGCTGAATATAGTAATAATAGTATTGACATTAATACTAATACTAGAGCAGCATATTTTAACAATGGATTATCATTTACTTCTTTGGCTAATAATAATGCTTCAACTACACCAGCATTATATGCTGCTCTTACTGATAATAATAATATGAATAATTTCATATATGATATATTAGTTATAAGTAAAATATATGCTGTATCATATAGATTATTATATCATCATTATACTATTACTTATAATGGTGATATAACAAAATTTGCTACATTTATGCAAACTGCTAAAATTCAATTTACTAATACTGGTGCTGATATTAGTAAAATAATATCAAATTCTAGTCATAATATAATAAGTTTAAATAATATATTTAATATTGAAAATTTAAATTTAGGAACAGTTACAAATCAAAATAAATATAAAGATGTGGGTGGAATTTATGTAAAACCAGCAACTGGTAATGTTCCAGGAAGCCCTAATATTGAAAAAAATGTATTTGCTGCTTCTATAGAAGATATATGTGGCGAAAGTGGCTTTCATATCCCGGCATATCATAAAACTGATACTGGAGCCATATTTAATGGTTTAAATTTATTAAATACTAATACATCAGGATATACAGTTAATATTAATAAAATTGTAAATGAAAATAGTGGTACAGCTACTTATGTAAATAATGGTGCTAGTAATGCAGTTATTAATTTTACAACTAATGATTTTTTAACTTCAGCCCATTTAAATACATTAAGTACACAATATACTACTGCTTTAGCTAGCAATGCTAATATTAATAAATATGAATATAACAGAATATTATTATATTTAGAAACATTTAATAATATATTAAATACTAATGCGTATGTATCATTACTTCCAATGTTAAAATATCAAATGTATAGTTATAATGCAATTATATATAATGTTCTAATACAATATCAAATATTTCATTATCAAAATGATAGAATTACATATACAACATCAGGAGGTGGCACATATATAAAAGCTACTAGTGCTTTGGATTTGGTTAAAACTAATCTTACTACTGATATTTCTAATTGTAAAGATAATTTATATAATATTATAGAACTAAATATTAATACTCCAAATAATATTACTGATACAATTAATGAGATGGTTAATATTATAAATATAACTCATTCTAAAGAAGAAGCATTTAAAACTTCTCAAAATGAATTAAATGAAAGTATAGCAAAGTATAATAATCTATTTGATACAAATAATAAATACTTATATTATTATAAAATTATAATAATAATAGCATTATTTTTAATATTATTAATATTTTTTATTTATACATTAAATACTATTGATAATGGTACTAAAATTGGTATATATATATTTATATTAATATTTATTATAATATTATTATATTATTATGGTAATAGTTTTACTATAACTGAAAATTTTGTTATTAATAAAAATAAAGATGATATTGATCCTAATAATATATATTCAACTAGTGGAACAATTAATTATAGCGAGTATAAGACTAAATTAAATACATATAATAATAGTATTCTTAAAATTATAACAAACGCAACAATTAATAAAAATATGTTATTTCCAATTAAAACATATACGCTCAAAACAGATAATGTTAGAGTTAATAAAATAGAATATTATAAACTTAAAAAAATAAATTTAGATCATGGTATGGATATATTAAAAAAATCATCAAATAATTATTATTATTTTATAATATTAATTGTTATTAGTACTATTATACTATTATTCAGTTTAATATTTTTACTTCTAAATCCTGATATGTTAATGTTAATAATTGTTATTGCGGCAATATTTTTTATAATGCTTATATTTTATATTTCCTATAATATTAATAGAACAACACGAATAGCAGAAAATAAAAATTATTGGGCTAATTTTAATCCTTCTAAAACAAAATTAGATGAATTATAAAAACTTTTCCATAATAATATAACTGTTAATATAAATATTGATGGAATAACTATATGATATGAATTAAATCTTTTTTTATTATCATATTCATTATCATATTCATTATCATTATCATATTCATTATCATATTCATTATCATATTCATTATCATTAATGAATTTAGAATAATTTATTTTTTTGAAACCTTTAATTAAATTTGAGATTTTGAATGTTGTTATTATACTTAAATCATATAGTGTTAGTTCATTATCATTATCACATAATTTAGCGGATTCTCTAATAATTTTAAGAAAAATAGCGTTTTCTGTTCTTTTATGAATTCTAGCAATTTCTTTAATATCAAGTACTTTTATTTCTTTCATTAAATGATTAGTTTCATTTTGTGTCCAAAATTTTCCGTGATTTTCTGGATGTGGCGACATATTTATATAAATATTTATAAATATCCCTTAAATACATCTATAATCAATAAAATATTTATGTAAATGAATATATTCAGCAATAATATGAAATAAAAATCCTGTTATAAATAATGATAAAAATAAATTTAATTTAAATAATCTTATAACTATTATACCTATAATTATAAAACATATACCCTCATAAATACTATCCTTAAATATAATATTTGATATAAGGACCGATTTTTTACCATTATTTTTACAATAATAATTATGAAATCCAATATAATATCCCAAAAGATGTTTAAGAAATCCAATAATAAATAAATAAATATAAATATTAATTTTAATTTTAGAAAATAGCAATAGCGATAAAATTGATGTATATAATCCAATAAATACGGCTTCTATAATTAAATTCATATTCTTTAAATAGATATGAAACTTCTTATTTTTATATTATGTTTAATAATCGTTTATATTTGTCTATATCTTCTTCTGTTTTATGATTTTAATTTTAATTCTAATAATCGCAATTATAAATCTAATGAGAATTTAACTATAGCGACAAATACAAATACAAATCATAAATGTGATGTTAAAAGTTGCGGAGCTTTAGATCCTGTTAGTGATCCCAAATATAATATGCAGCAAATAGTTAAACAATCTATATTATTAGAAGAACATTTAACAAATAAAAATAAAAGATGTAGAGACTGTATAACAAAACATTTTCAACATATTATAGGATTAGCAGAAGAGGCTCAAATGTTAGCAACTACTAAATGCGATAAATATCCATTATTAATTGAAAGTGTTAATATTTATAATAATTTATTTAATGAATGGTTTAATAATAGAAGTAATGAAACTAAAATTTTAGAAATTAGCGAAAAATTACGTATTCATCGTAAAAAATTAATAGCAATATATTTCTTTAATGATAATTATGATATTAAAAACTTTTCAACATCATCTGAAGGATAATTTAAAAGAAGCTGCAAAATCCACCTCCTTTAACCGCCTTTGATTTCTTAGCGGTCTTGGTGGCGAGAGCCTTGCGAGGAGCCTTTGGCTCCTTCTTAGCCTTTGGCTCCTTCTCAGCCTTTGGCTCCTTCTCAGCCTTTGGTTTCTTCTCAGCCTTTGGTTTCTTCTCAGCCTTCTTAGAAGGGACAGTTAAAGCTTTTATTACATCTTCAATTGATGCTATTTTCTTAGCTTTAGCTGCAGCTTTGGGCTTACGTTGTTTTTTTTCAGGATTTGCGGCGAGTTCGGCTTTACGTTTAGCAGCACGTTTTTTAGCAGCAAAAATCTTTTGTTCTTCCTTATTTCGTTCAACATATTCAGCATCTAATTCAACAGGGTGAATAGATACTTTTTGGGAAAAGGTTATACTTACCTCTCGTTCATTGGATTTACCCTTATTTATAGTACGAGTGACTACAACTGGCACATCCGCTTGAACGCGTTCAGCTTCATATTTATAATATTTAACTGGTTTCTTCTTATCATGGCGATATAAGACAAATTCAATTTTCTTTACATGATTCTTAGCACCTTTAGCAGCTTTCTTGCCCTTATCTTGTTTAACTACACCCATTTCCTTATCTACATTTTTAAATATAGCAGTCGCGGCTTTCTTAGCGGCATTATAGGCAGAAGTAGAAACAAAACGACCACCTTGATATGAACCATGGCTTGTTGATTCAACACAGAAAGTATTCTCATTCTCTTCTTTCTTTCCTCCAGCAATTTTCATTATATCATCGGCATTATAACCACCAGCGAAAAAATCTTCATCTTCATCTTCATTATCATTATCATTATCATTATCATTATCTTCATCATCATATTTATAACCTCCATAATTTGCTCCATTTAATAAATCATCCATTCTATATTGTATATTCTATATATATAAAATATTTATTTTTTGTAAAAGTCAATTATTTTTTTATTTACGAAAAACGAACTTTTATCAAGATTTATAATTTTTATATTATTAATATTAGTAGCTCTGGATAAAGCAGTATATGTTTGACCTGAAACAAATATATCTTCTCCTAAATCTAATTCTAAACAATCAATAGATGAACCCTGTGATTTATGTATAGAAATTGCATAAGCTAATTTTAATGGCATAAATGATATATTATTTTTACAATTTTTATTAATATCTGTATAATAATTAATATGATGTATTATACCATTAATATCTTTAATTATAACTGTTGTTTCTAATAATCCAACAACTATTCCTCTAGTTCCATTAACTAAACGATTTTCAACCGCAATATTTCTAATTACCATTATTTGAGCGTTTAAAGTTAAACAAATATCATAATTACTAATACTATCATTCTTATATTTAGAAAATGCTTTATAAGTTTTAGTTTGATTATTATTTATCTTCACTAATTTATTAAATTCATATGTATTTATTTTATCTACATTCGTATTTATTGGAAATAATTTTGTAGGTTTAATATCATTATCAAATTTCTTATTTTTTAATTCATCCAATATCTTATAACTATTATCTGATATTTTTCCATTTCTCATTTCTTCCAATATCTCCTGTAAAATTAAATCATCCTTCTGTCTAATCAATTCCGTTAATATGACTATATTCATATTTAAATCATCCCAAATTGGCGAAGTAAAACAATAATTATTTTTAATAGGAGGTAATTGATGAAAATCACCCACCATTATTATTTGAATACCGCCAAATGCAAGTTCATTAGATTTAATCATTTTAAATAATCCATCAATTAATTCTAATAATTCATTTGACATCATTGAAACTTCATCAATTATTAATGTTTTTAATGATTTTAATAAACGCAGTTTTTGAATTTGTTTATTATTCAAATCCTTATAAATCTCATTTAATGTTTTATTTATTCCTAAACTTAAATATGAATGGACTGTTTGACCGTTAATTAAACTTGCTGCACATCCAGTTAAAGCTGTTAAGCCATATTTAATATCATTATCCTCCAAATATTCAACAATCCTATTAATAGTAAATGATTTGCCAGTACCAGCAGAACCTGTCAAAAATAAATTTTCATTTTGTTTAACGATATTTAATGCGTCTAATTGTTTTTCATTCATATTCTCTCTTATTATTTTTTTTATTTAGAAATTAATCATTTTTTAATATTTTCTCCGCCTCATACCAAAAAGAATTATCTAAACATCTTCTATCTGTTTTTATAAATCCTATATCCCTTAATTCATATTCATAACGTTCCATATTATTATGAATATCTATTATCACCTTTGTTTTACCATTCTTATATGCAGTCATTTCAATATAATTAAAAATAGCTTCATGTAAAGATTTATATTCATCATTTGTTATAATTATCCTTTTATTATATTTATTAGCATAATAATCATTATTTATATATAAATATTCAATCTTAATATTATCCCTATTTATATTATAATTAGCATTTAAAATTGTATCCTTATATTTATAAGCTTCAATAGTATAATAAGTATTTTTATTACTTATTATTAATGTATATTTATTATTATCATTATCATTACATGGGAATGATTGTTCTGTATTAGGAGATAATAAAGCTGCTAAAGATAAACCAGTAGCGAGAGATTTAATATTATTATAATAATTGATTATAGTCATTTATAATGGTAATTATTATAGTGAAAACTTTATATAAAATAAAAAATGATAGTTTATTATATTAATATTTATCATTATAAATGTTTGATTTAACATTCGCTTCATCAAACCCTGTTATTATTATTGATAATAGTTATTATGTTTTTAATAGATATTATGCTACTATTAGATGGTTTAAACAAAAGGACAATAATGCAGAAATAGACCATAAAGCAATTATTGAGAATAAAGAGTTTATTATTGCATTTATAAAACATTTTGAAGCAGATGTAAAGAAATTAGCAAAAAAATTTAAAACAAATAAATCAAATATTGTATTCTGTATTGATTGTCCAAGATCTGAAATATGGAGAAATGATATTTATGATAAATATAAACAATCGCGAATTAAGAAAGATAATTTTAATAGTAATATATTTGATTTATTTGAAGATTATTTGAGTAAAAATAATTATAAATGTTGTAGATTTGATAATTTAGAGGCTGATGATATTGTTTATCTAATTCAAAATAAATTAAATGCTAAAGCTAAAATAGTTATTATTACAAATGATAGTGATTATTTACAATTGTATTCAACTAATGTCAAAATATTTAATATGCAATTTAAAGACCTATCATTAAAAATAAATTATAGTCCTTCCATAGAATTATTATTAAAAATTATTATGGGTGATAAAAGTGATAATATCTCTAAAATTCAAAATGGTATGAGAAAAGATAATGCTATAAAAATAGCATTAATGAATGATGAAGATAGAAATTTTTATTTAAATAAAAATAATATTATTGATGCATTTAATTTAAATAAAACTTTAATTGATTTTAATGAAATACCTCAAATTATTGTTAAAAAATTTTATGAATATTATAATATAAGTATTCAATAAATGGACGATGAAGAAGAAAAATGTAAAAAAACAGTTAAAGACCCTTATTCACCTCCAGATGAATTAACAAAAAATATTATGTTATTACATTATATTTTTATAGGCTGTGCTGGTTATTTTATAATTTATAAAATAATTACCACTATATATCCAGTACTAAATTTTGTAGGATTTAAAATATTTTTTAAAACACCTACTATATCACAATTTATAGCTGGATTTTTTTTTGTTCTTCATATATTAGCAGGCTTAACTGCAGCAGTATTATTAGTTATTCTTTTCTGGATATTTATTCATTGGCTAATAATAATAAATTTTGTGCCATTTATTATTATATTCCCTATACCAATGTTTCCATTTATATTTATTCTACCTCTCCAACCTATGATGTTAGAATTAATTCCCCCTTTTAAAGTACTTACTAATACTGGAACTCTTCCAACTATGCTTAAAATTTGTAAAAGACTTATTAATAGCGAAATTATTACAAATACATTAAATTTTTTCTTATATCCAACAATAGAAGATTTAAATAGATATTTTTATTCAAATGTTAGTCAAATGATAAGTGATTATTTGCATTATGATATTGAAAGTATATATGATATACCTCCTGAAAAATGTAAGACATCTAAAAAAGAAATTATTGATTCTATTAGACCTGAAGATAATTTTGAAGATGAAAAAACATATAATGAATATAAGGAATATTCAAGTGTTAAAAAATCTATGGATAAAATTGCAGAAGATACAGAAATATGTAATAGTATGAATCATAAATTTAAAGAATATAATTC
>Ga0114969_10005210_pt1 | contig 10216 bp, 9 predicted proteins | sample M_130807_MF_Meta_FD_87316 | JGI IMG/M metagenome (GOLD analysis project Ga0114969, IMG submission 87316) | Freshwater microbial communities from Lake Montjoie, Canada to study carbon cycling - M_130807_MF_MetaG | ecosystem: Environmental > Aquatic > Freshwater > Lake | place: Lake Montjoie...
ATCGTCTTCGCGACGGCGACTCCGGACGTCACCTTCCCGGGTGCAGCCTGCTACCTGCAGCGAGCGCTCGGCGCTCCGACCGTGGGCGCGCTCGACGTGCGAGCGCAGTCCGCGGGATTCGTCTGCGGACTCGATCTCGCCGGGCAATTCGGTGCGATAGAGGCGCCGCGCGGCGGCCTCGATCCGCGCTACAACCGGGTGCTCGTCGCGGCCGGCGAGGTGCTCACCAGCGGCCTCGAATACGCTCCGCGCGGCGCCGACATGACGCCGCGCTTCGGCGATGGAGCCGCCGTCGCGATCGTCGGACGCGGGGACTCGGGGCCGCGAATTGGGCCCGTTCGCTGGTACACGGAGGGCGAACTCGCCGATCGCTTCTGGTGCGAGTTCCCGGCGAGTTGGCGCTACCCGCTGCGCATCGCGGAGGCGGACTTCGCGGCGGGTAGGCATTACCCACGCGCCGACCTCGCATCGCTCGCACCGATCGCGATCGACCGGATCGCCGCGGTCGCCCGCGAGGTCCTCGATCTCCGCGGGTGGCGGGCCTCCGACCTCGACCTCCTGATCGTCGACTACGTCGAGCCCGGTGTCGCGGCGGAGGCCGGGAAGGCCCTCGGCATCGCGCCCGATCGCATGCGCATCCCGACCGCGGCGTTCGGCCACGTCCTCGCCGCCGGTCTTCCGATCGAACTCGCGCGGATCCTGCCGAGTCTCGCGCCCGGGGCGCGCGTGCTGCTCGCCGCGGCCGGCCCGGGCTTTACCTATGGCGCGGCGTCCCTAGAGGTCTGACGTGGGCGACACGACTCCGACCCGATCGAGGATCCTCGCCGTCGGCCGTGCCGTGCCCGATCGCGTGGTCACCAATGAAGATCTCAGTCGCATCATGGACACCTCCGACGACTGGATCGAGCAGCGCACCGGCATCCGCCAACGCCGCCACATCGGCTCGGACTGCGGCGCGACCGACCTCGGGCGGGTGGCGGCCGAGGAGGCGCTGCGCGGCGCGGGTCTCGACATCGGCGCGATCGACATGGTCGTCTTCGCGACGCTCTCGCCCGATATCGACTGGCCGGCCTCCGCGGCGCTTCTCGCCGCGAAGCTCGGCGCACGCCGCGTTCCCGCCTTCGACGTGAAGAACCAGTGCTCGGGCTTCCTCTATTCCCTCGCCTGTGCCGACGCGGCGATCCGCAGCGGTCGGGCGCGTTACGTGCTGGTGGTCGGCGGCGAGATCCACTCCACCGGGCTCGACCTCACCACGCGAGGCCGCGACGTCGGCGTCATCTTTGGTGACGGCGCCGGCGCGGTCGTGATCGGGCCGGCGGACGATCCCCGTCGCGGCATCCTCTCGACGCACCTCCATGCCGAGGGGCGTTTCGCCGAGAAGCTCTGGCTTGAGGCGGCGGCAAGCCGCAGGCGTCCGCGGCTCCGGCCCGAGGACCTGCACGGCGACGCCCCGGCGGCCTTTCCGCAGATGCAGGGCAAGTTCGTCTTCCGGCACGCGGTCACGCGCTTTCCCGAAGTGATCGGTGAGGCGCTCGAGCATAACGGTCTCGGTCTCGCGGACCTCGACGTCCTGATCCCGCACCAGGCCAACCTGCGCATCAATCAGATGGTCGCGGCGAGCATGGGGATCGACGAGTCGAAGGTCATCAACAACATCGACCGCTTCGGCAATACGACCGCCGCATCGATTCCGATCGCCCTGCACGAGGCCATCGCCGACGGGCGGGTGGGCGAGGGCAAACTTGTCTGCCTCGCGGCCTTCGGTGCCGGATTCACCTGGGCCGCCGCGCTGATGCGCTGGTGACGCGCCGCCGCACCTCTGCGGCCGCGAGTTTCGTGCTGCGGCCGATGCAGCCCGAGGACCTCGTGCAGGTGATGCGCATCGAGCGCTCGTCCTTCGATCATCCCTGGCCGCGGAGTTCGTTCGAACACGAACTCGCGACTCCGATCTCCCGCTCGGTGGTCGCCTGCCCGGGCGACGAGCGCGAGCGGGTGGCGGGCTATGCCGTGCGCTGGCACGTCGCCGACGAGATGCACCTGCTGAACCTCGCGACGGCCCCTTCGGTCCGGGGGCGGGGCCTCGGTCGTCGACTGCTGCGCTGGCTGCTCGCCGAGGCACGTCGCCGTCGCGTGGCCGTGGTGCTGCTGGAGGTGGCAGAGGGGAATCTCGCGGCGCGCGCGCTTTACGAGTCGGTCGGATTCACCGTCGTCCGCAAGCGGCGCGACTACTACGGGCCCCGCGAACACGCCCTCGTCGCTGAGTGGCTCCCGCCCTGACGCGGCGCGCCGCCGCGACGTTATGCCGAGATGTGGCCTCGGTGGGCTGATTTGCTGAAAGGGAAAATTTCCGTTAGATTCCAAGTGGTTTCGGAGGATCCCAACATCATGTCGTTTAAGGTCGGGGAAAAAGTCGTCTATCCCGCACATGGTGTGGGGGTCATCGAGAGCATCCAGAGCAAGAGCATCGGGGGTACGGAACGGAAGTTCTACATGTTGCGCTTCCTCGAGAGCGACATGACGATCATGGTTCCGACCGAGAACGTCGACACCGTGGGACTGCGCCGCATCATCGGCAAGGACATGGTCACCAAGGTCTACAAGATCCTCCGCGACAAGAAGGTGGAGATCGACCAGCAGACCTGGAACCGGCGCTATCGCGAGTACACCGAGAAGATCAAGACCGGCTCGGTGCTCGAGATCGCAAAGGTGCTGCGCGACCTCTTCGTGCTGAAGGGCGACAAGGAACTCTCCTTCGGCGAGCGCAAGATGCTCGACACCGCGCGCAATCTTCTGGTGAAGGAATTGGCGATCGCCCGCGAGCACCCGGAAGAAAAGATCATGGAGGAGCTGCGGACGATCTTCGCGCCCTAGGCGCGGCGTCCGCCGCCGTCCTGCCGGGATTGCGGGTTCAGGCTCCCGCTGCGGAAGCCGTCGAGGTCCAGCACGACGCGGCGAAAGCCCGCCGCGCGAACGCCTTGGGCGATCGCGGCCCGGTTGGCCGGATCGATCGCGCGAACGATCTCGTCGGCAGCGATTTCGAGCCGAGCTGCATCGCCCTCGAAGCGTACCCGGAACTCCCGGAAGCCGAGGCGGCGCAGAGTCTCCTCGGCCCGTTCCACCTGTCGCAGGCGGTCGTGCGTAATCGCCGTGCCGTAGGGGAAGCGGGAGGCGAGGCAGGGGGCCGCCGGCTTGTCGTGGGTGCGCAGTCCCAGTGCATGGCTCCAACGCCGGATCTCCTCCTTGCCGAGGCCCGCTTCGACGAGCGGATGGCGCACCGACTGCTCGGCGGCGGCGTCGAGACCGGGGCGATGGTCGCCGAGGTCGTCGAGATTCACGCCGTCGACGATCGAGGTGAAGCCTTCGCGCGCTGCATGCTCAGCGCACAGGCGGTAGAGGTTGTCCTTGCAGAAGTAGCAGCGGTTGATCGGGTTCTTCGCGTAATCGGCGATCGCGACCTCGTCGGTCGCGATGACGCGATGGCGGGCGCCGATCTCCGCGGCGAGCGCGCGCGCCTCCTCGAGTTCGTGTGCGGGCATGGACGCCGAGGTGGTGGTGAGTGCAAGTACGCCGTCGCCGAGTTCCTCGAACGCCACCCGCAGCACGAACGTCGAGTCGACTCCCCCGGAGAAGGCGACGATCGTCCGGCCGAGGCCGCGCAGGATGCGGCGCAGGTCGCCGAGTCGGTCGCGAGCCCCGGCACCCGCCGGCGAGGTTCGGTCGCGCGCGGGGACCATCGCTCAGATCCCCGCCGCCCGGAACAGGCCGGTGGTCAGGTAACGCTCGCCGGTGTCGCAGAACACCGTCAGGACCACCTTGCCCGGCCCCAGTTCACAGGCGATCTCGAGTGCGGCGTGGCCGTTGGCCCCCGAGGAGATGCCGACGAGGAGTCCCTCTTCTCGGGCGATCCGCCGCGCGACGACCGTGGCATCCGCGTCGTCGACCGCGACGACGCGGTCCCAGGTCCCGGGCTTGAGGTTCTCCGGCACGAAGCCTGCACCTATGCCCTGCAACCCGTGATATCCCGGCTCTCCGCCGGAGAGGACCGCCGAACGCGAGGGTTCGACCGCCACGACGACGCAGCCGGGGCGCTCGCGGTGCAGCACCTCGCCGACGCCGCTGATCGTACCGCCGGTGCCCACGCCGGCGACGAAGGCATCGATCCGGGGCATCTGCTCGAGAATCTCCCGCGCGGTGCCGTCGCGGTGCGCGGCCGGGTTGTCCGGGTTGCTGAATTGCCGCGGCATGAAGGCCCGCGGGAGTTCGCGCGCGATCTCCTCGGCACGCGCGATCGCGCCGTGCATGCCGCGCGTGTCGGGAGTGAGCACGAGTTCGGCGCCGTAGGCGGTCAGGAGACTCCGGCGCTCCTCGCTCATCGTGTCCGGCATGGTGAGCACGAGGCGATAGCCCTTGATCGCGCAGACCAGCGCGAGCCCGATGCCGGTGTTGCCGCTGGTCGGTTCGACGACGACGTCGCCGGGCCTGAGTTGTCCGTCGCGTTCGGCCTGTTCGATCATGTTCAGGCAGATGCGGTCCTTCACGCTGCCGCCGAGATTCGCGAGTTCGAGCTTGGCCCAGATCTCGGCCGAGTCCGTCCCGCCCAGCCGGTTCAGGCGCACGACCGGGGTGCGCCCGATCAACTCGAGCGGCGAGTGCGCCACCTGTCCCGGAACCGGCATCGAAAGCCATGCTAGCGGACGGGAATCCGGGTTTGAAGCCGACGCTCGTCTTGTTCCCGGGTGCGCTCGGCGACGCGGTCTGCTTCGAGCCGACGCTCGATGCCCTCGCAGCCGGCGGGCCGGTGGTGCTCTACGCCCGGGGCGCAGCGGCGAGCGTCGCCCGGCTGTTCCCGGCCCGTCCGGTCGTGCGTTCGCTCGACGCGCCGGAGGTCGCGGCTCTATTTTCGCCCAGCGGCGACGTCGCCGGCGCCAAGCCGGACCCCGCGGTCGACTGGCTGACCGGCTTCGGGCGCATCGCGAGCTTCACCGGCTCTGGCGAGCCTGGCGCTCGTGGCCGCCTCGAAGCTTGCGGGGCACGGGTCTCAGCCTTCCCGCGACGGCCTGAGGGGGTGCACCTGTGCGACGCATTCCTTCGCGCGGCGACGGGGGAAGCAAGGGCAACCGCCCGGGCGCCCCGGGTCGATTGCCCCGGCGCTGTCGGCGATGATCGCACCCGCAGCCCCGGCGCTTTGCCGCTCCTCCTGATCCACCCCGGTGCAGGCGCCGCGGCCCGACGGGCCCCCTTCGAACTCCTCGCCGGGATCGCCGCGCGCTGGCGCCGTTGCGGCGGGGACGTCGGGGTTGCGATCGGTCCGGCCGATGGCGGGCTCGCCGGCGCTTGGGTCGAGCGCGGGATCCGCGTAGTCGAGCCGAGCGACGCGGTTTCCCTGGCCGAGACTCTGGCCGGCGCGACGGCCTTCCTCGGCAACGACTCGGGACCGAGTCATCTGGCGGCGGCGCTCGGCATCCCCGGTGTGGCACTCTTTCGAGCGAGCGACCCGGCACTCTTCGCGCCGCGTGCCGACCACTTCGGTTGGGTGCGACTCGACGCCGGAGCCTCGGTGGCCGAGCGTGTCTGGGGCGCGTTGAACAGGACCGTGCTTGACAGTCCCGGGGGGCGTCACTAGGCATGGAAGAAGCCATGGAAAGCACCTTGCGGACCACGATCCTGCTGGCGGCGCTCACCGGCCTGATCCTGGCGATCGGGGGTGCCCTCGGTGGCCGGCAGGGCATGGCGATGGCTCTTGCCTTCGCGGCCGCGACCAATTTCTTCGGCTACTGGTTCTCCGATCAGGTCGTGCTCAAGTCCTATCGCGCCCGCCCGGTGGGGCCCGATGAACTGCCGGAACTCCATGCGCTGGTGGAGAGCCTCGCCACGAAGGCGGGCCTTCCCGTGACTCCGGCTCTCTACCTCCTGCCGAGCGACGGCATGAACGCCTTCGCGACGGGCCGCAGCCCGCGCCACGCGGCGGTGGCGGTCACCGAGGGTCTCCTCCAGCGTCTCGACCGGCGCGAGATCGAGGGCGTGCTCGCCCATGAACTCGCCCACGTGCGCAATCGAGACATCCTGACCGGCACGATCGCGGCGACGCTTGCCGGGGCGATCATGATGCTCGCCAACATGGCCCGCTTCGGCGCGATGTTCCACGGCGCGGACGGCCGGGACGACGAGGGCGGGGGCCCCTTGGCGCTGATCGTCACCATCTTGCTCGCACCAGTCGCCGCGTCGATCATCCAGCTTGCGATCTCGCGCGGTCGCGAATACGAGGCCGACGCAACCGGGGCCCGCACGACCGGCGACCCGCTCGGCCTTGCCTCCGCCCTGAGCCGACTCGAATCGGTGCAGCAGCGCGCTCCGGTCGGTGCCGGACCCGCCTCGGCCCATCTGTTCATCGTCAACCCGCTGCGCGGCGCCTCCTTCTCCCGGCTCTTCAGCACCCATCCGCCGACCGAGGAGCGCATCCGAAGGCTGCGCGAAATGGCCGGCGCCACCGCCTGACCGGTGCCTGCCTGAAGAGCCCGGCCCTGCCGACATGATCGATTCCGACGACAAGCGAGATGGCTCATCCACCGATCGCCCCGAGGGCGAGGGGCGGGAGTCTGCGTTCCGCGTGATCGACCGCCGGCGCTTCTCGGCCGATGGTGAGGAGCGCATCGCCGACTCCACGAGTACCGGGCCCGCGGGATTCTCCGCACCGCCTCCCCCGCCCAAGGCGGAGTCGATGTCCGAAGACCCCGGGTTCGTCCTGCGCGACCAGCCCGCATCCAGCGACCACGAGCCGGTTCCCGAGGCCAACATGAGCGCCTTGTTCCTCGGCCTGAGCACTCAGGCCCTCCTTCACCTCGGCGAGATTCCCGATGCCGAGAGCGGCAAGCCCGAGCGGGACCTGCCAGCGGCCCGCGGCCTGATCGATCTGCTCGCCGTGCTGCGCGACAAGACCAGCGGGAATCTCGATGCCGAGGAGGCCCATCTCCTCGACCGGATCCTCTACGACCTGCGGATGCGATTCGTCGAGATCGCCCGCTCCTGAGTGTTCCCCTGAGAATGAACGAGTGATCCGGACGGCCCGCGCCGGCCGGCGGAGCGGCTGCCGAGCCCGCGGCACCCCACCGATTCCTGACGCAGGCGGCCTTCGGCCTCTCGCGTCGCGGCGGGCGACATCGGAAAAGAAACGAATCGAGGATTGGATTCCATGCGCAGCCTGACCAAGGTCATTGTCCTTCTCCTTCTCGGCTTCTTCCTCGGGTCGTGGGCGCTCAAGGGGCGCTCTGTCGCACCCGGGCGTGATGGCGGGGACGTGATCGGTTCGGCCGAAACGCGCCCGCCCGCGATCGTCGAGCCGGCCCCTGTGCTGCCGGCCGTGCCTGCGCCCGGCGCGCCTGGCGCTCACGCGGTTGCCGCGGTGCCGGCCGGGGGGAATCCGGCGGCGGTGCCGGCCGGTGCGCCCTGTCTGCCCGACTTCACGGTGCTCGCCGCCAAGTTGCAGGACACCGTCGTCAACGTCTCGAGTTCGAGCAAGGGCGGTTCCGAGAAGGAGGACGGCGAGGGTGGCGGCGGCGGCGGTGGCAAGCGCAAGCCGCGCGCGCCCCACGGCTTCGGCGGCGGCCCCGAGGAGGGCGAGGATCCGCACGACTTCCAGCAGAACCCGTTCGAGCGCTTCTTCGGGCCCATGCCGCGCCGTCGCACGCCCCAGCGCAGCCTCGGTTCCGGCTTCATCTTCGACCCCGAGGGCTACATCCTGACGAACAACCACGTCGTCGACGGCGCCGACGAGATCCAGATCAAGCTGCACACCGGCGAAGAGATGAAGGCGCAGCTCATCGGTCGCGATCCGAAGACCGACGTCGCAGTGCTGAAGATCGACACGAAGGGCAAGATGCTTCCCTTCGTCACGTTCGGCGATTCCGATTCGCTCAAGGTCGGCGAGTGGGTGATGGCGATCGGCAATCCCTTCGGGCTCGACTCGTCGGTCACGGCCGGCATCATCAGCGCGAAGGGCCGCTTCATCGGCCAGGGCAACTACGACGACTTCATCCAGACCGACACCCCGATCAACCCGGGGAACTCCGGCGGCCCGCTCATCGACATGCGCGGCAAGGTCGTCGGCATCAATACCTCGATCTTCAGCCGCAGCGGTGGAAACATCGGCATCGGCTTCGCCATCCCGATCAATCTCGCCCACGACTTGATTCCCGACCTGCGCGCCAAGGGTCACGTCACCCGCGGCTGGCTCGGCGTCATGATCCAGAAGGTCACGCCGGACATCGCCGAGTCGCTTGGACTCACGGCCTCGCAGGGCGCGCTGGTCGCCGACGTCGTCAAGGACGGACCCGCCGCTGCGGCCGGACTCAAGACGGGCGACGTGATCATCTCCTTCGACGGCCACCCGGTGAAGGAGTCGACCGAGCTGCCGCTCATGGTGGCGCGCACGCCGATCGGCCGCGACGTCGAGGTGAAGATCCTGCGCGAAGGCAAGGAGCAGTCGGTCATCGTGAAGACCGCGGAGATGAAGGACGACGAAGCCCAGCCGGAGACCAAGGAGAAGGAGTCCTCGGCCTATGGGCTCACCGTCCAGCCGCTCACACCGGAGATCGCCAACAATCTCGGCGTCTCGGCCGACACCAAGGGCGTACTCGTCGCCGACGTCGAGCAGGGCAGCATCGCGGAGGATGCGGGCCTGCGCCGCGGTGACGTGATCGCGGAGGTGAACCGGCAGCCGGTCTCCGACGTCGACGCCTACAAGAAGGCGCTCAAGGACGCGGGGGCGGGCAAGAGCGTGCTCCTCCTGGTGCGTCGCGGCGACAACACCGTCTTCCTCGCGCTCAAACCCCAGTCCGGCGAGTGATTCTGGCGCGACGTCCGCCATGGCTTTCCATCGCGGACGTCGCCCCCTTTTCGCCTTTCTCGCGAGTTTCCTGTTCTTCGGCGGGATCGCGACCGCGCTGGTCGCGATCCCGCTCTGGAATCGAGTGGCCGCCGTCGTCGACCGGAAGTTCGCCGGGCACCGCTGGGACTTCCCCTCGCGGATCTACAGCGACGAGTTCCTGATCCACACCGGGCAGGACGTGGTGGCCGCCGGCGTGCCGCGCCGCCTCGAGAGGCTCGCCTACCGGATCGTGCCGAACCCGCCGTCGGCCGCCGGGGAGATGCGACCGGGGCGGGAATCGCTCGAAATCGCGCTGCGGCCAGGGGCGTCCAGGCGGGCCGGGACGCAGCGGGTGCGGATCGATCTCCGCGGCAAGATAGTTGCCGGGATCACCGACCTCGACCAGGGCGAACCCCTCGCGACCGTGGCCCTCGAGCCCGAGGAAATCACCGGCATCTGGGCGGGCGACTGGGAGAAGCGACGGGCCGTCCGCGTGGTCGATGTCTCCCCGATGCTCGTGCGTGCGATCCTGGTCACCGAGGACAGCCGGTTCTTCGAGCACCACGGCATCGACATGCTCGGCATCGGCCGCGCGCTCGTGGCGAACCTGCGTTCGGGCCGGGTGCGACAGGGTGGCAGCACGCTCACCCAGCAGTTGATGAAGAACTTCTTCCTCACGAGCGATCGAACGATCGCGCGCAAGCTGCACGAGATCGCGATGGCCGTGGTCGCCGAGACGCACTACTCGAAGATGCAGATTCTGGAGAACTACCTGAACGAGATCTACCTCGGCCAGCGTGGCGCCCAGGGCATCTACGGCGTAGCGGAGGCCTCCTGGTTCTACTTCGGAAAGGACCCGCGCGAACTCTTGCTGCCCGAGTCGGCGATGATCGCGGGACTGATCCGCGCCCCCAACGCGTATTCGCCGTTCGTGGCGCCCGAGCGGGCCCGGGAGCGGCGTGACACGGTGCTGCGACTTCTGCGCGACGCGGGTGAGATCGACGAGGGTAGCTGCGAAGTCGCGATCGCAGCACCACTCGGCGTGCTCGATCCGCGTCCCGAGGCCACCGAGTCGGCTTTCTTCGTCGACCTCGTGAAGGCCGAGCTGGGGGGGCGCTTTTCGCCCCATGCGCTGGTTGCCGAGGGGCTGCAGATCTACACCACGCTCGACCCGCTCCTCCAGGAGCAGGCCACCCGCGCGGTCTCCGACGGGCTTGCGGCACTCGAGCAGGCCCACCCGCAACTGCGTCGGCCGGCCGGCGACGACCGCCTGGAGGCTGCACTCGTCGCGCTCGCACCGCACAGCGCGGAGATCCGAGCGCTCGTCGGCGGGCGCGACTACCAGAAGAGCCA
>Ga0114969_10005212_pt1 | contig 10215 bp, 7 predicted proteins | sample M_130807_MF_Meta_FD_87316 | JGI IMG/M metagenome (GOLD analysis project Ga0114969, IMG submission 87316) | Freshwater microbial communities from Lake Montjoie, Canada to study carbon cycling - M_130807_MF_MetaG | ecosystem: Environmental > Aquatic > Freshwater > Lake | place: Lake Montjoie...
GAGTAGTCGTTGTTCCCGGTCAGTGGAGGCGCATTATAGGGAGTTCTCAGAGCGCCGCAACCCCTAAATTCAAAAAACGTTTCAAGCGCGGATATTTTCAACAAAACGCTGCACAAGGCAGCGCCTTTATCATTTTTCGTACTGGATACGGCTGAATTCCTGAGTAAAACGCTCGACCTGCTGCCAATCTGTATACTCCACTTCTTTACTGGTATCCGTCTCTCCCCCTGTCATCTTCATGATTAAACGAATCATGAAGCGATCGAACCAGCGATAACGCGGATAACGCAATGCACCGGCAAACACAGCACATTGTTTTGGTTGCCAAGGCGATGACAACAAGAACTTACGAGTATAGGCATTGGTTTGCGGTGCACGCTTCTCCGGTTTACGGGCAGTCAGATTCACCGCAAAGAAGGCACTCGGCATTTGGTTCAACTGCTCAGCATGGCGCTTAACAAACCTTTCCAGCACCGGATGGAAATGGCCGTAACGCACAGAGGCACCAATTAATACCTGCTGGTACTGGTCCAACTCAATAGCATCTGCCTGCAGCAGATTGATAACGTCACAGCTCAGGGTATCCTGCAATTTGCTTGCTATATAAGAAGCAATGGCACGCGTTTGCCCATCACGGCTCGAATAAAGAATCAGTGCCTTCATGGCATTACTCCTTTTATAGGATCACTCACGCCAGAAGGTCGGCGTGAAAAGAACCAACAGCGTAAAGACTTCCAAACGACCAAACAGCATGGTCAGCACCAATATCCATTTTGCCGGTGGTGGCATAGTAGTGAAGTTATCGGCAACCACACCGAGGCCTGGCCCCAAATTGTTCAGTGTGGCAGTTACCGCAGCAAAAGCAGAGAAATCATCCACGCCAGTCGCGATAATTGCCAGCATACTGATGATAAACACCAATGCATAGGCCGAGAAGAAGCCCCATACCGCTTCGAGGATGCGTTCTGGCAACGCACGGTTACCCAACTTGATGGTATAAACCGCATTCGGGTGCACTAAACGTTTCAACTCTCGCGACCCCTGCAAATACAGCAACAGAATGCGGATCACCTTGAGCCCGCCGCCCGTTGAACCGGCACAGCCACCAATGAATGCCGAACAAAGTAACAACATCGGCAGGAACAGCGGCCATTTAGAAAAGCTGTCGGTAGTGAAACCCGCCGTTGTAGCCATCGAGACGACCTGGAAGAAAGCCTGGTTGATGGTTTCCATACCGCTTTTATAGATGCCGTGCCACCACAGTATCAGAGTGCATACTGCCACTAGGGTAAACTGCACGGCGATGAACATGCGGAATTCTGGATCTCGCCAGTACACTTTCAAACTACGCCCGCTCAACACGGCAAAATGCAGACCGAAATTACAGCCAGATATCAGCAGGAAAACAGCGACAATCGTGTTGATTGTCGGGCTGGCATAGTAACCAATGCTGGCGTCATGCGTGGAAAACCCACCGATGGCGATGGTTGCGAAGCTGTGACCAATGGCATCAAACGCCGACATGCCAGCCCCCCACAACGCAAGCGCACAGGCAATCGTCAGTAACACATAAATCAGCCACAAGGTTTTGGCGGTTTCAGCAATACGCGGGCGCATCTTGTTGTCTTTCAGCGGGCCCGGCATCTCCGCACGATACAACTGCATCCCCCCAACACCAAGAATAGGCAGTATGGCTACCGCAAGAACAATGATCCCCATCCCCCCCATCCATTGCAGCATTTGGCGGTAGAACAAGATCGCCTTCGGTAAAGAATCCAACCCCACCAGCGTAGTGGCACCGGTTGTGGTTAAGCCGGAAAAGGATTCGAAGAAGGCGTCGGTGAGAGAGAGATTTGGCCGTTCCGCAAACAGGAAAGGTAATGCCCCGACGCTACCCAATACTGTCCAGAACAGCACCACAATCAGGAAACCTTCGCGGGGTTTTAATTCATTCTTCTGTTTACGGTTCGGCCACCACAGCATCAGGCCGATCGTCACCGCAACAAAGAAGGTCTGACTGAATGCCCGTCCTGCTCCATCGCGGTATATCAATGCCACCAGGCCGGGAATAAACATCGTCCCGGAAAACAGGATGACTAACAGGCCCACAATGCGGGTTATGGCGCGAAAATGCATTTCAGCACGATCCTTAGCGATTCAGTTGGGGGAATTATTACGAAATAGGGGTTAATTGCAAATTACCGCGACTCAGATCACGTAATTTATTCCCAAATACCTCAACACCTGTTGCTGGTAAGGCCAGATGCAGCATCACTGCGGCACCATATTCCCCATGTACAATCCGCCCTTCACTTTGCTGCAGCAAATTCTCTACCAGCGCCAACTGCGCATAGTCACACAGCAAAGTATATTCGGCCTGTGGAACCTTGCTACTGACAACCAATTGTTTCAGTGCCTGCTGAACACCACTACCATAAGCTTTCACTAACCCACCGGTTCCCAGTTTGATACCGCCGTAGTAACGCACTACCACAGCGGTTATCTCACCAATCCCACTGCCCATCAACTGGGCAAGGATCGGTTTACCCGCGGTCCCCGAAGGTTCACCGTCATCAGAGAAACCTAATTGCTGTGAATCATCAGGTGCCCCGGCAACAAACGCCCAGCAATGATGCCGAGCGGTGGGATGTTCCTCACGAACCTGCTGGATAAAGGCTTTGGCCGCATCGACTCCGCAGGTTGGTGCCAGCAGAGTGATAAAACGGCTCTTCTTTATCTCTTCACTAACGCTGATCACAGCGCTAGGGATCGGGTAAGGCTGCATCAGGCCAGATTCAGATCGCGCGTCATGTTCTCAATACGCTTCTCATGAATCAAGACATTGTCCTCAATGCGGATACCACCGTAGGGTTTCAGCGCATCAATGCGATCCCAGGCAAAGTGTTTACTGAACTCACCACTACGCCATGGAGCCAACAGTGATTCAATAAAATACAATCCTGGCTCAATAGTCAGCACCATACCCGGTTGCAACACTCGGGTACAACGCAGGAAAGGATATTTTGCCGGTGCTGGCAGATGGGTACCGTGTTCATCCTGCATAAAGCCAGCAGTATCATGAACCTGTAACCCAAGAGGATGACCCAGACCATGCGGCAGGAATGGGCAGGTAATACCCTGCTCAACCATCGCCTCTTCGCTGATGCCACTCACCAGCTTATGATTCTTCAGCAGCTTGGCGATACGCTGATGCATTTGCACATGGTAATCGGTATAGCGCACACCAGATTTTATGGTGCCAATCAATGCCAGCTGTTCGTCGTTAAGATCTTTCACCAGATGAGCGAATGCATTACCACTCTGGCCCGCATAAGTGCGCGTCAGATCGGCGGCATAGCCGTTGTACTCAGCCCCGGCATCGAGCAGGAAACTCCGGGCTTCAGCAGGTGGTTGATGATCCAGCTTGGTGTAATGCAGTACCGCCGCATGTTCATTCAGGGCGACAATGTTGTCGTAAGGGACATCGGTATCGCGGTGACCGGTTGCCGTCAAGTACGCGAGATTGATATCAAACTCGCTCATGCCAGACATAAAAGCCTCATGCGCGGCGCGATGGCCCATCACGGCAGTTTTCTGCGCTTCACGCATGCAAGCCAGTTCATAGCCGGTTTTGATCGAGCGATAGAAATCGAGGTAATTCAGTACCGCTTTCGGATTGATATTCTCAGAAACAATCCCGAGATCGCGTGCACGCTGCTGGGCATAACCGATATAGCCTACACGTTCGCGCTGTGATGGCAGCTTACTGGCGATATCGTCAGCATTAACCAGCGGCTGCATTTCGACAGATTGGGTCCAGAAACTGTCCGGCAGTGGCTCGACGCTGTGCCAGTAATCTACCGGGGAATAGAACCAGAGCCTCGGTTTGTTAACACCGTCCACCCACAGCCAACAGTTCGGCACGGAAGTCACCGGTACCCAGGCTTTAAAGTTCGCATTTACTTTAAACGGATAGTGGTGATCATCCAAGAAAACCCGTTGCAGTTCCCCGGAGTGGATCAGCAACGCGTCCAAGTTATTGCGTTCTAACACTTCACGCGCCCGCTTTTGCAGCGTTGCCAGGTGATCGTTATACAAAGAAGCCAGCGTTTCCATCACAGTACCCTTATACCCTAAAAACGGAATGCGCCATCTTAACACACTGCATCGGCGCTCCAACCCCATCTCCTCTGGCATGCGGAGAGCTTCGCAAACCTGCTGCAAATGCATTGCATCTCGCGTTCAGTATTTTGGCAACGCGTTTTAACTTGCGTATTTATCGTTCTCAGCAGGAAAAACAACCTATATTTATATCAATGGATTACTCATATTCCATGTGATCAATCCTGCAAATACGCAATCTTTTATTTGCATATTATTAACATAAAAACCACACTCCTCATCATCTGGTCATACCAGATCATCTGCGCTGATTCAGGAGATAGACATGCTCTACCAAGGCGAAACATTACAAGTACACTGGCTCGAAAACGGTATCGCCGAGCTGGTGTTCAACGCACCTGGCTCGATCAACAAACTGGATACCAGCACCGTTGCCAGCTTGGGCGCGGCACTTGACGTGCTGGAAAAGCAAACCGAGCTGAAAGGGTTGCTGCTGCGTTCTTCCAAAGCCGCCTTTATTGTCGGCGCTGATATCACCGAATTCCTTTCGTTATTTGCCGCACCGGCTGAAAAACTGCATGAATGGCTGGTATTTGCCAACAGCGTTTTCAACCGCTTGGAAGATTTACCGGTGCCGACCATTGCAGCCATCAACGGTTATGCGCTCGGCGGGGGTTGTGAATGTATCCTGGCGACTGACTTTCGTGTTGCCTCTCCAGATGCCCGCATCGGCCTGCCTGAAACCAAGCTTGGCATCATGCCGGGTTTTGGCGGTTCGGTACGTTTACCACGCCTGCTGGGGAATGACAGCGCGCTGGAGATCATTGCAGCAGGCAAAGACATCGGGGCTAAAGAGGCGCTGAAAGTCGGCCTGGTCGATGCCGTAGTGGCAGCAGAAAAACTGGTGGAAGCCGCCCTGAAGATGCTGAAACAGGCGATCGATGGCCAGCTCGATTGGCGTGCTCACCGTCAACCGAAGTTAGAACCATTGAAACTGAGCCCAATCGAAGCGGCGATGAGTTTCACCACTGCCAAAGGCATGGTGCTGCAAACTGCGGGTAAGCATTATCCGGCACCGATGGTCGCAATAAAAACCATTGAAGCCGCTGCAAAACTGGGCCGTGACGAAGCGCTGAAGCTCGAAACCGCCAGCTTTGTGCCTTTAGCGCGATCCAATGAGGCTCGCGCTTTGGTGGGCATTTTCCTTAACGATCAGTTTGTGAAGAGCCATGCGAAGAAGCTGGCGAAAAATGCCGAAGCACCAAAACAGGCTGCAGTCTTGGGCGCCGGGATCATGGGCGGTGGTATTGCCTACCAATCATCGCTGAAGGGCGTACCGGTCATCATGAAAGACATTAATGACAAATCCCTGACGCTCGGCATGAATGAAGCCGCCAAACTGCTGAATAAACAACTGGAACGCGGCAAGTTGGATGGTTTGAAGATGGCACAGGTGCTGTCTACCATTCAGCCCCGGCTGGATTATGCCGGTATTGAACGGGCCCAGTTGATTGTTGAAGCGGTGGTAGAAAACCCGAAAGTGAAGGCCGCCGTGCTAGCCGAAGTGGAAGGGTTGATCGGTGAAAATGTCGTGTTGGCTTCTAACACCTCAACCATCCCGATTACTCAACTGGCCAAATCGTTGAAGCGCCCACAAAACTTCTGCGGTATGCACTTCTTCAACCCGGTCCATCGCATGCCGCTGGTCGAAATTATTCGCGGTGAGCAAACCAGCGACAGCACCATTGCTGCCGTGGTGGCTTATGCCACCCGCATGGGTAAAACACCGATTGTGGTCAACGATTGCCCTGGATTTTTTGTCAACCGCGTACTGTTCCCCTACTTTGCCGGTTTCAGCCTGCTGCTGCGTGACGGCGCTGACTTCCGCCAGATCGACAAAGTGATGGAAAAACAGTTTGGTTGGCCGATGGGCCCGGCTTATCTGCTGGATGTCGTCGGCATTGATACCGCTCACCACGCTCAGGCCGTGATGGCCACCGGCTTCCCTGAACGGATGAGTAAAGATTACCGCGATGCAGTCGACGTGATGTTCGACAACCAGCGTTTTGGGCAGAAAAACCAGCTGGGCTTCTACCGTTACAGCCAAGACAGCAAAGGTAAGCCGCGTAAGGATAACGACGAGCAGAGCGATGCATTGCTGGCCGAAGTGAGCCAACCGGCACAAGCCATTAGCAGCGACGAGATCATCGCCCGCATGATGATCCCGATGATCAACGAAGTGGTGCGTTGCCTGGAAGAAGGCATTGTCACCAGCCCGGCAGAAGCCGATATGGCGCTGGTGTATGGTCTTGGCTTCCCGCCGTTCCACGGTGGCGTGTTCCGTTATCTGGATACGCTTGGCAGCACCCATTACGTCGAAATGGCGCAGCGTTATGCTCATCTTGGCGCGCTATATCAGGTGCCAGCAGGTCTGCGTGTCAAAGCAGAGCGCAATGAAAGCTACTATCCGGTGGTGGCAGCGGCGCTGTCTGATATCTCCACTGGCCAACCGGCATGAGGTCATAAAGATGGAAAATGTAGTTATTGTTGATGCCGTACGTACGCCGATGGGCCGCTCAAAAGGCGGTGCCTTCCGCCAGGTACGCGCTGAAGATCTCTCCGCTCACCTGATGCGTGCCGTGCTGAGCCGCAACCCGGCGCTGAATGCCGCCGAGATTGACGATATTTACTGGGGCTGTGTGCAACAAACGCTGGAGCAGGGTTTTAATATCGCCCGCAACGCTGCGCTGCTGGCAGAAATTCCCCACCGCGTACCGGCAGTGACGGTGAATCGCTTGTGTGGTTCATCCATGCAGGCGCTGCACGATGCTGCTCACGCTATTATGGTGGGTGACGCACAGGTCAGCCTGATTGGCGGCGTTGAGCATATGGGCCACGTGCCAATGAGTCATGGTGTCGACTTCCATCCAGGCTTGAGCCGTACCGTGGCCAAAGCCGCCGGAATGATGGGCCTCACCGCAGAAATGCTGGCCAAGATCCATGGCATCAGCCGTGAAATGCAGGATGAGTTCGCCGCACGTTCACATCAGCGCGCGCATGCAGCCACTTTGGCCGGGTACTTCAAAAATGAAATTATCCCGACCAGCGGCCATGACGCCGACGGCGTGCTGACGCGTTACGATTATGACGAAGTGATCCGCCCGGAAACCACCGTCGCCAGCCTGGCCGCACTACGCCCGGCATTTGACCCGGTGAATGGCACCGTTACGGCGGGCAGCTCTTCGGCATTGTCCGACGGCGCCTCTGCCATGTTGATTATGAGCGAATCGCGCGCTAAAGCGTTGGGTTTGAAAGCCCGCGCGCGTATCCGTTCGATGGCCGTTGTCGGGTGCGATCCTTCCATCATGGGTTACGGGCCGGTGCCTGCCAGTAAACTGGCGCTGAAACGCGCAGGTTTAAGCGTGCAGGATATCGGTCTGTTTGAACTGAATGAAGCTTTTGCTGCCCAGTCTCTGCCCTGCATCAAAGATCTTGGGTTGCTGGAAAGTATGGACGATAAAGTTAACCTGAACGGCGGCGCGATCGCGCTCGGCCACCCGCTGGGCTGTTCAGGTTCACGTATCTCCACCACCCTGCTGAATAATATGGAGCGCCGCGATGTGCAGTTCGGCTTGGCGACCATGTGCATCGGCCTGGGTCAGGGGATCGCAACGGTGTTTGAACGCGTTTAGCTGTGTCTGATTGAACGCCCGCCAAGGCGGGCATTCCAAGAGTTTAGTTGTCGTACTTCCCGCCTGTCAGGGGCGGGTTTTTTTATGCCCAAAATCCGCACCGGCACCAATAAAAACGGGGCGCGCTTGGCGACCCCATTTTTACTGCTGCGTACTTGATTAGATAAACGAGAAAGCATCACCATACATATGCGCTTCTAAAGCGCCGCGCTCGGCACAGAAACGCTCGCGGGCAATCTTCGCCATCTCGAAACGGCCAGCAATATAGATGTCATGCTCTGCCAGTGAACCGAAATCCTGCAATACCGCGCTTAATACGGTACCGCTGCGGCCACGCCAATCACTCTCTGGCTGTTCCACCACCGGGATCACCTTCAGATTAGGGTACTGCATCGAAAGGTTTTTCAGTTCGCTGAGATCATAAAGGTGCTTCAGTTCACGCCCGCCCCAGTAAATGGAGATTTCACGATCTGGCTGCCGCTCCAGCGCAGCCAGCAGGATAGAACGGGCATAAGAATACCCGGTCCCACCCGCAATCAGCACCAGCGGGCGGTTCCCCTCTTCACGCAGCCAAGCGTCACCGTGTGGAATATCCACGGTGATCGCCTGCTCTTTGAGGATTCGCTCCATCACCGCCATTGCATACAGATTCAGTTCCGAGGCCCCGATGTGCAATTCGATATAGTCCTGCTGTGCCGGTGTCGAAGCAAGAGAGAACGGACGTTTATCACGCTCGTCCATCACTACCATCAAGTATTGCCCTGCCTGGAACGAAAACGATCCTTCAGGTACTAAACGTACCCGATAAACGGTATCGGTAATGGCCTCTACGGAGGTCACTTTACAGCTCAATATTGTCATGCGTTCCCTCTGTCGGGTCATCAATGCAAAGCTGAATACAAAGCCTGACGCTACAACGTCGGTTCTCTGTCACTGAATATGGCGAGTTCGTCCCAGATTTCATCGATGCGCGCACACACCTTTTCATCCATCTTAATCGGACGGCCCCACTCACGCTGGGTTTCTCCCGGCCACTTATTCGTGGCATCCAGGCCCATTTTCGAGCCAAGACCAGAAACTGGCGAAGCGAAATCCAGATAATCAATCGGGGTATTTTCCACCAAGACGGTATCCCTTGCCGGATCCATGCGGGTGGTAATAGCCCAAATCACGTCATTCCAGTCACGCGCATTCACGTCGTCATCGCACACGATAACAAACTTGGTATACATGAATTGGCGCAGGAAAGACCAGACCCCCATCATTACGCGTTTGGCATGCCCAGCATACTGTTTTTTGATGGTAACTACCGCCAGACGGTAGGAACACCCTTCCGGTGGCAGATAGAAATCCACAATTTCCGGGAACTGTTTTTGCAGGATCGGCACAAAGACTTCGTTGAGCGCCACGCCCAAAATCGCAGGTTCATCAGGAGGCCGGCCAGTATAGGTCGAGTGGTAAATCGCGTTCCGCCGCTGGGTAATGTGGGTGACGGTGAATACTGGGAAGTGGTCAATCTCGTTGTAGTAACCGGTGTGGTCGCCGTATGGGCCTTCTGGTGCCATCTCACCCGGATCGATATAGCCTTCCAGCACAATCTCGGCGCTGGCAGGAACTTCAAGATCGTTAGAGAGGCATTTGACCACTTCGGTCTTGTTGCCGCGCAGCAGCCCGGCGAACGCATACTCGGAAAGGTTATCCGGCACCGGCGTGACTGCGCCGAGAATGGTGGCAGGATCGGCTCCCAAGGCAACCGCGACCGGGAAACGCTCACCGGGATGGGTCTGACACCATTCCAGATAATCCAGCGCGCCACCGCGATGCGAAAGCCAACGCATAATCAGCTTGTTCTTGCCCAGCACCTGCTGGCGATAGATGCCGAGATTCTGGCGCTCTTTGTGCGGGCCGCGCGTCACGGTCAGCCCCCAGGTCACCAGCGGTGCGGCATCTTCCGGCCAGCAATGCATAATCGGGATACGGCCCAGATCAACATCATCACCCTGCCAAACCTGTTCCTGACACGGCGCGGAACCCAACACCTTGGTCGGCATGTTGAGCACTTGCTTGAATTTGGGGATTTTATCGAACAGATCGCGGAAGCCTTTCGGCGGTTCCGGCTCTTTGAGGAACGCCAGCAGCTTGCCGACTTCACGCAGCGCGCTGACGTCTTCCTGGCCCATGCCCATCGCCACGCGCTGGGTGGTACCGAACAGATTGCACAGCACCGGCATGTCGTAACCTTTCGGATTTTCGAACAGCAGCGCCGGGCCGCCCGCACGCAAGGTACGATCGGCGATTTCTGTCATTTCCAGATAAGGATCAATCGGCTGGCTGATGCGTTTTAATTCCCCTCTCTTTTCCAGCAACGAGAGGAAATCGCGTAAGTCACGGTATTTCATGA
>Ga0114969_10005214_pt1 | contig 10213 bp, 21 predicted proteins | sample M_130807_MF_Meta_FD_87316 | JGI IMG/M metagenome (GOLD analysis project Ga0114969, IMG submission 87316) | Freshwater microbial communities from Lake Montjoie, Canada to study carbon cycling - M_130807_MF_MetaG | ecosystem: Environmental > Aquatic > Freshwater > Lake | place: Lake Montjoie...
ATCAAAAAAGATAAGAATAGCTCCCCTCCCCGCCCGCCCCCACCCCCCCCCCCCCCCCCCCCCCCTTGCAGCCCAGCGCCTGGCGTGTTGGGTTGACGGCTTCGCGCTCAACCTGTTCAAAGGGTTGAGCGTGGAGGATCGAAAAAAGATCTCCGCACAGATGCGGAGCATGCGGGACTTGCGTCCCTAGCTAGGGTTTTGGATTCATCCGCTGCATCGCAGCAATGATGCGATCTTTCTGAGCAGGCTCTAGCGTCTTGAAAGTGGCGCTAAAGCTGCGAAACTCCGCCTCGAAGTCAGCCGGCGGCTTAATCGCTTCCGACGTGTACTGGCGCAGCTCCTCGGCCGTAACCCCCAGTACGTCGACAGCGCGAAAAACACGCTGGCCGGGGATTCCTCGTTCTATCCAGTGATTGACCACGCCAGCGGTGGTCTTCATGGCTCTTGCAAACTCCGTCAGGGTCATCCGCGCAGTCACTAGTGCGCGAACTCCAAGGGGATCGATCGTCTTCATGTTTGCTGCCTTTACTCAGCTCCTAGGGGGGGTATACCAAAAGTATACAGCAATCTAGTAGAGCCTGGCTAAATATATCCACTTGCGATATCCACCACAGTGTGTATATTCTCCGGCAGCAACCGGAGGATTCATGTTCGATAAGATAAAAAGTGCGATGGGATCACAGGCTGAACTGGCTCGCCAGCTCGGGATCGGCGTCGCCGCCATCACGCACTGGAAGCGTCGGGGGCGGATCCCGGCGGATCGGGTGCTGTCGATTGAACGCCTTACCGGCGGCCAAGTCACCCGCCACGAGATGCGGCCGGACCTGTATCCGGTCGAGCGGGTGGCGCCATGAACCAGATCGCCATTGACTGGGAAGCCAACGCGCGCGAATCCGATCCGTGGACCTCTCACGCAGCAGCTGCACGCGTGCGCGAATTCGCATCCGGCCACATCGCCACCATCCTTGACTGCCTCAAGCGTCACGGGCCTGCCACGGCCGACGAGATCGCCGGCCGGGTTGGGTTGCTTGCGCATCAGGTCAACAAGCGGCTCTCCGATTGCCAGCGGAAAGGGCTGGCGCGGCCGACGGGGGTATGCCGGCTGTCGGCGAGTAATCGGCTTGAGCGGGTGTGGGGGTTGGCATGAAATGGTTCAAAGTCCACGCCGAAATCATCCACGATCCCAAGATCCGAGCGCTCGCGTTTGAGGACCGCTGGCACTTCGTGGCCATCATGGCGCTGACCGCCGACGGCACGCTGGACGAGCCAGACGAGCTGCGGGACGAGCTGGTGTCGGTGGCTCTCGGCCTGCATGGAATCGACCTCGAAAAGGCCAAAGCCAGGCTGATGCGGCTGCGACTGATTGGTGAAGACTGGAAGCCCACACGGTGGGAAAAACGGCAGGAAAGTGCCGATGCAACCGCTGCTGAACGCCAGCGGCGGTGGAAGGAAAGCCGCGCACAATCAAAGACATGCGAAGTCGCGACCGTTAGTAACGCGTTAGGTAACGCGTTAGGTAACGGTCAAGGTAACGGACAGAAGAAGAAGAGAGAAGAAGAAGAAGAATTAAGAGAGACATCTTGCGATGTCTCGCGCGTCCGCAAAGCAAAGCGTTTTGTCCCGCCAACAGCCAACGAGATCCGCAGTTGGTGCCACGAGACCGGCCACCACATCGACGCCGAGCGTTTCATCGACCACTACACGGCCAACGGGTGGCGTGTCGGCAAAGTCCCAATGAAGTCGTGGCGGGCCGCCGCCTCCGGCTGGTGGCGACGCGACCAGGACAACCCGAAGCCGCGCGCAACCGGCACCCGAGCGCGATCACTTGCCGAAGACCTAACCGACCGCAGCTGGGCCGCCGCATGAAACAACGCATAACCGACGCCGATAACAAACCGCGCCGCCTGATCGACTCGGCCGACATCGCAGCCGACGTTGAAAAGTTCTTGGCCGCCGGTGGCGTTATCGACCGGCCGGCCTTCCGGCGCGATTTCTGCGAGCCGGGGGAACGGAGCGACGATACAAGAACCCGGCGCCGCTGGGTAACAGTGCCACCCGAACTTCGGGAATCGGCAAAACGAGGAGGAACACGGAAATGAGCGAGAAGACTTTTGTTGACGGGATGATCGTAAAGCGCGGCGACAACGCGCCGGACTTTGTGCTGGCCAACTTGTCGATAAAGCGCGGCGAGCTGATCGCGTTTTTGGATCAGCAACCCGGCGACTGGGTGAACGTGGTGCTGAAGCGCGCCAAATCCGGCAAGTGCTACGCCGAGCTGAATACCTGGAAGCCTGCTGACAAAATGGCCGATGTTGCGCGCGGATCCGAGCCGCCGCGGGGTGGCCATTGGGAAGAGCGCAAGCAGCCGGCGCCGGTTGCCGCTGAGCTTGACGATGGCTCGGACATTCCCTTCTGAAATGGCCTCGCCAGTACGCAGCCGAGATCTTGCAGCTCGAGAGCCGCGAACAGCGTGCCGCCGCGCTGCTCGAGGTGCCGGAGGAATGGCGCCAGTTGGTGCAGGCGCACGTGGTGCTGTGGTTCGGCCTGCGAGCCATCAAGCGTGAAAGCGATCTTCGTGAAGACGCACGACGGCCTACGTCCAGCAAGCGACGAAGCGCTGCGGGTGATCTCGCACTACCGCTTCGGTGACGAAATCCTGTTGGAGCATAAGCGCGGCCGCAGCGCCAAGAATCACCGCCGCTTTTTCGCGTTCTGCGCGATGACGTTTGATTGGCAGGACGTGTACGAGGATGCCGAGATCTGGCGGAAAGTGCTGGAGATCGCCGCCGGCCACTTCGACTTAGTGATCGATAAGCACGGCGATACCCACTACTGGCCGAAGTCGATTAGGTGGGACGAACTCACCGACGAGGCCGAGTTTCGCGCGCTGTTCGATCGGGTGGTGGATGCGTACCTGGCGCGGTTTTCCGCAGGCCTCAGTCCCGACCAGATGACGATGATCGCGGGGTTCTGATGACGCCACAACCGCCGCATATGTGCCAACTCTGCCACCAGGTGTTCTCGACCTCGATGGCCAACTCCGAGCACCGGGGCTTCGTGCCGCGCCGCTGCATGACGCCTGACGAGCTGGTGGCAGCGGGAATGCGGAAAGACCGCCTAGGCGTTTGGAAGAGGCTTCGCAGATGAAACACACCGAGGACGACATCCAGCGGCAGCTCATGGCGTGGATGCGACGCACGTACCCAAACCATGCCGACTGGATGCACCACTCGCCAAACGGCGGCCAGCGCTCACCAGTTGCAGGCGCCAAGCTGAAAGCGGCCGGCACCCGGCGCGGGTTTCCCGACTTGTGCTGGTACATCCGGCGCGGTGAATTCAGCGGATTGGCCATCGAATTGAAAGCGCCTGGCGGCCGCGTTACCAACGAGCAAACGCACTGGCTCGATCACTTGGCATCCGAGGGCTGGCTGACGGCGCTGTGTTTTAGCCTCGAGGCCGCGCAGCAGACGATCACAGCCTACTTCTCGCTGGAGGCCTCCGATGGTGAAGCGATGGGTTGATCTGGACAACTGGCGCCACCGGCCACGCAAGACCGACGCCGCACCAGCCGCCGGCGTCACGTCGGTTTACCGCGCTCGAGTAGCCACGATCCGCGCCAGCATCGAGGCCACCGAAGCGCGCTTGCGAAATCCAGCGCTCGATCCCGAAGACATACCAGGCGAAGAGAAACGCCTTGCCATGCTCCGCGCCGTTTTGCAGCGAGCCGAGACCTGATGGCGATCAACCACCACGAGGCGCAGTTTCTCGTGAGCGAGTGGGCCGTGGCCGAGCTAAACGAGGTGCGGCGGATGTGGTATCCGGCCACGGCGCCGGGGTTCTCCGATCACGTGGCGGGCTACCGCGAGAGCTACACCCAAACCGAGAAAGACGTACGCATCGATCACACTGGCTGGATCATGTCGGTCCTGATGGTGAACAAGCGCGTCCACCACGAAGCACTAAAGCGCCATTTCGTCGATGGCCAGCCAGTAGGCAAGCGCGCACGGAAAGCCGCACTCGACGCGTTCTGCCGCGCGCACGAAGCGTGGCAATCGACGCTCGAAAATATATGAACTTTGGGGCTCCCCAACCTATCCGCGAAGTGTTGACATGGGCGTGAGAGATTGCGTCTTTCAACTGCTCACGCTCCTTTAGCCCGCATCACGCGGGCTTTTTTTCGGGTGCCGCGCATGGATGTTCTGGAGCTGGTGAAGCGCCACGAGGGATTCCGGCGGAAGCCGTACCTGTGCTCGGCCGGCAAGCAAACCATCGGCTATGGCCGCAACTTGGATGACGTCGGCATCAGCGAAGCCGAGGCCGAGTGGCTGCTGCGCCGTGACATCGACAAAGCCACCGCGCAGCTCGCCGCCGAGCCGTACTGGGCTGGCCTCGATGACGTGCGCCGGGCAGTGCTGCAAGACATGGTCGTGAATTTGGGCTGGGTTGGGTTGAGCAAGTTCCTGCGGTTTCGGGCCGCACTTAATGCTCGCCAGTACGACCGGGCCAGCGACGAGATGATCGACAGCGCCTGGCGCCGGCAAGTGCCAACGCGCGCGAAGCGGCTGGCCTCCATGATGCAGACTGGCCTCTGGCCGCGCGACTGATGCCGATTTTCGACTGGCAGGCCATCCTGACAGTGTGCGACACCGAGGCGTCACGCCGGAACATGCAGGCGTGCGCCGAGTTTGGCGTCGACAAAGCATCCAAGCTGCTCGGCATCAACCGCCGCACGCTTCAGATCATGGCGGCGCGCCTTCGGGATCGCGCAGCCATCGGCGGGCTAAGCCCAGCGCACGGCATGACGCATCCAGTGCCTACGCCGTTTGCCGTTTCGGGTGTCTCGACGCTGTACAACGGCGAGGGCCAGATTGCGGCGCAGTGGGTTAAATCCCGCCTGCGAGACGACGAAGCAGCGCAGGCGATGCGCGAGGCCATCGAGGATTTCGTTGCCGACTTTCGGGGATCCGCGAAGCCGATCAAGCCGCCGGCTCGAAACGTCTCAAACCTGCTTACCGTCGTGCCACTAGGTGACCCGCACATTGGGATGTATGCGCACCACGCCGAAGCGGGAGAGAATTTCGACGTTGAGATTGCACGCCAAGACTTGATGGCGGCCGCTGCTCGATTGATGGAAGTTGCGCCACCCACAGAGCGTGCGCTGATCGTGAACCTCGGCGACTTCTTCCACGCCGACAGCCTGAGCCAGCTCACCAAGTCCGGCAACAAACTGGACGTCGACACTCGATGGCCGCGAGTTCTCAAGCTTGGCTGCCAGCTGATGGTTGAGTTGATTACGCTGGCGCTTCGCAAGCACCAGTCGGTGGAAGTGGTGAATGCGATCGGCAACCACGACGACCACTCGAGCGTCATGCTGGCGGCGTTCTTGGAAGCGTGGTTCCACGCTGAGCCGCGCGTGCTGGTGCATCCGACGGCGTCAAAGTTTCACTACATCGAGTTCGGCAGGAACCTCATCGGCATCACTCACGGCGACACCGTGAAGCTTACGGCGCTGGGTGAGCTGATGGCTGCAGATCGGCCTGAAGCGTGGGGGCGGGCCAGTCACAGATATTGGTACACCGGCCACATCCACCACACCAGCAAGACAGAACTGCGTGGCGTTGTCGTGGAAAGTTTCCGCACGCTGGCTGCGAAAGATGCCTGGCATAGCGCTCAGGGCTACCGCGCTGGCCGGGATATGTACGTGATCGTGCTCGACGCCGAGCACGGCGAAGTTGAACGGCATCGGTGCGACATCCGGCAGGTGCGAAATGAACCTAAAGCCGATCAAGCAAACCCGCCGCAGCAGTGAGGCCGAAGTTACCAAGCTGCGCTGCAATTGCGGCGAGCAATCGTGGCACTTTCGCATCAGCGTCATCGGTAACCAGGTGTTCGCCGAGTGCAGTGAATGCCTCGCCGATTGGGGGCCGTTTTTCGTATCCACCGTTTTAGCAGTGAGGCCTGAAGATGGCTGAATCAATCGCACCGAAAAAGATCCGCCGCTCGCGCACCATCTGGGCGGCGATCGCAACGGCCGCGGTGGGTGCAGCACTCACGGCCGCACCTGACGCGATCCCGGCGGTCGCCACGGGGCCGGGCCTGATCCTGATCGCCGCGCTGAATGCTGCGCTGCGTTGCATCACAAGCCAGCCGGTGCGGTAGCAGTGGAAATCAACGCCATCGTCGGCACGGTCGTGATGGCAATCCTCGTCTCAATCGTGACGGGCGCCATCGCCGGCAACATCAGCTCGCAGCGCACCATTGCCGCACTGATCGTGCATATCGACTACCTGCGGTCGCACATCGACCGTCACGAAGAAACCATCTCACGAGCACATCGTCGGATCGACGAACTAGAGCGGAGCTGAACCATGGCTGCAATGAGCGACTATCTCGAAAACAAATTGGTGGACCTCACGCTGCGCGGCCAGGCTTTTACCGCGCCGGTCACGTTGTATTTCGGGTTACACACCACTGCAACCACGGACGCAGGCGGCGGCACGGAGGTTTCGGGCGGATCCTATGCGCGCGTTGCGGTCACCGCCAGCCTGGCGAACTTTGCCGGCACGCAGTCAACTGCAAGCACGGTGGCATCCAGCGGCACCGGCGGCGCGACAAGCAACAACGGCGTCATCACATTCCCCGCTCCGACCGCGAGCTGGGGCACGGTCACGCACTGGTCCGTGTGGGATGCCAGCACCGCCGGCAACATGCTCTACCACGGCGCGCTCACGACGAGTAAGACCATTAACAACGGCGACGCGGCTCCGAGTTTCGCAGCCGCTGCGCTCGTGCTGACGTTTGCTTAAGCTGAACCATGGCTGACAACTTCCCGCAGACACCCGGCGCCGGGCGCAATGTCGCCTCGGATCAGGTCACGTACAGCGGCGACACGGCAGACGTGCAACTGGTTCGGGTGGTCAATACGACGGGCGCGGAAGGCTCGCGTGTTGTCACTGATAAGCCGGTGTTCCAGATCGAAGATCAGCCGCACGTAGATGGCGATCTTGGAATGCTCATTTTGGGCGTGCGAAACCATTTCACAGGTTCGACAGCTGACGGCGACTATTCCGCTATTTCGCTTGGCCAAAATGGTGATCTCCACACGATATCGCGCCGCGATCAGCAACGGATCGCCGTGTCCACAACGACCGGTCAGATCACGATAGCAACGACGGCATACACTGCTGGCGATCAACTCGGACCGCTGTTCACACTTACAAACGCCGCGCGCGTCACAAGCGGCGGCGGAGTCATCACGGGCGTAAGATTGCTCGACGCTGGCGACGTGATCGGCGCGTGCGACGTAGTATTTTTTGACTCGACGGTCACGCTCGCCGCAGATAACGCCGCGTTTGCAATATCGGACGCAGACGCTCTGAAAGTCGTCGGGTTGGTGCAGCTGGCGGGCGCTTACGATTTGGGCAACAACCGCATCGCGCAGGCTTTCAATTTAGCGGTTCCCTACACGCTGGCTGGCGGAACGTCGCTTTTTGCCGCGCTCATAACGCGAACCGCAAATGCCATTTTCGTCGCCGCTACCGATCTTCAGCTTGCCGTGACTGTTGATCGGTATTAATCGTGAGTCGAACCTATTCTGCTACTAGCAATCGGTTATCTCTAAGCGGATTGACAAACGCCGTTGGTGCGGCATCCTCCGCCACGCTTTTTGCTGGCTGGTTTCTCCCAACGACGTTAACCGCTGGTCGCGGATATTGGTCCGCCGGAACGATCATCGGGCTGGAAGTCGGAACAACAACGTCGGAAGTAATTGGGCGCATTCAGTCTGCAACGAACGGCGTATATACAAGCAGCGGAGCAGGTCTCGCGATCAACAACTGGTACTTCATCGCGCACTATTTAGACGCCACAAACACCGGGCCAAATTCGACTCAAAAATTGTGGATTGGCACGATTGATTCGCCTCCACGCGAGGTCACATTTACTCAAACAACCGCGCCGGTTGGTGCTTTCACCTCGTCAACGATTGTGATATTCGGCAACAAAGGCAACGCGGGAACTGTCGCGTTTCAGGGCGATGTTGGGAATTGTTTTTTTGCGACTCAATCAACAAACACGGGTGGTCCGTTTAACCTGCTAGCATACGGACCAACCGGAAAAGACGCCAACCAAATAGCAACCGAGAGTGCCGGTCTGCTAAGCAACTTTATTCTCCCGTGGTGGTCTGGTGAGACGTTTCCAGAGCGCGGGCGGGACTATTCGTTCTCTGGAACAACCGCAGACAGGTTTACGATGTGTGCGTTTCTATCGGATTTCGACGGCGCGGTATCACAAACAACTGCGCTAAGTTTTCAATCTGGGGTTGGCACCAGCGTATTGACGCCAACAAGCTCTGGGACCGCAGTGTCACGCAACCGAACGCCGCGAGGCGGGATTGGCTCTAGTCTGCCGTTCGTGATCGGGTATTAATCCATGTCTCTGCTGCTGCTGTTCCGAAGCGCAGCGGCATCGAGTGCCGCGCTTGACGCGTCCGCATCGGTCACCGTCACCAGTTCGGCGGCGCTAGGCACACAGATTCCGTTTGCCGCATCGGTGAGCACGACGGTCACTCAGGCCGCCTCACTCTCGACGCAGATCCCGCTTGCATCGAGCGTAGCGGCATCGGCGACATCGAGCGCGGCGATCACGACGGCGGTTCGCCTGGCATCAAGCCTGAGCGCATCAGTCACGCAGGCCGCTGGGCTCACGTCTGCCATCCGCCTGGCTGCATCTGCCACGGCTGGGGTGACGGCATCAGCCAGCCTGAGCACGGCCATCCCGCTTGCAGCATCGGTGGCAGCGACCGTCACGGCGGCAGCAGATCTCACGACCACTGGCGGGGCAGCAGCACTGGCCGCCTCGGTTGCGGTAGCCGTCACGGCCTCGGTAGCACTCACCAGCGCAATCAAGCTGGCAGCCACGGCAGCAGCTGCTGTCACGGCCACTGCAGGCCTGACGACACAGATACCGTTAACAGCCACGGCTGCAGCTGCTATCACGGCCACGGCTGCGATCAGCACCAGCATCGCTCTGGCCGCGAGTGTGTCGGTCACGGTCAGCCAGGCGGCAGACCTGTCGGTAGGCGCCAACAGCGCGCTGAACGCATCGGCTCAGGTGGCAGTCACTCAGGCAGCATCTCTGACTACGGCGGTGCGCCTGGCGGCATCCGTCAACGTCAGCACGACAGCCTCGGCCAGCCTGAGCACGGCCATCCCTCTTTCGGCCACAGCATCAACAGCGACCACACAGACCGCAGCGATCACCGCAGGCATCCGCCTCGTGGCGTCGGGTGGCGTGCTGGTGAGTGGTGCGGCTGCACTGGCAACCGGGATCCCGCTGGCAGCGCAGGCTGCGGTAGCGGTGGCAGGCAGCGTGACACTTACGGTGGTCACGGCTGCGGCTGCACCAGCCATCAGGACATTCACTGTCACTGCTGAAACGCGAGGCTTCATCGTCGCAGCAGAGACACGAGGCGGGGCCATTCCCGCTGAATCACGCATCTACCAGATCACCACAGAGAACCGGACTCAGACGGTGACGGAGGACGCGCGCGCGTTTGCCATCGCCGCTTAGCGGTGAGGGCATGCCATGTTCGCAGCAGTCAAGGATCCGCAGGCCACGCTGGATTATCAGTTCAACTGGTCAGCATGGCTCACCAGCGACACGATCAGCGCGGTGACGTGGACGGTGCCGGCCGGCATAACGCAGACGGCTGCCACCAACACGACGACCACGGCCACGATCTGGCTCTCGGCCGGCACGGTGGGCACGCGCTACACCATCGTGTGCAGGATCACGACAACCGCCGGCCGGATAGACGAGCGCTCTCTGATCGTGAGCGTTCAACAGAAGTGAGCTGGAAGCAGACGCGAACACCGACGCAGCGTGGATACGGCGCCGCTTGGCAGCGTCTGCGCAAAGTGGTGATACAGCGTGATCGTGGCCTCTGCCAGCTCTGCAAGACGCAAGGCCTGATCCGCGCGGGAACGGACGTGGATCACATCCAGAGCAAGGCCGATGGCGGCTCGGATGCGCTACAGAACCTGCGCCTGCTCTGCTCAAGCTGCCACCGACGCGTCACGTCGAGGGGTTCAGACGACATCGGGCCGGAGCCGGGGTGCGATGCGCGGGGGTTCCCGACTGGCGGCGCGCACCATTGGGGTGCAAAGCAGGTGGGGTAGGGGGGGTCCAAAGTCTGGGCCGTTCCCCAATGTAC
>Ga0114969_10005215_pt1 | contig 10213 bp, 7 predicted proteins | sample M_130807_MF_Meta_FD_87316 | JGI IMG/M metagenome (GOLD analysis project Ga0114969, IMG submission 87316) | Freshwater microbial communities from Lake Montjoie, Canada to study carbon cycling - M_130807_MF_MetaG | ecosystem: Environmental > Aquatic > Freshwater > Lake | place: Lake Montjoie...
CATCGACGACCATCCCAATCGCGACCGCCAATCCGCCAAGGGTCATGGAATTCACCGAAATCCCAAACCACTGAAATGTCAGCATCGTGATCCCGAAACTCATGGGGATAGCGGCGAGCGTGATGAACGTGGTTCGGAAATTCAGGAGAAACAAAACCAACACCAAGGTCACCATGAGGGCCGCTTCAACGATGGCCTTTTTGAGATTCCCAATCGCATTATCGATGAAATCTTTTTGCTGAAAAAGAACGATGGTTTCGGTGCCCTTCGGTAGACTGACCTGAAGCTCCGCGAGGGCCGCCTTCACCTTTTCGGTGAGCTCACGGGTGTCAAATCCTTGGGCCTTTGTGACGGACATGATCACGCCATAGGTCGGTGTTTTTTCGGGAGCTTGGCTGATGGTCGCATCACCGCGCATCGGCTCAATGCCCCAAGCCACATCAGCGACGTCAGAAATCAAGATCGGACGTTCGCCCGTGCGCTTGATAGCTGTGCGCCCGATGGCTTCCAGATCAGTTGTCATGGCCAGATTCCGAATCATGATTTCCGTTGCGCCAGTGCTCAGAAATCCACCAGTGCTGGAGTTGGCAGCATTCGCGGCGGCGGACTCGAGTTCCTCCAGTGTGACCCCGTAAGCCTGCATGCGGAAGGGATCAGGCTGGATCTCCACCTGACGGATTCCACCGCCCATATTAAGCACCTCAGCGATGCCGGAAATACTTTGGAGGCGGCGTTTGATCACCCAATCCGCCAGCGACCGAACCTCGCTTGGGGCCAAATAGCCAAGCTCTCCCTTGGGTATGGTCGAGCGCACCCCAACGAGAAGGATTTCGCCCATAAGGGAGGCCGGGGGCGTTAAAAATGGCTGGATTCCCACGGGCAATTGCTCTCGAACCGCCTGCAGACGCTCTTGAACGAGAAGTCTGTTTTTTTGCAGATCGGATTTCCACTCGAATTCGGCATACACAAGTGACAGTGAAACATCGGAGTTCGATCTCAGGCGGGTCAGCCCGGCAATTCCCATAAGGGCGGTCTCGATGGGTTGCGTGATGCGGTTTTCCACCTCCTCGGGAGCCAATCCCGGCGCCTCGGTGAGAATGATCACCGTGGGACGAGTGAGGTCGGGAAGCACCTCCACGGGCAGACGGAAAGCGGTAAGGATCCCGAGCACCAGAATGAGTGCCGAAATTACGATCACAAAGCCACGGTGGGCCAACGACCACTCGATGAGTCTATTCAACATGGCTCGACTTCCTGCGGGCGACGACGATCAAGAGCAGCACAAACAAGATGGCACTCACGCTCATCCAAAAACGGCTTTGTCCGCCAACCTCGCTTGAAGACGATGTTGCCGGCTTCTTGCTTTGCTGGGTGAGCTCGGAACCGTCTTCCGCGTGCTCATGGCCATGTGCAGCGTCGAGTGCTTCCTTGAGTGACACAGAGCCTCCTCCAGCAAAGGCAAGCGAGTAACCGCCGTGCGTTACAACCTCGTCGGCGGGCAAGAGCCCAGTCACGATCTCGGCACTCCGGTCGTTCAGGCTCCCCACGGTGACAGGGGATTTCACGAAGGCATTCGGGATTTCAAAGTCCTTCACATAGACGAAGCGGTTGGAGGCATCACCCTGCAATGCCGCACGAGGAATCGAAAAAACGCCGACCTTTTTTCCAATGACAATCGAAAACTCGGCACGCATTCCGGGACGCAAAGCCAACTCCGGATTGGTGACGTGGAAGGCCGCTTCAACGGTGTCACTTTGGGCATCGGCAACGGTGCCGAGATGCTCGAGATCGGCATCAAAAGTTCTTCCAGGAACGGCTGGAACGGAAATCCGCGCGGCCTGCCCCCGCTTTAGCTGCCCAGCCAAATGCTGTGGCACACGCGCGATGGCATAGACTTCCGCTAGGTCCAAAACCTCGGCCAGAACTTTGTCGGGATCGATTGGCTCGCCGGGCGCAATCTGGATTTTGTTAACGAGGCCCGAGATCGGGGACGGAAGCGCGATAGTGGGCGGAGGATTGCCCGGCTGCCTGCTCTCCACCAGAACGGCCGTCTCCCCCTTCTCGATGGAGTGGTCGTTTTTCATATGCACCTCCAAGGCACGTCCAGGAATGCGGCTACTGATGACCGCGCGCCGCCCGGGATATACGGAGATCTCTCCCAACGCAAAAATACTCTCCTCAAAGGTCGTTTCTTCGACAATTTGGGTTTCGATACGCAGGTTTTTCACACCCGTTTCATCGAGTATCACCGTACTACTCGGGCGCGCCCCTTGGATGGTTGGGATCGAGCAAGCGGCCAGAATGAGGAATAAAATGAGATAAAACGGCTTCATAGATTGGATCCACCTAGTGCACCCATCCAGTCGGCATAGGCGAGGAAATAAGCTTTTCGGGCCTCAATGTCGGCGAACTCGATTTCTACGAGACGTTCACGAGCTCGAAAAACGGCTTGGATAGTGAGTTCGCCGCGTGCGTAAGCCGCCTCGCTCTCACGAATATGCTCCCTAGCCGCAGAAAGGACATTGTTCCCGTATTGAGCTGCCGAACGGAACCTCAGCGCCAAGATGCGATACTTGAGAAGAACTTGATTCTGGACTTGGAAGCGCAGGGATTCGCATCGGGCATGCAAGCGATGGCGAGACGCGATTTTCTCCGCGACTTTGCCTGAACCATTTTGCCAAAGCGGTAGCGGGATTTGGAATTTCACCCCCGCGAGAGCTTCAGGTTCAATACCTGTCGGATTGTCACGAAACCTTTCCCCTTCGACGAAAAGTCCTACCCCCACATCCTCCCAGCGTGTGGCTTGGGAAAGCGAGACACTGGTTTCGCCAGAGCGAAGAAGAAATTCCGCCAACTCCAAATCGGCCCTTTTCCCAGCAGGCCTCGCCTCGGGGATCGAACTTGGCAGCGTGAGGCTTTCATTGACGACAAATGCAGAGTCGGCGTCGAGTCCGAGGCATTCACTCAATCGCGCAGACGCCTCCATTTCGAGCCCGCGAAGTGCCTCCACTTTCGCATGGAGAGTTGATTCCGATAGTTTCGCCTCCTGCAAATCGAGCTTCGAGCGAAAGCCTGTATCGACCCCCTCCTCGAGCGACTTTGTGAAAGCCTCTGCCAAATCCGCTTGGCGACCTGAGACGGCGACGGCCTCCCGCGCAGCCACAAGTTCATAGAACGTCTTGCGGGTCGCCACTGCCAGTTGCCATTCTTTTTCATCGACTTCCAGCCCAGCGATTCGCACATCCAAATCCGAGATCTCTTGTTACAAACGAAGTCGACCTGTGAGGGGAAATCTTTGCAGGACTCCCGCCATCACACGCCCCTCAAAATCCCGTCCACCCGCGACCTCTGTTTCCAACTCGGGATTTGGCAACCTCCCGACTCCCCTCGCGCGCCCTTCCGCCTCCTGAACCAGAAATCGCGCTGCAACGAGTTCCTTGTTTCCTTTCAAAGCAAACGCAACGGATGATTCCACAGTCAGCCTCAGGGGCTCTTGCGCAGCCATCGCATAGCTTAGGAAAAATAAAATCAGGATCGGCACATTGCACTTCATCTTGCTTAGGTATGATTCAAGCACATCCTCCAGCATTTGTCCTTACCACTTAATACGCGAGCCAATTGACAAAGGATAAAATCACCCCCAACACAAACTCTTAGACCCTTAATCTCATCAATGCGAAATGGAGGGTAATGCTCGGCATCCCCCGCAGTGTCTCCTGCAGACTCTCAAACTTGAAAAAAACCATAGCTAGGTGTAGTGTGAAATGTGTCGAATCGCCCCTCCCCGTTTGTCCCCCTTATTTTCCAAAATCCAATCACTCATGAAAAATTTACCTCAGTATGATTTTTTAAAGCGTCGATTCATTCAAGGACTGAACAGGAAATTACACTTCATTCTCTTTGTGATTTTCATTTCATCCGCATTGCTCTCAGCGCAGGCCGCGAATACGACCTACACCTCTGGCGCCACACTCCCGGCGCGAATCCAATGGAACGCCAACTTTGGCTATTGTGGCGAGGTCTCTTTCATCAGCGCCGGTCTCTACTACGGCCAGTACATCTCGCAATACGACGCGAGAGCCATCGCCAGCAAGAATACTCGGCAGAGTCTGGAAAGTTCGCAACTCCTACTCGGTGTCAATGACGTCGCCGCAGCCAAAGCGATGCACCTGAACGCAACGGCATTCGAAACGGCCAAAAACCCTAATTCGACAGCGTTTCTCACCTGGGTCAAATCCAACGTGAATGCCGGCTACCCAGTAGTGATCGGTGTTTTCATGAACCAATCCCGCTTCTACGGAACGACAAACCTCAACGCCGGAGACAGCGAGTATGACCACATCGTGGCAGTCACCGGAATCAGGTCGACCCGCCCGTTGACTGGACCGACAACTTACTACGCCGACGACACGCTCACGTTCAATGACAACGGTTTGTGGACTGGCTCGAACGGTCAACCTCAGAACACATTCAGCTATCCGTTCGGCACCTTCCCGACGACACGCCAAAAGGCCAATGCAAAGACGGGGCCTGTTTACTCACTGAAGAGTGGCGCTGACTATGGAATCGCCATCACCGGCATTATCGATCTGAGCCGAGAAACCGTGCCCGTACGATTGACGACTAGCACTAACATAGAGACACCCGGGATCGTCAACGGCTCCAACACGCGCCCCGCAGCCAAGACAATCACTCTTACCATCACCATCTCGAACCTCAAACCTGGCACCACCTACAATCTTTACCGCTATAATACCATGGCCAATGTCCCCGAATCCAACATCAACGCCAAGGCCGCCAAGGCCGCTCAGAGATGGACGATCACCATCCCCACAGGCTCGACCTACACTATGACGCAGACCATCAACTCCAACGAGATCGCCGTCTATCGCGCCGTCCCTGTCGGGGCACCGTAATGTCGTAGCGAACGTCACTGCCACTTATCGCCATTGAAGATGGATGTGGGTGATCACCGTTTTCACATAAGAAACGCCTACCTCAATCGATTTAGTGCGTTTTATTTGTTATTGCATTTTCTGAGATATGTGAGGGTCTCAAAGCTCCAAACGAGAACGCGCAAGGAGACACCCTTGATCCTCACGGCGAAATAACTCGCCGGCCACTCCGCACAATTGGTTGGCACACTCCACTACCACACCCTGCACGATCCTCGTCGAAATTCGCTAACAGCCCAATGCCTCTGAAATCACCTTCGGAGATAGCTGACTCGGCCTCAACGAAATTTGCAATCTAGAAGGTTGCTTGATATTGACGGATTTCAAACCATTGGCAGCGGATGCGCTCTCTGCTAAAGCACGGACAAGTATGGATGGAATTTTTTCTTCGCGGATGCACTTTGCTTCTAAGCTTTTCGTTTCTTGCCTCGTTTTCACGATGCTTGTGGGATCGGTATTCGCTGCTGCAACGGATTCCGCCGCAGTCGCACCCTTTCCGATACCCGTGGCGCAATACAACGATGCCAGCACCACCGGACTGGCTCTCAAATTACTCGGGCGCATCAAAGCGGATCCCTTCAATGCGATCGCCTCAGCGATTTTCTTGGCTGCAATTGCACACACCTTCCTAGCGGCGAAATTCCGGGCTATTTCTCACAGATACGAACATGAACACGCGGTTCTCGTGCGTAAGCTGGAAAAATCACCCGATCCGGATGGTAACGTGCAGCGAGAAATCGAGCGCAAAAAGTTCAGCGAAGTGGTTTTTCATTTTCTCGGCGAGGTCGAAGCGGTCTTTGGAATCTGGCTCATTCCATTAGCTCTCGCGATCGCGTTGATGAAGGGGCCAGACACATTTCTTCATTACATCAATGGCGTGAACTACACGGAGCCCGTCTTTGTCGTCGTCATTATGGCCATCGCGAGCTCTCGCCCGGTTTTATACTTCGCTGAAGGGGCTTTAAGAATGGTGGCTGGTTTGGGCAAAAAAACTCCAGCCGCATGGTGGTTATCCATCCTTACGGTCGGACCGATGTTGGGATCGGTCATTACGGAACCGGCTGCAATGACGATCTGTGCTCTGATTTTGGTTGAGAAGTTCTTCAAACTCCAACCCTCCATGACGCTGCGCTACACAACGCTAGGCTTGTTGTTTGTGAACATATCGATTGGCGGCACCCTCACGCACTTTGCCGCTCCCCCAGTGGTGATGGTCGCTGGTCACTGGAACTGGAATAGCCTCCACATGCTCACGCATTTTGGTTGGAAGTCCGTACTCTCAATCCTCCTCTCGAATGGATTGGCCTTTTTTATTTTTCGCAGAGAATTGCTACATCTCAAAGAAGGCGGGAATGCTCTCACCCAGCCGAAACCAAGCGTACCAACCTCGATTATACTCACGCATTTGTTACTGATCGCCTTGGTCGTATTGACTTCTCATTACGCCGCGATCGTTGTTTTAATTTTCATGTTTTTCCTCGCCTTCGTTGCTGCAACCGAGAGCAATCAAGATCCTATTAACCTCCGGGGCCCTGTGCTTGTCGGCTTTTTTCTAGCAGGACTCGTTATTCATGGAGGTTGCCAGCAGTGGTGGATCGAGCCCGTGCTCGCGAGCCTAAATCCCGTCCAGATGCTCTTGGGATCGACCCTCCTTACGGCATTTAACGATAATGCAGCGATCACCTACCTTGCATCGCTTGTACCGGGATTCAGCGATGCAGCCAAATACGCCGTCATGGCAGGGGCTGTCGCGGGCGGTGGCCTGACCGTGATTGCCAATGCCCCGAATCCCGCTGGTCAATCGATACTCCAGCCCTATTTCGGTACAAACGGAGTGGATGCGGTGAAGCTTTTTCTAGCAGCGGCCATACCAACAACAATTTCCGTTTTGATCTTCTTGCTGACCCGATAGACGAGCGAATGGTCAGCTTGTTGCGGGGGGACCTCCGCGAATCTACAGCCACTTTTTCTTTTTAAAGAAAAGCAACATGGCAATAGCGATCACCCCGCAAAGGCCCCAAAAATAGATATAGCCAAATCGCCAGTTGAGCTCGGGCATATTCATGGGCAACTCGACATTGAAATTCATTCCATAAACGCCCGCCAAAAATGTGAGCGGTATGAAAATCACAGAAACAATGGTCAGCACACGCATGATCTCGTTCGTGCGGAAACTCAGGCTCGAGATATACAAATCCATTAGCCCAGCTGTGAGGTCGCGATAACTTTCGATGATATCGATGATTTGTGTGACGTGATCATAGCAATCCCTCAAAAAAATCTGCGTCTCCCGGTGGATGAGGCCCGACTCATCCCGTATGAGGCTATTGAATATCTCCCGATGCGGCCAAATCGTTCGCCTCAGCAAAAGCAGGAGTCGCTTGGCCTGATAGAGGTTGGTCAGTGATTTTGGGCCCGGCGCCTTGAGCAAGCCCTCCTCGATAATCTCGATCGAGTCTCCCACATTTTCCAGAACGGGAAACACCTGGTCGACCGTGGCGTCAAGCAGAGCGTAAGCAAGATAGTCGGCCCCCATGGAGCGGGATTGACCAGAGCCGGAGCGCAGTCTTTGTCGAATCCGATCGAACACATCGTGGCCTTTCTCCGCCTGGATCGAAATGACAAAGGAAGGCCCAAGAAAAAGACTGACCTGCTCGAAGCAAAGAACGTTCTCGTTATTGTAATAGACCATTTCACCGACGATGAAAAAGTGCTCTGCGTAGCGCTCAAGCTTCGGTCTCTGCGCGGTATCTAGCACATCCTCCAAGGCCAAGGGATGGATATGAAAATGGGCACCGAGTTTTTTTAAACACTCCACATCGCCTAATCCGTCAACATCGATCCAGTTGACCATTGTTGGGTCGTAGTGATCCAGAAGCGCCTCGATCGTTTCAAATTCAGCCTCAAAAATCCTCTCGCTGTTATATTGAATCAAGCTCAAGGCGGGCGGACCCGATGCTGCGCTCGGCGAACTCAACGTCAGTGGAGAAGTGCCTGCGGGCTTGTAGTTAAAACGAATCATAAAAAATCGTTGCCCTTCACCCATTCACCATTGGGTGATTGAAAGCTAGCAATTAAACGCGAAGCATTAAATTGCGCTCCTATGCAGATCGGCGCGGATTTGGATTATTTTCGATGAAACGGCTTGGCTTCGCGTGCTGACGCACGGCCAATTCGGATTATTGCTTGGTCACACCCTTTTTCAAAAGGAGGTTCCCGTATTTGGCAAGGGTCTTGCCTAGTTTAGAGAGGAAAATGGCGAGTTTGCGTTAACAGAATTGAATAGATGTTATCACTTCGATGATTGAAACGCCACTCCGATTCTTTGAGGTGAATGAGGAATTTTTCTTTCCGGACTCCGCGAAGTTTTGTCATGCGAAACTTCGCATAACTCCAAAAAGATTCGATGCCGTTAACATGATTTTTTCCTCTCGCGAATTCATTTTCATGGTGGTGAACGCGGTGATGTTGATAGCCATTTGTTACCAATCCATCGTAAGCCTTCCAGCCGTCGGTATAGACATCGCTGCCTTCAACAATTCGCCCTTGAAGAATTGGCATAAGCTCTGCCCTGGAACAGTTTTTAACGACACTCAAAAACACTCTTCCTTGTCTTTTATGCAGACCCAGAACAGGAATTTTGCCGGACGCTCCCCTTCCGCGTTTGCCACGAACTCTCCTGGGGCCAAAATAACTTTCATCCACTTCAATGTCCCCGACAAATGGCTTGGATTCCTCGATGGCCATATCAACTATCCGATCACGAAGCAGAGTGAAAATCCGTTGAACAGTATTGCGGTTGATCGCACTCAAATTGGCCGTCGATGTGGCAGGGATATCCTCGCAGAAACACTTCAAAACCCTTCGGAATTTGACCTCCGAAATGTGTGACAGTTTTATATACTTGTTTTTCAATGAAGATTATTGAGTTATCCATAATCCTTACTTCCAAACTAGGCAAGACCCTATATAATATAGTCCCCCAAGTCCCCCTTCGTTCTTTTTGAAGCACTTATGTAAATATAGAGGTCCCCCCGGTCCCCCAAGGGATTTTTTTGTTGGGTGCGAACATATATAGGTATGCGCCAGCGCCAAGGGTACGGGGGGAGACCCCTGCCGTCGCAAGTCCCTGAGATAAGGATGCTTTTTTGGTGAACCCGTCTTCCGATGGCTCAGACAGTGAGCATGGACTGGTGTGTAGCAAGAGGCGGCAAGGCGGGGGGCGAGCTAAACAAGGCAAGGTCGATAGTGAGGCTTGGCCTTGCGTATGGCTCTTGAGAGGCCTCCATGCCCTTCCTCGCTTGATCTACGACAGTCTTCCATTGGGGGAGCAGCTTCTGGATAGCTTCAATGCGGTCGTACTTCACCTCGGTCTCGTAGGCTTCCTGGATGCGGTCAAGCCAGAGGGCAGCTTCCCCCATGATGCGATGGGTGAATTGCTGTGGCACCGGAACCACCTGGGGCTCGCAACCCAAATGGGAGAAAGTCTCGCGACGTTGGGTTTCTCCTTTCATTCGCCTAGAGCGCCACTTTTCCAGCTTACAGCGACTCGCTATAGTCTCCCGGTTGATCCCGTACTTCAGCGCCAGATTCCTGCAAGTCGTCTTGCTGGTCTGATACTCGTGCCGGATCTCGCGCCAGAGGGATTCGGGAAGTTTCTGATTCATCTCCCACAATATCACAAACCGGAAACTAATCAAAACTACCCAGGGTTAAATCGCAGCTCCGCTGCAATAGTATTAAAGGATGTGAACTGATCGGAGCATCTGAAGTTAAAATTAAAACCCATGTCGTTCGAATTATCGCTGAATGAAAGAAAGCGAAATTTGACGCCAAGTATCGAAAAATATTTAGCCATGTGATGTGGCAACAACCTCAAGAAACCTGCAGTAATATCATAAACGGATGACAGCGAATATCGGCAGACACGTTATGACTTACCGTTATGACTTGGGTGTTTTTGTGAACCTTAAAAACCCTCCGTCCCGCATGAATAAAGGGGACGTGGCTGGACCCGGAATCGAACCGGGGACACGAGGATTTTCAGTCCTCTGCTCTACCAACTGAGCTATCCAGCCGCTGAACCGAATATTATGGAGACGAAAACTTGAAGATCAAGTTTTTTAAGATGAATCCAAAATTTCGTCGCGACTGAATTGGCGTCTCAACATTGAGCGCGCCACTGATTATTCTCTGTTAGAGATAATGTCGCCTAACTCGTCGGCCTTCCGAGAGAGGCGACTGGAGAGGATAAAAAA
>Ga0114969_10005216_pt1 | contig 10213 bp, 4 predicted proteins | sample M_130807_MF_Meta_FD_87316 | JGI IMG/M metagenome (GOLD analysis project Ga0114969, IMG submission 87316) | Freshwater microbial communities from Lake Montjoie, Canada to study carbon cycling - M_130807_MF_MetaG | ecosystem: Environmental > Aquatic > Freshwater > Lake | place: Lake Montjoie...
AAATCGTAATAGGAATATACTCTGTCATCGCGTATGTCTTGGTAACGAGTTGATATGGTCTGCGTTTGCTCTTCATCCATTCTACTATTATGAATCTCCCAACCACTAGGAAAAATTTCATTCAAACACATTTCCTTTAAGTAGGTTTTATCCAAATTTTGAATAGTCACTTCGGCATAAAAGTCTGTACCTTGTTTTATCTGTTGCGGATTTATTTGGACGCCTTTCATAGTTTTATAAATCACTTGCATACGTATATGATTATTGCTTATGCTGGTATCGCCAATCATTGGAACACCCTTTGTAATCAGCTTTGCATACAATTTGACTTTGCCATTATTTTTAACTTGAATGGGTGCAATTGTCGCAATATCATTTTCATTGAAGGTCAACTTGAGAATAGATTTCGTGCTTTGTTTGCTTATCCAAGTGCCATTATTCAATTGGTAAGAAATATTGATTTCGTTCGTTTTGTTTAAACCATAATAATCGCAAAATGCCATTAAAAGATAAGCTGTTTCTTGCGTGCTAAACCATTTATTGCTGTTCATTTTATCGCTTACTTCTTTCACTACATTTGCAACCATAATTTGATTATTTAGTTTAGAAAATGTTTCAATGAGAATGGCTTTATCTCGTGTATCACTACCATAGCTATAGGATAATTCTTTGTAAGCCGGAATTTGCATGCTGATATTTGTAGTCAATTGTTTGGCAACTTCAATCTGTCCAATGGCTTGATAGGCTAGGGCTAGCTCACATTTAGCTGTTGTACATAAATTGTTTTCTTCGCGAAGTCTGTTCATAGAACCAAGTTCCGCATTGCCACTTAATGCCAAAGTATATAGTCGATATGCTTGTATCAATTCATTGCTTTCGGAACGAGGATATAAACCATTATTAGCGGTCCAATTTTTTGCTTGTTGTGTTTGATATTTTACCCATGATGATTTTAAATTTGGGGCTAAAGCATAACCGAGTTTTTCGGCTTCCAACATAAAATGTCCAGCATAGTTACTGCCATATTCATTGGACTCATTTTCACCGGGCCAATAAGAAAATCCACCATTGCTTGTTTGAAATAATTGTAAGCGACGTAATGCTTTTTGAATATTGAGGCTGGTTTGCTTTTGTTGTTTCTCACTTAAATCCATTAAACGAGAAATATATAATTGTGGAAACGCTGATGATGTAGTTTGCTCTATACAGCCATGTGGATATTGAATAAGATAGGATAATCTACCCTCTACATTAATCGGTGGAATGCAAGACAATTCAATATTTGCTTCGTTAGTTCCTTTGATATTTTTAAACTGTATTTCAGAGCGCATAGTTTCATTTGCGTTGATACTTAATTCTTGAGACACTGCAATTGGCGGGTTTGGCATACGAATGTCCAATTCAATTTCTTGTCTGGCAATTTCATTTCCACAAGTCGCTTTCACTATGATTTTAGCTATACCAATTTTGCTAGCAACTTTCATGGTAAATGGTACAATTTCATCGCCTATTTTATTGAAGTGAATGAACTGTTGTTTATTGCCAATCCATTGTAATAAATCATTGCTTTCTATTTCTATTTTCACGTTTTTGATATTTTCTTTCATCGCAAAAACATCCACTGGAATATGAATCATTTCATTAGGAGAAAGTACACGTGGGAGAGTAGCTAAAACCATCAACGGTTTTTTAACTTCTACATTTTTTTCGGCTTCTCCATACGCTCCATTATTTTGTGCTACAACCATTACACGCACACTGCCAACATAATTTGGAATAGTAATAGAATGTGTTTTATGCTGATTTGCTTCTATGGTGAATGGCCCAATAAAAATAGTCATGGGTTTAAAACGATTTGCTTTGGTTGTGTTTGATCCATCATAATTGGCATCGCCACCAATGCTTAATAAGTGATCTAATTTACCAGCATAAGCACCAATTACATTATCATACATATCCCAAGTTTTTACACCTAAAGCTTCCTTTGCGTAGAAGGTACTCCATGCGTTTGGGGTTTTAAATTTAGTAAGGTCTAATAATCCATTATCTACAATAGCCAAAGTGTAAGTCATTTTTTTTCCAGTCAATTCCTTCACATCAATATGCGCTGTTGTTTCTGGTCTTAATTCATTAGGCATTGAAATTACGGGATGCAAATGCGTATTTGGATCATCTACTTGTATCGGCACCACACCATACATTCTAATGGGTAAATCATTCCATGTATTTGCATGAGGTTGTATCATGGTGACATGTAGATATACATTCGGAGACATGTCGGCGGTGGCAATAAAATTAAATTTGGTTGCTCCTACAGTGGTTTTAATCCAAAATGATTTTATGACTTTATTACCACTTTCAATACTCACTAAAGCTGTTCCTTTTGATGCAGAAGGAATCGTAACTTTTACTTGTTCACCTTTCATGTATTTCGTTTTGTCGCAAGAAAAATGAAGCATCGTTGCATTTTCTGTTGAAGTAGAATTTTGCGCTTGCCAGTAAGGCGAATCGAATGAAACGATGGAGCCTGTTTCATGTCCTCCTTCTTCATCTGTGACTACAAAAAGGTACCTTGCATAATTATCTGCACTGGCCATAAAATGGAAGAACCCTTTTCCATTTACAGTTTGTAAAATAGTATCCTTCACCACAATTGTACCTGACTTACTCAAATAAGTACTTGCATCATCTTGATCTGTTTCATACCACCAACGCCATTCAATCTTATATATTTTCAAATGCAATTTCGATGCATCTTCTGGTGTGCCAAATTGATTCACACTAGCTATATGAAATACATAATCGCGGTTCAATAACAAGCTAGAATATGGATCACCTGCATTTGGTAATTGCAGACCAACATATCTTTTAAATGGAGAGTATAAGCAAGTGTTTTTGTCTATGCTAAAATCTCCCCCTTCTTCAAAAACTTTAGTAACAAAAGAAGCTTTCAACATCCCTGGTGCATTATTGCCTATATGTAAATTACAAGGAATGTGAGTAGATCCATTCGCATCTAAAGCGCTATCGAATAGTACGATATCATTGCTGTTATAATTTTTTAAAGGGGAAGAAAAAATGTAATCTGGAAAATGATCAAATTTTGTTTCTGTACTGCGCACCGTTGCGTAGACATTGGCTTTCAAATTTTTTGCATCTGCACCATGCAACCATTTTGCTTGAAGTAAAACTCCCTTGTCCTTATTATTTTCATAGATAATTGGCGGGGTGTCAAAATTTATTTTTAGCCTGTTGGGTTTCACTGTTTCTATGTGAATGTTTTTTGTAAATTCTAGATTGCCAACTTTCACATTCGCCACATAATTACCGGTAACAGCATTGGGTGATGTAGCCGTTCTACAATCGTAAGTATGATTCACATGTTGTGTGATAATGGTTTGGTAAATACTTTTTCCCATTGGGTCTTTAAACACAAAGGAGACTGGATGATTTTCTGGTAATTGATGTTGTTTATCTTCTAGAATAAAGTTGATATAAATACTATCACCAGGTCGCCATACACCTCTTTCGGTATACAAAAATCCTTTGATTCCTTTTTGTACAACTTCACCTTCAATATCAAATTTACTGAGAGCATTTGCGTTTGCATCCAGCAATTTCATATAACCTCTTTGCTTGCCATTTTTAGCTACCATTAAGAAAGGTTTTTGTGGTAGAAAAATATCTAACTTTCCTTCCATATCTGTATTGCCTGCAGCAATGAGTTGTTTGGCATAATCAAAGAATTCAATTCTAGTTTTTGGCATGGGGTCGGTAGTAATCATATTACTTACAAAAGCATGTGCCATTTTATTTTCATCTAGTTTGAAAATTAAACCAATGTCTGAAGCCAATATATTTCTACTCACTGCTTTGCCTTGGTAGTAGCTATTGTCGCATGCAGTATAATCGTCATTATATCCTTCATAAGTTTCATAATCGTCAAATGAATTATCATTCCAATTATCTTCATTCCAATTTTTTTCTAATTTTGTTTCTAAGCCTTCTTGTGGCATATCGATGGGTTCTTCATTCAATTCGTCTTCTTCCGCATTACTTGTATCGCAAGATAGAATGGCGTCTGCACGTTCAAATTTGATAGAAACACGATAGATACTTCCAGGATCAGGTTGTATCAATTTTTGTAAATCAATGACATGCTTAGTCCATTGCGTTAAGTCTTGTTTATTGTAATCTAAATTGAATTTTTTTTCCGCAACAATTTTGCCAACACGAGTTAGTCCATCATTGCCATTCAAATCATTCACTTGCAAAAACTGTTGGACATTGTTTTCAAAAATTTTAATCACACGTACTTGAACAGATTTTAAGTTGATGGTCTCAAATGGAAAAATTAATCCTTGTGAATTTGGTAGAATGCAACCACTACCAACGATGCGCACTTTTGGTTTTGCTGCAAAAAATTCTTGATCTCTTCTATATTCTGATTTCATTTTATAGCCTTTGCAATTTTTGATAGCAGTACTAATCCGTATTTCTTTTAAGCCAACAATTCGCTCTGTAAAAAATACTTTCAGCATGTTCCCATCAATGGCAAAACTTACATTTTCTACATCGCCAACTTTAACTATTCCGTTTAGGTTTTGGTTCGGTAATAAAGGTTCGCTAAACTCAATTTCGAGATGTTGATCTTCCTCGTCTTTTACATATAATTGATGGACGGTATAATCACCTAATGCACTAACAGTCAGCTCTTGCGAACCAAATTCTTTGGCATCTATTGCTTTACCATTCCACGTGATAGAAATTTTTGATTCTGTGGATTGACGTGCAATACTATCGACTGAAAAACGAATTTCATTATCGCTGTTATATTCATTTTCCCATTTTATGGCTAGCTTCTTTCCAAGGTAATTTGCTTCGATTGTTTTCTTTAAACTGGCAGTATCGTCTTTGTCGGTTGTTTTTATTTTGCCTTCTAATCTTTGCCATTCTACATTGTAATTATCTATGTTATGCAAACCTTCAAGCGTTACAAACAAATGCTGTTCATACGTTGAAAATTGGAAATGAAATTTTTTCAAATCTTTTTCTACCGACGTAAATCTCGCCAATTTGAATGTTGCATTATAAAAGGTTTCTTTATCCAATATTGTTTTTGGAATGAATTCAATGGTTCTTTCATTCACCCAAATTGCATGACCTTTGATGGAAGGTGAAAAGGAGAAGGCTCCATCTAACAATGTGCTATCTGGTAAACCATTCAATGGGTGTGCAATCGGCTTAGATAATTCAATACGAATATGACTTTGGTTACTCAACATTCCCGACGTATAGCCCGCAATGTATTGGGCAAATCGTGGATCAATGGCGATAATTTTGTGGGAATTTTTGCAAGCAGAAAATAGGATGCAAAGGATAGACAGCAATAAGAAATACTTTTTTTGGCGGTTCATTTTTTTTAATTTGTGAACCAAAGGTCTATTCGTTTGTATGCAGAATTAACTTACATGAGAATGTGCAAGTAGGTTTCTATCAAGTGTGGTAAAAAATGAAGTATTTGTAATTTTCTATTTGGAATGATTACTACATTATATAGCAACTAAAGAAGAAATGGTTATTCAAAAAAAGAATAGCTCCTTAAATTACAGCAAAAAAATACAATAAGATGTTTATGCGTATACTGTCCAATCAATAGTTTCTTTTGCGGAACAGTAAAGAAATTCTAGATAGTTTTCACATTCAATGCTGTCGGGCCTTTGGCACCCATACCAATTTCAAATTGCACTTTATCGTTTTCTTTAATCTGATTTAATAATCCATTCGCATGTACAAAAATGCTGTCACCGCTTACGTCATCCTTAATAAAACCAAATCCTTTTGCATCTTTGAAAAAGGTTACTGTTCCTTTACGGATAGCATCTCCTGGATCTACATCCGCTAATTTAGGCACACCTAATACAATATCATCTACCTCAAAAACTTGTTTTTTACTTGGGTCGGGTGGTGAAGAAACAATTTGTCCATTCTCATCAACATAGGCAATCATATCATCAAAAGATTTGCCTTCGTTACTCGCTTTGCGTTCCTCTTTGCGTTCTTCCTTGTCCTTTCTTTTTTTGAGTTTAAGTTTTTCTTTTTCTTTTTTATTCCAAGATTCTTGCGATTTTGCCATGTGGTAATTTAATTATTTACTTACACAAAAGAATTATTACGTTTGCGAAGCGTACAAATATACATTAATCTTTTTGATACTCTAAATCTTAAAACTAGGGTATTTTTTTTGCTGGAATATTTAAACTATTATAGCAAATGAATTCTTCATTTAGTCAGGTAAAATTAATTTAGGGAGTAGATTTTTTCTGCAATAAAATACTTGCATGCGCAACTATACCTTCTTCTCGTCCTACAAATCCTAATTGCTCAGTGGTTGTGGCTTTGATAGAAATACAATCTATATCTAATTCTAAACAAGAAGCAATGGCAAGTTGCATATTCGCAATATGCGGTTTTATTTTTGGTGTTTGAAGGCAAACCGTACTATCTATATTCACGATAGAATATCCTTTCTCTTGTATGATTTGATTGCAACGAGACAATAATATTTTACTGTCAATATTTTTATATGCATTATCCGTATCTGGGAATTGCGTGCCAATATCTCCTGCATTTACTGCACCCAACATAGCATCACAAATGGCATGTAAAAGTACATCTGCATCCGAATGTCCGAGTGCGCCTTTGGTATGTGGAATTAAAATGCCACCTAACCAAAATTCCCTGCCAACAACTAGTTGATGATAATCAATGCCATAGCCTATTCTAATCATTTTAGTATTCTATTTTAAATAAAAAAAGCTATTTCGAGAATAGCTTTTTTATATATTTTAGTAATTTTTTCTTTTCGTTTTAGGAGCAGGTTTAGGAGCAGGCTTTGAAGCTGAATCCTTCTTGTCTTTTTCCTTTCTATCTGTCTTTGTTTTGTCTTTCGTACTTGCATTATCTGGTAAAACCAAATTACGCAAATTGTCGAAATCAAATAATAATGAGAAACGTAGCGTATTGGATAATGGGTTTTTATTGATACCAGAACCAGAAGGAACTAAGTATGCAAAATTTAATCCTAATACACTATACTTTACACCAAGACCAAGGGTGAAATATTTTCTGTCTCCTTTGTATTTATTTTCATAAAAATAGCCAGCTCTTGCAAAAAATTGATTTTGGTAAGAATATTCTGCACCAATGCTCAACATGATTTCTTTAATCTCCTCGCTACTGCCACCTGGTGCATCACTGAAGGAACCGAATACACCACTCATAACTGTTTTGTCATAAGGATAAGTTTGTGTAACGTTTCCTGAAGCATCTACAACATATCCTGGTGAAGGAACTAATAATTTATTAGCATCTAGTGCGATAGTAAATTTGTTGAATTCATCGATGCCATAATTATAAGCGAAGCCTAATCCTAAATTGGTTGGAATAAAATCTTTTCTGTCATTAGAATAGGAAATTTTGCTCCCTAAATTGGTGATCGCCAAACCTGCATTAATGGATGAAGGAAGTATCGCATCATCTTTTTGTTTCAAAGGTTTTGTAAAAAATAATCCAAAGTCTACTGCAGCAGCATTGCCTGGTTTATAGGTTACACCGTTTGAATTGCCAGCACCATTGATGATATTGGAATGGATATATTTTCCAGCTATTCCTATAGAAAGATTGTCTGATAATTTTCTAGAATAGCCTAAATCCAAAGAGAATTCTCTTGGTTTTCCTGTTCCTGCCGGTTGCGCATCTATGGTTGTATAATTAATATCTCCTAAAGAAAAATAGCGCATACTAAAACTGATGGCTTGATTTTTATTATCCTTATCACCAAATTTTGCATAACCTGAAATATAAGCTAAGAAAATATCTGGCACTAAATCCTTCAACCATGGGGTATAGGTTACAGAAAACCCAAGTTCTTTTTCTGCCATGGCTAATTTAGATACATTCCAAAATTGCGAATTCGCATCTGGACTAATGGCAATACCTACATCACCCATTGCGCCAGAACGCGCATCTGGGCTAATACGCATAAAAGGTACAGCAGTGGTTATTGTGTTATACTGGTTATCTGATCCGTTCAAGCTACTTTGGGCAATACTTTCAAATGCGCAAGTACTCAATGCCAAACACAGGCTTAGTTTTAATTTCCTAAAAGTCATTAATTTGTTGTTTTGTTGAAGTAGATATAAAATCAATAAGCTGAATTGTTTAATTTTATTAAGCGGACAAATATAGTATAAAATGAGTAAACTAAAAATGAGATGATAAAAACATAACATTAGCCTTTATTTTTTAGTTGAGAAATGCGCTATAATAATCATCTTTTATGGTGTATGTATTGCGGCAACGATAGTATTGGAAATTCTTTTTGCTTGCTTTGAAGCAAAAAGATTGGAATAGATAGTCTGCTTTCCAATGCTTTGAGCGGAAACAGATTCTGACATTCATCGTCACGACGTGAGTGCCGCCCAACATATTTTCATTACCATTTTTGCAAAGCATAAAAAAATGAGTATTTATTGAAGTACCACTAATTTTTGAATGACTTGGTCAGAAAATCCATTTGCTGCTTTTACAGAAAGTTTATACAAATAAACACCTTTCCCTAATTTGTCGCCATAGCTATCTTTCCCATCCCATGCTATACCATTTACGCGGACTCCTTCTGAATTTACCATGGTATGAATTTGCTTAACCATTTTGCCCGTTATAGAAAATATAGAAATATTGATCGATAAATTTTGATTGGGTAAGTTATGCTCAAACATAAATTCTGTATGCGTTGTAAAAGGATTTGGATAATTATATACTCTAGCTAATTTCCCTTTTGTAGAATTTACAACCACAAAATGAAGTACAGCTTCAGAAGAATTATTAAAAATATCCCAGGCTTTAATAACGATGGTATGTTCACCTTCTGTCAAGTCATTCAATGGAAATTTTACGGTACCTGCTCTGTAGTCATCCAATTCGGCTTCAAAAAAATTATTCAGCACATAGGTGGTCTGGGCATTTCCATCGAGCTTAGCCGTAATATCATGGCCTATCGAATTGCCAGTATAATTAATTCCATTGTCATCAAATAATTTTACAAGTAGAGTGGAATTGGCAGTTGTAATGCCGCCATTTGCAAATTTTTCATCATTTAAATAAGGTTTAATAATTGGTCCAGCATTGTCTGTATTGGGATTGGTAGTACTTCCACCAACATAAATACTAGCATCGTAACCACTTGCATCTTCGGTTTCGTTATTTGCATAGTAACTAATTTTTCCTTTTGCAATATCATAATTAATGTCCTTAGGTACTACAAAAGTGAATGAGAATTTACCATTCTTTACGGTTGCTTTTCCTTTGTATAAGGCATTATTTTGCACATAGTAATCTTTTTTAGGACTGTCAGGATCATTTTGTAGCGTTGTTAATTTTTTGGGTTTATCAAAAATTACGGGATACACTACGCCATTGTAATTATTTAAAATATTTCCTTGAATATCTGCTACATGGCCACTAATCGTATATTTGCTTAGTGCTTTTAAAGTATCAATTGCAGTTGCTATTGAAATGCCATTTACGCTGTCTGTAAATACTTTATGCTTTGGAAAAGCCAATGTTAATGCAGGATCGCCAAGCAGTGCAAATTTTCTAAAATTCGCAGCATTATCTATATCCAAATAATTGATATAGCGAATATTTTTTGAAAGTCTATATGCATCACCCAAAGTTGGGTATTTATTATTGCTATTCAATTTGAAACCTACTTTCGCATAATTATTATTCATGATCTGATTTTGATACGCGAACACCAATTGTGTTGTGGTCATCAATGCAATTCCACCACCATCTGGTTTGAGTAATAAAATTTCACCAGCAGATAGAACAGCAGGATTGTCGAATGGAGCGAAATCACAAGTGGCAGTAATGAAAAGAGGTAATCGATGTAGGTTTTTAGTATTGTTGATATCGTCCATTGAAAAAATGCGCTCTTCGCACCATCCACCTGGACCACCATGTCCATTATAATTCATTAAAAATGTACCATTATACAGTTGGGCTACAACGGCTTTATTGGCATCAGGAGAACGAGGACCTGCTGGTGTTGATTGTTGCACATATCCATCAACATAAATCTTATAATTATTATAAACAGGTAGTGAATCTCGAATTGTTTTTTCAATACTTTCGGCATCATTTAAAT
>Ga0114969_10005217_pt1 | contig 10212 bp, 9 predicted proteins | sample M_130807_MF_Meta_FD_87316 | JGI IMG/M metagenome (GOLD analysis project Ga0114969, IMG submission 87316) | Freshwater microbial communities from Lake Montjoie, Canada to study carbon cycling - M_130807_MF_MetaG | ecosystem: Environmental > Aquatic > Freshwater > Lake | place: Lake Montjoie...
CATAGTGTAGATTATAAAACTGGAAATATTAAAGATGGTATAATATCTTGGGCTGGAGTTACCCAAGAATCTGCTGATGTTTTGGAAATTACTTTTAGTAATGATAAAAAAGTAATTTGTACATTAGATCATAAATTTCCTATTTATGAAATTGGATTTATCGAAGCAAAAGATTTGAAAATAAATCAAAAAATGATTGGATTTAATATTGATAATATCTTTATTAAAAACATAGAAAAGCTCGAAACCAAGATTCAAGTAGGAACATTGACGATTGATAATGACGAAAAATATCACGACTATCATACGTTTGCTCTTGATTGTGGAGTATTTACGAAAAATTCAAATTTAGGCGAATTATCCGATTTACTCTACTTCGTTAAGAAGCTTTATCAATCTTTAAAAGTTCCTACAACTCGTTTAGATCCACAAGATGCATTCAGAGATGGTGCAGACATGCTTCGTGAAGAATTAAAATTTGCTAGATTTATTATTAGGTTACAGCAATTATTTGCCAATGGATTAAAAACAGGATTTATTACCCATCTTCAAATGAAGGGTTTATGGAAAAATTTTGATTTAAAAGAAGAATCATTACAAATAGAATTTAATGTTCCGACTAATTTCTATGAATTAAGAGAAAGCCAAAAATTAGAATTGAAAGTTTCTAATTTCGGTAATCTAGCATCAAACGAATCTATATCACCAACTTTTGCTCAAAAGAGATATTTGGGATGGTCTGATATTGAAGTTAAAGCCAATAGAGAATTCCTAAGAAAAGATAAAGAATTAAGATGGGAGTTAACACAGATCGAACAGTTTGGTCCTAACTGGAAAGAAATGGCTGCACAACAAGCCGAAGCAGCAGCAGGTGGAGAGACAGGAGGAGCACCACCAGCAGGAGGAGGCGGGGGAGGAGGGGGAATGCCACCAGCATTCACTGGGGGACCAGCAGGTGCAGAAGGAGCACCACCTGAAGGAGGAGAAGCAGGAGGTGAAGCTCCACCAGCAGGAGAAGCACCTCCACCAGCATCACCTGAAGCTGCTCCAGAATAATATCTTATAAAAAAAGATAAATAGTTAAATGCCATGTTCGATTACTCCAATTAGTGCCTTTCAGAGTACAAATCTAAATAGTAAAATAGATTCTTATAGTCGTTTAGCTGATAGAATTGTGCGTTCTATTGGAGCACCTTTGGTTTCTGTAGAAGCACATCAAGATCAAATATTTGAGAATATATCTATAGCATGTGAAATGTTTTCAAAGTATGCAGGCTATACCAGAGAATATTTGATCTTAGATTCATCTTTGTACGAAAAAGCAAGAGGAATTCGTTTAGATCATTTGTATACATTAGCAAATGGTAATCTTACTTTAAAACAAAAAGTCACTCATAGAACAGAATCTCCAGATACTTCTCCATATTTGTTAAACACAGATACATTTTATATTTCTGTATCAAGTTTAAACAAAGCTTTTTTTGCATTAAATTCTGAATTATCTGCTGGATTCACAGAAGGATTAGAAAGAAATGTTATTTTAGATTATACTACATATAATCAAGTTGTAACTGCATTTGCGGCTGATCCAGTATTAAATGTGTTGCCAATATCATCATATTTTATTCCTTCATATAATCCGCAAATTAGTATGAATGGAGTTGTAGATGACACACAAGAAACTAAAATTTATAATAATATGTTTGATTACGATGTTATGGAATATCGTAAAGTCATGGCAGTTACAAATTTCGAAGAAGGCTCAACTACTGGTGTTAATACATTGTTTACTATTGAACAAACCTTAGCACAACAAACATATTTTAGTTATGCAATGGGTAATTATGGATTTGACTTGATTAGTTGGTACACAGTTAAAAACTGGTTGGAAACCAGAGAAAAGGTTCTTGCATTAAAAAGATCATTTGAATTTAATGATAGATCACAATATCTTCGTATATATCCAGAACCTACAGATTCAGTAAGATTTTATGGAGTTTTAGATTGTTACATCGAAAAACCATTAAGAGATTTAATAAAAGAACAATGGGTTTATAAATATGCATTAGCTTTAACAAAAATAAGTGTGGGTTATGTCAGAGGTAAATTTGGTAATGTTACTATATTTGGAGGTCAAGCATGGCAAACCGATATTAAAACTGATGGCATAGCAGAAAGAGATAAATTAGAAGAACAATTATATACTAATGCGGCTGGACTTGGAGATAGCGATCCAGCATTTTTCCTAATTGGTTAATAACTATCTTATATTCAACTACTTATGAAACATTTATTAACACTTTTATTTATGCTTTCTTTAAGTTTTTCGAGTTGTTCTTCACCATCTGTAAGACATACTATTTATCAACAGAAGATAGAACAAAAACGAGATAAACTTACTGATGATGCTAAAGATTTTATAGTAAAAGCTAATCAATTATTAAATTCAAAAGGTAAAGTAGATATGAAAAGAGTTAAAAATCTTTTGGAAAAATCTCAATCTTTGTTAGGTGTTACGGTGGATGATGGGAAAGAATTAAAAAATCTTAATGGAGAAGAATTAGACAAAGCAGTAGATAAAGTATACACAGAAGATGAAAAACAAAAACAAGATATAGAAGATCTAAAGATAAAGGAAAGAGAAGCTATAGATAAAATGGTAGTAGATAATATAAAAGCTGAAACCATAAGAGAATACGAAAGAGGTAAAACAATTAAATTATATGCTATATGTGCTACTATTATTTCTATCTTAGGTGCTTTGTTTTATTTTTATCCTGCTAAATTTTTGAGTATTGGAAGTAATATAATAGGATTTTTCTTTAAGAAATAATTATGCCTCCTTTATTTAAAAAAGACGAACGATTCACACAAGGTATTTTTAGACCTAAGAATCCAGATAAATTTATAGGAAAAGATCTTATAGTAGAAAAGAAGAATTTAGGCAAAGCAGCAATATTTCGTTCTTCTTATGAACGAAAATTTTTCATGTGGGCTGATAATCATCCAAGTGTATTAGAGTGGGGATCAGAGAATATAGTTATTAAATATTTAAGTCCAATTGATAATCGTTATCATAGATATTATGTAGATAATTATGTCGTATGGAAAGAAGGAACTGTTATTAAAAAATATCTAATTGAGATAAAACCGTTTGCTCAAACGCAACCACCTAAACCTTCTAATAGAAAAAAGAAAGCTACGATGCTTTATGAAAATACTCAATGGAGTATTAATAAAGCAAAATGGGAAGCAGCTAAAAAAGTTGCTTCCCATATTAATGCTGAATTTTTAATTCTTACTGAAAAAGAATTGTTTTAGAATGGTATAACTTTGATGAATCTTTGATACGATTCTCTAACTCGTTTTTTCTTCTTTTTTGGTTCTTCTTCTTTTGGTTCTTGTTTTTGTTTAGGAGCTACTTTTTTAACTGATTTCTTTTTAGGAGTAGGTTTAGGAGCAGGTTCAGGTTTTACTGATACTGTCTTTTTAGGTTTTGGTTTAATTCTCCGTTTTTTTGGAGGTTCGACTTTTTCTCTTTCTGGATTAGAAAATGGATTTTTAGGTGAAAGCTTATCTTGTGCTATTACGTCTCCTTCGCTTCTTGCTTTATCCAATTCACTTTCTTTATTTCCTAGTGAAGGTGCGAAATCTGTTGGTGTTCTACGTTTAGGTAGATGTGGTGTTTCTGGATTGCCATAAATTGGAGCATCAACTTCAATTCCTCTTCTTTCGAAGTCTTTCATTTCTCCTTCACTATCACCAGAAGGCATAATATTAGCTTGAATATCTTCACCACCTTCATGTCCATGATAACCAGTAAATGATGCTTTTGCTCTCATGGAACCATCTTCTAATACTTCCATAGGCATATTATAATGTTTATTTTCTGATTTACTGCACCATGATGTTACTTTTAAGACTGTTATAGGACTAGCAACATGATCATCTGGTATATCCATTCCAGTATCTCTAATTCTGAAATACCAAGCTGGAATGTTTAACATTCTATCTATTAATTTAGACTTGATGTATCTAGCTCCCTTTTTTGCGTTTGGATCTTTTAAAATCATTCTGGCTTGTTCATCCAAATTAGAGATTCGGTTTGATAATTCAAAATCAAATACTAGATAATGATCTTCAAATTTTAATACATTATGTCCTACTTCATCCATTTCAGAAAATAATGATGCGATATGTTCTTGTTCTTCTGGATCAGCATCTTCAGCTAGTTTTTCTAAATCGGTAAAATAATCATGTTGTAATGATGTTTGGATTTTTTCTTCTCTTTTTTGTTTATCCCAAAATTTTTCTTTCTCTGCATACTCTTGGTTCTTACGAGTAAAGCCTTTTCCTGCTAAACTAACATCACCACCAAATCTTCTTCCACCAGATCCACCATGTCCACCTCTATCTACAAATCTATCGAATACTCTACGAGGATCTGCTGGTTCTTCGAAAGCTTCGTTTAAGACTTCTTTATACTTTTCGAAAATTGATTTTATATCATTACTCATAAGATTATTTAGGTTTTTTACGTATTTTAAATCATTTACACTAAAAAAATTAATATTTTAATCTAAATAATTTTATGTCATTGAAATTGATTGTTGAAAAACCTGCTCCAGACGAAGAGTTTGAATATATTTTAGAGGAAAAAGATAGGAATAGTCCAGCAACTCTTTACATCAAAGGACCATATATGATGGCAGAAAACTATAATCGCAACAACAGATTATATCGTATCGAAGAAATGGTCAAGGAAGTAGATCGTTATACAAGTGAGATGATCAAAACTAATCGTGCATTGGGCACTTTAAATCATGAAAGTAGTGCAGAAGTTAATCTAGATCGCGTTTGTCATATAGTAACAGAACTTAAACAAGACGGAAATGTTTTTCATGGTAAGAGTAAAGTTTTAACAACTCCTTGTGGACATATAGTAAGAGCATTAATTCAAGACGGTGTTAAAGTAGGCATGAGTTCCAGAGCATTGGGTCAATTAGAAGAAGCTGCTAATGGTAAGAACATTGTAAAAGATCTTCGTCTAATTTCAGTTGATTGTGTTGCTGATCCTAGTTTCCCAAAAGCTTTCGTAAACGGAATTTTAGAATCCAAACAATGGGTACTTGGTGAGTCAGGTCAATTTGAAGAAGTATATGCTGGCTTCGAAAATCAAATTTCTAAACTACCAAGAACACAAGTCGAGACATATCTTAAAGAATGTATCTTGGATTTCTTAAATAAAATTAAATTTAACTAAATACAATTATGGATGTAATCAAAGAAAATATCGTAAAGTTTATCGATACTATGATTGTTGACAATTATAGTAAAGCACACAAATTTCTTGAAGTATTAGTACAAGAAAAAGTAAAAGAAAAAATTAAGAAAGGTGCTAAATTAAAACCTTTTGGAAAAAAGAAAGATAAGAAGGAAGATAAGAAGGAAGATAAAAAGAAAGGTAAAATGCCTGCTTTCTTAAAAAAAATGAAGGAAAAGGGTTCAAAGACAAAAAAATAATAAATAAAAAGGATAACTACTATTATGGAAATTTCTAAACTTTTAAAGGAAGCAACACAGGGAATCTTAACAGATGAAACGCTAACTCAAATTCAAGAAGCATTTGATGGTGCAGTAAATGAGCGTGTTAAGATTCATGTTGAAAAAGCATTAATGGAACAAGACATTGAATACACATCAAAAGCAGAACAATTACTAGAAGCTATTGATGCAGACCATTCCAAAAAACTTCAACGTGTTGTAGAAGCCGTTGATACTAATAACGCAGCAAAATTACAAATGGTTGTAAATCATTATCAATCCATTATCAAAGAACAAGCTTCTCAATTCAAAACTGAACTAGTAGACAAAATTTCTGATTACATTGATATCTTTATCGAATCTAAAATTCCTCAGAAGTCTATTAACGAAGCAGTTAAAAATCAAAAAGCAAGAATCATTCTTAATAATCTTCGTGAATCTTTAGCAATTGATTCTGCTCTTATGAGTGAGTCATTAAAAGATGCATTGATTGATGGTAAAACACAAATTGATCAATCTAAAACAGCACTAAAAGCTGCTCAAGAAGAAACTAAAACACTTCGTGAATCTTTCGAGAAAACAAAGGCTTCATTAGTTCTAGAACAAAAGACATCTCACTTAACTCCTAAGAAGAAAGAATATGCTCTTCGCGTATTTGAAGGAAAGTCTCCAAAATTTATCGTAGAAAATATTGATTATACATTATCTCTATTTGATAAAAAAGAAGAAGAAAGACTAAAGACTTTAAAAGAAGAAGCTTTTGAATCTCGTAAAGTTAAATCTGATCGTGTTGTGATTGAGGAAGATGTTGAAATTGAACAACAATCAGAACAAAATAATTTCGGACACGTTCATAATTATTTGAACGAGATGAGTAAATACTAATATGTTTACTCACAATAAATTTGGTAGAAGTATAACATACTTGAATTCCTGCATGTTCAACTAACATGCTTGAGGTCGAATAAACAAAGAAAGAAATAAAAACACATATGAAACAAATCAAACCCGCACAATCATATATTGATCAAGATCGCGCTAAGGTTCTTTTGGAAAAATGGGCACCTGTGCTCGATTATACCTCTAAGAATGTAGCTCCAATCGAAGATGACCACACTCGTCTAAACACTGCAATGTTACTTGAGAACCAAGAACAATATTGCTTGCGTGAAGCAAACGTAGCTGGTGGAACAGGAAGCGTATTCGGTGGTTCCGACAACGGTGCTACTGGTGGAGCTTTTGGTAATACAGATTCTTATGCAACAGGCGATTCTCGTCTACCTAAGATCCTTATTCCAATGATTCGTCGTACTTTCCCCGAATTGATCACTAACGAAATCGTTGGTGTACAGCCTATGTCTGGACCTGTTGGTCTAGCATTCGCACTTCGTTATAAGTACAGCAATCAAACTCTAGGTGGTAATTATCAAGATACATCAACCGCTGGTGGCGCATGGCAAGCCGCACCCGGTACACATGGTAACACATCAGTAAGTTATACTGGTGCTGCTGCTGGTACTGGATATGGCAAATCACCACAAGGTGACAACGAACTCGGATGGCAACATCTAGATACTCGTTACACTGGTGTATCCTCTGCTGTACTATCAGGTAACAGTGACTGGGCTTTCGCAGCTCAAGATAGTGGCGTTGCTGAAATTCTAAAGAATTTCGAAATCAATGCTAACATCCCTACTGTTGAAGTATCATTCGAAAAAACCGCTGTTGAAGCTGGTACTCGTAGACTTGGTGCTAAATGGTCAGTTGAACTTGAGCAAGATCTTAAGAACATGAACGGTATTGATATCGATGCTGAAATCACAAATGCTATGGCATATGAGATTCAAGCCGAAATCGACCGTGAAATGATTATCCGTATGATCCAAACCTCCCTAAACGGTGGTAAAGGAAAAGGATATTCTATTTGGTCACCTCAATCCGCAGATGGTCGTTGGTTGGTTGAACGTAATCGTGACTTCTACCAGAGAGTTATTATCGAAGCAAACCGCATTGCAATTCGCAATCGTCGTGGACCTGCAAACTTTATCGTTGCAACTCCTCGCGTTTGTGCAATCTTTGAAATGCTACCCGAATTCCAATGGGTAACAGTTCAGGGCAATGTTAGCACCCAGTCTACTGGCGTAGCTAAGGTTGGCTCACTTGGTGGTCGTTTCAACGTATACCGTGACACACGTACTGAAGTTCAGAACAGTGGAGTCTATGGTGACGTAGGTTACTCAGGCCAAACCGTTGGCGTTGAATATGCCCTATTAGGCTATAAAGGTACAGAATTTTATGATTCTGGTATCATCTATTGTCCTTACATTCCAGTTATGATTCAGAGAACAATTGGACCAAATGATTTCGCTCCTCGCGTAGGTCTCTTAACGAGATATGGCGTGGTAGACAATATTTTTGGTGCAGCATTGTATTACCATACAATCATTCTCAAAAATCTTGGTCAGGCATTTACTCCCGGTAATACCAGCGTATATTTCTAAACTTAACTGTTTAAAAATAAACAACTTACAAAGAACCACAGAGAAATCTGTGGTTCTTTTTTTGTCTATAATAAACAATCTGCTTGATTTCCCGTTGTTAAAGATAAATAATAATGATGAATAAAGAATTTTTACTATACATAACTGTTAATAATATAAATGGGAAAGTTTATGGTGGGCAACATATAGGTTATCGAACCGATGATTATATTGGATCTGGTCCTACCATTTTTCTAAAAGCTGTTAATAAATATGGAAAAGAAAATTTCACTAGAAGATGGTTAAAATTAAAAATAGATTCTAAAGAAAAATTAGATAAATTAGAAAGAAATTTAATAAGAAGATTAAAATATAAATACGGAAAAAATTGTTATAATATTCATATTGGGGGAACTGGGGGATATTTATTATATTATTGTGACGAAAACTATAGAAAAGAAGTTTCTAAAAGAATTTCAGTTGGTAAGAAAAATCAATACAAAAATGGATTATCAGAACTACAAATTTTGGGAGCCAAGAAAAGAAGTTTGACCCTTAAAGAAAAACATAAAAATGATGAAAACTTTATAAAAAAACATAGAGAAGTGTGTAATAATAATTCTATAAGACTGAAAGAATATATACAAAAAAACGGATTAACAAATGCTCAAAAGGCTGCTATTAAAAAATTAAAACAACATGGACAATTTAAACTGAGATATAATGTATTATATCCAAATGGAGATATAAAACAATTTATTCATAATTATACTAGTTTTGTAAATGAATTAAAAATGGAAGGTAGTGTTTTTACTAAATTAAATAAAACTGGAGAATTTAAAATTAAAAGAAGAACTGCTATGACTAGACATGATTTCGAATCTGGGTGTCTATTAACATTAATAGAAAGAATATAGAAAAAAGAGATTGAAAAGATAAATATTGATGATATATTAGGAGGTGTATGACTGAAGAAAAAATCAAAATTTTAGAATTTTTAAACCAAAGCTACAAAGGTTCATATAGATTTATAAAAGATAAAATGTTTATAAAAACTTTTGGTACTGATTTATATAATAAAATCTACAACGAAACAAAATTTTTAGATGATTCTGCTCATGCATTTTCTGTTAGAGTTCGTTCCTTTATAGAAGATATCACAATACAACCTACATGTATTGTGTGTGGAAAAGATACCATATTTAATTCTAATAATGGATGGCAAGCTACATGTAGTAGGTCTTGCCATATGAAATCTCCAGAAAGATTAAAAAAATTAAAAGAAACGAATTTAATTAAGTATGGAGCAACTAATTTTTTAGCTTCGGAACAAGGTAAATACAAATTAAAACAAACCAATATTAAAAAATATGGAGTTGATAATTATTCTAAATCTTTAGAATTTAAAGAAAGAATTAAATCTGGTGATATAAAAATTAAAAACAATCCAGAATTAAATTCATTAAAATTAAGATTAAATTATTACAACAGTTTAGTTAATGGAGATATTGTTATGCCATTATTTCCATTTGAAGAATACGAGGGGTTTTCGAATGGTTATAAAATATATAACTGGAAATGTAAAAAATGTAATTATGAATACGAAGCAATTATAAAATATCATAAACATATAGAATGTAGAAAATGTAAACCAACAGGAACTAAAATGGAAGTCTTTATTAAAGATTTCTTGGATCAATATAATATTAATTTCATATATAGAGATAGAAATATTTTAAATGGATATGAAATTGATGTATATATTCCTAATCATAAATTAGGAATAGAATTACATGGACTATACTGGCATACAGAATATCATAAAGATAAAAATTTACATAAATTAAAAGCTGATTTAGCTTCAAATGCTGGTATTAATTTAATTCAAATCTTCGAAGATGAATTAAAAATCAAAAAAGAAATAGTATTAAGTAGATTGAAAAATTTATTGAATTTAAATGAGAATAAGATCTTCGCAAGAAAATGTATTATCAAAGAAATAAAAAGTAATATTAAATCAGAATTTTTAGAAAATTATCATATACAAGGAAACAGTAATACATCAATAAATTATGGATTGTATCACAATAATGAATTAGTATCCGTAATGACTTTTAGTAAAGAAAGAATTGCATTAGGTTCTAAAACTAGAAATGATGTATATGAATTAAATAGATTTTGTTCTAAG
>Ga0114969_10005220_pt1 | contig 10209 bp, 2 predicted proteins | sample M_130807_MF_Meta_FD_87316 | JGI IMG/M metagenome (GOLD analysis project Ga0114969, IMG submission 87316) | Freshwater microbial communities from Lake Montjoie, Canada to study carbon cycling - M_130807_MF_MetaG | ecosystem: Environmental > Aquatic > Freshwater > Lake | place: Lake Montjoie...
TGGAAGATAAATTTGAAGCCTATCAGCTGGATCAAGATTATTTTTTAATGAAATAGTTGAACCTGATAAATTAAGATTGTATTGAGAAGAATTTAATTTTACATCATTTAATCTAACTTCTGGCAAACCAAAATACCCAATAGTAGTTGCGGAACCTGAAGATGCTACTGGATTAAAATTAGAATTATTTTGAATCTTAAAAATATTAGAAGCGTAGTTTAATTGATTATTTGAATCAAGTGGCAAAGCATCTAATACAACTCTAGACGAAAGGTCAATTTTAGACGGATTACCTTCAGTACCAGAGTGAACATGCTTGTAGAATGCTTTTCTTAATGCTTGTTGAAATTGACCTGTAAGATTTTTTACTTCATTTCTACTGTCGGAGTAAACAATCTCATCAATAACATAAGAATTTTGTGTTATTAAATAATCTGAATCTATTCTTTGTGTTGTTGATGCTTCTGCTAAATAAATTGCATCATTTTGTAAGTAATATTCTTCATCAGGGTTTTGTGGCGAAGTGATTGCACATATACCCTCAGATTGCAAACATATACTTGGTTCAGCCCACACAAAATATGTATTGAAGCCTGTGTATCTAAAGTAGTTGTATTTCTCGGTTTTTGCAGAGAATGTACTTACAATACCAGTTCCAGGAGTTACTAAAATACACTGTTCGAAAGCACTAAAAAAATATAAGTTTGAAGTGCCTAACGTAAAAGTAGTTTCAACACCATCAGGAGTCCAAGTAGCAAGCCATAATGTTTGAGTAGAATTATTACCGCCTTTGACATAAACTAGAAAATTGTCATTATAATCTGCACTTGAATTTAACTCATTTGCTCTTAACCAGCTTGTACCGGCTCTAACGGTATATATGCCATTTTGAGTAGGATCAGTTTGTAATCTAACTAAAACCCTATCTCCAACAGCTAATGTTACACCATCAATAGTTTGTATGTTAGCTAGGGTTATATTTGATGTTGTTGCTACTTCACAATATCTTTTATTTGCAGAAGTTTCACGAGCAAAGTTTAAATTTAAATATGATAATCTTTGACCTAATTCACTCTCATAATTAGCTAAGTATGCGTCAATTAAAGATATTTGATTAGTTCTGTAGTCAGAAAGTTTATATACTTCCCAGCCAGACAAAATCCCAGGCCCAACAAACTTAAATATGGCTTGGAGTTGGTTTTCTGATGTAAGCATATTCTGCTTATCAAACAGTGGATACCATTTATCGCCATATTCTAAGTAAAGATAATTATATGTATTTGTTCTTTGAGACATTTTAATCTACAGGCATAAACTTCATATCTTCGTCACCAGCATCTAGTTGAACAGCGAAGTCATATACAATAGAAGGGTCGCCATCAATAGAGGTTAACAAGATTGCAAATTTTACGGTTGATGATGGAGTTTCGAGTTCAAAAGTTTTATTTGGCTCTATGATGGTATAACGACCAAAGTCATATTTATATCCATCTCTATCATCTGTTGTATACCCATAAACAATCTCGCCATCCTTTTTGTCTTGATTAGAAGTAAGCAAGCCTCTTCTAAATGTAGGTGTAGGAATTGTTGTACTGTAATCTTCAGTATTAAATGTCTTTGTAAAGAAATAAGAACCTGTTGCAGCCTTATAAGTTATAGTTACTGCTTTAACTTCTGGGCTGTCTCCTTGTGTTGCAGAAACAAGTTCTAAATAGTATTGAATAAACTTTCCACTATATGCCTGAAGGTCAATAGTTAATGTTTCAGCAGTTAATGGTACAGAGCTATTGTTAATGTATGATTTAGAGTATGCAGCGCTCCAAGGTGTTGTAAAGCACCCTGCAGATGTATCTGAGGTTCTAATATAAACATTTACTTCTGTACCAGCATCAAGACCATATGCTACATTTGCGTGGTATTCATTTAAAATAAGCACACTCATAGATGTCCATTGAGAAAGTGTTGGTACATAGAATGGCTGGTTGACATAACTACCTGTAGATCTAACTTTTCTTTTTGGTGAATAGATAGCATCTGTAACACTAGGGACATAAGTAATTGGTGCAACCGCAGGATTCATTTCAGCCTTAATTTGATAAATAACTCCTTTGGTAGTGGTAATTACTCCACCTCCATTTCCAACATTAAGAGTGCCTGTATACGAGACTGAGCCAAGTGTTGCAGTGACAGTTGTTCCTGTAACTGTTGAGGCTACGGTAGAATTAACTGTAACGTTAAATGTAGCGGTTAAGCTATTTGCAGGTACGGTTACACTAGAGACACTTGATGTAGAATTACCATCAGTTGTGATTGTGTAAACAGATGTTGTGTTAACAGTATTTGGTAAGTACAAAGTGGCAACAGCGGTATTACCAGCCGTCACACTTTTTGGTGCAAATATTATTGCTCCTACTCCTGGCACCGGAATGTCACCACCAGCATCGCCTTGATAAATAAAATCATTCAAAGATTCATAAGGTACCGTTCCGTCTGCAAGTCTGTAGCTGTGATAATTTCCAGCTTCATCTTTTAATCTAACATAAGCATATCTTTTTGTTGTTTCATAAAAAGTTGGGTCAAAACTGTATGCACTGCCATCTAATCCACTTCCTAAATAAGAATTGACAAGATTGTTAATCGAAGTTATTGTGTTAGGCTTATAGAAATAAGATGCGCTTACTGGAGAAAAATTGTTAAACGTAGAAGCAGTATCTGTAAAATTTAATGAAGTTTTGGGGACAAACGCACCAGCCTCTTTTATTGCCATTTCAAGCTTTACTGAATAATATTCATCTTTTACGAAATCAACTGTTTGGGTAGCAAAATTATCAGTTAATGTGTTTGTAGTAACATTACTCTCAGTAGTCCATAAAGAAGCAGAGGTAAGGACAGTGCCATCTATAGTCAATCTTGTGTTAGTATTTGCGCTCACCATAAACTGATAACTTGCTGTGGCTGGTGATTTAATAGCTCCCTCAAAAACTGCAGTATAGTAAGAAGCCCCTATTCCAGAAGGTTTTGAAGAAGATATATTGAATTCATTAATCGCACTACTTTGATTAACAGCGGAGATAAATGTGTAATCTCTGTCATTTTTATAGTCTGTTGAGCCTGCAGCTGCAAATTGCTTCCAAGTTAATTGAAAACCTGGGTTGCTGTACTTTGGATATGAAAGAGTTTTAAACACATCTAAAGATTTAACATAACAAAACAACCCAGCATCTGTAGAAATAAATAAAAATTTTCCTGAGCTATCATCATTTAAATTGTAGATATTGATTGCACCAGTGTCTTCAATTTTAGACCAAGAGGATGGGTTATTGCTGGAATCATAAATCAACTTCCAAATTTGACCGCCATTAAAGCCAACTACAATAGTGTTTAAAGTTGTCGAATAAATCATTGACTGAACTTGATCAAAATCAGAAGATAAAGTTTGTTTAAAGTCAGTACCGTTATATGTAAAAATACCTCCCTGTAAAGTTCCAAACTTACCAGCTGTTCCTACAAATAAGATTCCTTTACTACTTGCTAAAGCAGAAATTTTATTTGCTGAAAAATCATTTTTTATTACAGTAAATTTTTTATCAAAATATTTATATACACTTGCGTTTTTGGTTGTGGTTTTTTTAGTACCAACATATAAAGCCCCACCATGCGAAACCAAAGATGTTACTGGAGGTAAAGTTTTATATTCAGTGTTATCTAGTGGGTTTTTCTGATTAATAATTGTCCAGTAATCACCTTGTGCTGATTGGTAAACATACCCAAGCTCAGTACCTACGTAAACAACAGAGTTATGTACTGCTATTGCATTAATTGTATCTCCAGTAGATGTAAGATTTAAATTTAGTGCTGATCTTAAAGAAGTGCCTTGAGCAACTGATATTTTTTGGTATGAGGCAAGAACCATTTGATTTGAAACTGGTGCTGAACGTAAAAATCCAATATCAGAATAATTATCTAACTTTTCCCACAATCTTGCTTGATTTGTTATATTCCAATCATAAACAGATGCGCCTTCAGTAAAAGGTGCCCATGCTCTAGTATTTACATTTTCAAATTCGTCTGCATCTCTAAAATCAGAAAAGTGAGAAGCTTGAACTTCAACAACATCAGACCATTCATCAATACCAGCAATAGTTAATGTACCAGCTTCAATGTTTGCAAGTAAATCACCACGGTAGCCTATTCTTATGTTTGAAAATCTTGTTGGTGTATTGAACTTGTACCTAACAAAATCAGTGGTTGTAGTGCTTGCTGAATTGAAATATAAAGTTTGCCAAGAAGATTTAGGTGTTAGCTTAGTTTCAACTATGAAGCTTTTTGCTGTGTCTGCTGTTGCTCCTATATCTATAGCCTGAACTAAAGGATATAGACTAGTAATGGAATCTGGTGTCAAATACATATTTAAAAAATAAGCATCTCCAGCTCCAATCTTTTCATATTGTGAACTGTTTGTACTACCACCAAAATTAGTTGCCTGGTATAAGTTTTTACCAATAATATCTTGGGCCATAATGTCAGAAGATATAGCATCTCCATCAGTTGCAGTCCCAACAAGCTTAAGATAACCAGTTTGTTTTTGAGCTAATCTTCTCCAAGCGCTAGATTCATAAACAGCATAATTCAAGGTATTATTATTTTTCACCTGTAAATCAATTGTTCCAGAAGATGTGATTCCTGATTTAACAATTGTTTCAAAAGACAAAATAATCCAGTAAGTTGTTTGAGCAGATAATGTTAATGTAGATAATGGTGTTAAGCTAAAATCTTGATAAGAAGAAGTGATAGTGTCGTATTGAATAACACCAAGCTCAACTATCTGAGAGTTTGGTATGTCTCCAGTTGTATTTGAATATAAAGATACTGTTACCCTCCCAGTCTGATTTCCTATTGCTGGAGATGGAGAAGATAGTTGGCTTGATTTAAGTTGTATTACAAAAGATGTAATTTTTTGTTCAGTACTTGAAATAAATTGCCACCCTTCAATAGCTGAAGAAGTCAATGCTAATTTTCTATCGGTATATCCAGAAGTAGAAGCATCAAATGGAGCATAAGCAGCAAAAGTTCTGACATCGATTCCGCCTGTTGTAGGTGATTCATTAATAATCACAACCCCTTCAGGTGGCTTTGTATCTAAAATGACTTCAGCAAATGGAAAGGTTAATTCTTTCTTAAAAAGATCAGTAGCATCAGTGAAAAAACCTGAATCTGACCCAATAACAACTTCACCATTATCAAGGCTAGTATTCCATTCAAGTGGATCAAAATATTTATTATTTGCACTATTATTTACAGTGATAGTAAATAAAGATAAATTAGATATGGAAGTGGTTGAGTTATCAGTAAGATTACCATCTGCATATTTAATCTCAACCGTATCTGTAGATTTAATTTTTACATAAGTTTTAAGAATAACGGTAGATTTTTGTAATGATGAACCTGATGGATTTTGATTATACGCAATTCGAACAGAAATTGGTATTCCATTTACAAAAACTGAAAATCCACTTATTCCAGTAGAAGGAAGCAAAGGAAGAGATGCTACTCCGCTCAAAGTGACATATATTGTATATCCATCAGAGGCAATATATGAACTTGAGCTAAAAGTAACTGTCAAGGCGTTAAACAAGTTTTCTTCCATTATTTTTATCTATTAGGGTTATATTTAATCGAACCATATTGACCACTTAAATAGAGAGATTGATTGTAACTCTTTGCAGTCAGGGCTCTAATAATGCCTAAAATATCTCCAGTATTAGAATCTAATTTTCTTATAAACTGTGCTTCTTCTTTTTTCCAAGTTTCATTAGAGGCATCATACTTAAAAATCTTAATTTGCCTATCATCAGGATTGTCAGAAATTTTATTAGTATTTATCCCGTCACAAACTGCATAAAGAGCTCCGTCATGAAAGGTTAATACTCTCACTCCGCCTGCAGAAGGGAATTTAACTGTATTGTGTAATTCTAATATTTTTTTACTTGTAGGGTTATAAGTCCCACCTGCAATAAATCTAAGTCTTGTGTATCCGAACAAAGATTCATCATTTTCTGGACTTAACTTTCCAATTTTAATTTTTGGAGCATCATAATCTGCCACTGAAGTTTTATATGTATCTGCTATGACAAAGTTTTTCATGTTTATAGTGGGATAGGTTTGATTTCCTAGCCAAATTTGAATATCTTTATCTTGTGTGGTTATTCTTACATTAGAGGGAAAAAGATTAATATTGAAAAAGCTATCTGTATTAACAAATTGAATGTAATCAATATATGCATTTAATGGTCTTTTGTCTTGTTCTGGTAGTCCTTCTAATTCAATGGCTACTTGTTTGATTTTTCCATACCAGTTAGGAGAGAGTTCGTATAAAACAAAATCATTATTATTTTTTATGTCCACTGATACCCAATTTTCAAAAGTACCATTTCCATAAAGCCAGCTGAATTTTATCTTTCCAGAATAAACAGTGAATCCCGTTGGTGCATTGATTTTCATTTTAATCAACACTTTAGTATTTGTATCTACCGAAATATTAACATTAGCATTAGTTATCCTTGGGCTTCCTGTCTTTCCAAGTTCATCAAGATATAAAGCGTTAGTAACTTTTGGCGTTCCATCTGGTAAAAATTGAGCCAAACTTTGAACATTTAGATTTGTAAAAAATCCAGCATTAACCCAACTTGATGTTGTTCTTGCATCATAAAAATTCCAGTTTTTCAAGAAACCATAAGATGGCAAGGTTTTTGTTATAACATTATTTCCGCTAGACAATTTTATGTTTGATGAATTAAATTCTAACTTATATTGTCTGTAACCATCTGATACTTCTATTCCTTGATATCCTAAATTAGCGTCTGGTATTTCTATGTATCCAGATGTACCAAAGGCATCATCATTTCCAATCCAATAAGGCTCTGCATCTTCGTTGGAATATTTTTTATATCCAGCGTTAAACATTTCAAATTCAATTGTATGAGAAGGTTTGTAAAAATTGAAAGTATTATTTTCTATATCAGCAACATCTAATAAAAATCTAGAGTTTGCATTTACATAACCATTTGTTATTAAAAATCCAACTCTTACAGAAGATGATGTATTGAAATTTGCCCTGACAAAACTGTAACTACCATTAGAATACAATAAAGTATAAACTCCATTTTGTACTGTTGATGTTTGGTTTTTAATTAAAATTGATGAGCCTTCTTTCATTTGAAAACCATCAATAATCGGAGCGGTAGAGGTACTAAATGAAATATTTTCAACAGTAGCACAATCAACTTCATTGTATGGCAATTGAGTTTGTGTTTGATCTAAATTTTGCTCCCAATCACTTCCTATAGAAAACTCAAATGCGGTTTCGGAATTTGTTTCACCTTTTAACAGAACCGAAGACTTTAATGAACTAGGTGAAGTAAAATCGTCTAAAAATATGTGATTTGCATTTAAATTCAATCTCGAATTAGTTACGCCACCCTTTGAGTAAAACTGCGCTGGAGCTGGATCATCAACAAATGTTCTGTCAAATAATTGTGTAGCCCATTCTTCGTCATTTATTGGGTTGTTTATGGGAACTTCAGAGTAAGCCCATACTTCTGGTCTATCAGAAATACCAGCAAAAATTTGATTATTGCCTTTTTCTAAACATTGAATATCTATCAAATCATTAGATATATCAGAAATGTTGTCAGGTATTAAAGGATATACGTTTATTATATAATCTTCACTTAGTATTTGAGTATTTTCATCAGATATAAAATTACTAGGTGCTATAATTTCCAAATAAGGTGAGATTTCAAAAGTGCCATATTGATTATTTCTAAGCCCAATGAATAATTTATTGTATTCAAAAGTCATAGATAAAATACCGCCAGGACTATTGCCTATAGCTGAAACATACTCCCAAGTATTCCCATATTTAGCTTCAGATAATTTAGCTCTAAAAAGTGCAGGATCAGTGTCTGCACCAACATATAAATATGGTTCAGTTTCATGTGCAAACTGTCCGATAGCCATAGCAGTTGCAGGTAATAAATAGTTATCTAAATTTAGTTCAAAAACTTCTTTGATTTTAATGCCATCATAGAACCAAATTCTTCCTGAAGCACCACCTAAAAACAATCCATCATCATTTGATTCTACGCTTAAAATTGCTCTCTCGTTTTGATAAGTAAAATCTATCAAAAACTGAGGTGTTTCTTGGTTTCTTTTCCAAATAGAGGCAACATTTTTTACAACTGAAGCGGTTATGGAAGACGGAGTAGCTACTGGTGTAGTTGGATCAAATACTAATAAGCCTTTAGAGTCATCAATTCCAAAACTTATGCTAGAACTAATGCCTGTAAGTGTAATAATGTCAGTTTCTTTAAGATTAATTTTTCTATTTTTAGATCCTGGATCTTGTGATATTAAAAAATAAGCAGTGTTAGAATCATAATCAGGATCATTGCTATCTTCAAGGTAAGCTAAACTGTATTTTGTTTGAGTGATGCCTATTAAATACAGCATATCGTCTGTATCAAATTTACTCTTCCAAACAATACTTTTATTAAAAATTGTATTACTCATTTTTCACTCATTACTTTTTAACTTTAAGAACCTTGTGCCATTTATATTCCGGCTGAGTTATGTTATTTCCATAATCTCTAAATGCAACTTCAATTCTTTTAACCCCATCTTCTTCGTTTGTAAATTTGATTGGAGCATAAGAATTAAACATCATCCAGCTTGACCATTCACCTGGACCGTCATTTGTTACTTTTCTGTATCTAAAATCTTTAATACCAGAAACATCATCAGAAGCATTTATTTTTAACCAAGAATCTTTTTTGTTAGTTAATAATATTTCAGCATTAGTTTCCAAGTTGTAGAATGCTACATCTCCAAAAGGAGCTTCGGTATCAACAGCAGCTATGGATTGAGCAACGAAGGCTTGAGGGTATGATTCACTAATATTTCCAGCAAAGTCCATCAATTGAATCCAAACCTTTCTTGCACCAGAAAACCCTATGTTCATATTAGAGAAAAGATAACCTAGTTCTGCACCCCTGTAGTCATATCTTTGTGAACCATGCAGATAAACAGTGTAAAGATTATCATCATTATGGTTTTTAAATAAATTCCAGCTTTGCCATGGTTCAAAATAAACCAATCCATAATCAGTTTCTTTACCAAATCTAAAAGCTAGAATACCAGAGTCTTCATCAGATGCTTCTATTTTAAATGTTGCAGTTCTAACAGTTGATTTGTCATATAAAGTAAGTAAAGGTCTTGATGAACCAGTATATGCAGGAGCATTTACGTCTATAGAAACAGGTAGAGATAAATTTGATGCATGACTTGATAAATTAGAATGAGTCAATGCGCTTACTCTAAACTGTTGAATGCTGTTATGAACTGAATTCTTTCTAGTTTTTGAGAAATAATTAAAAAGTTTAAACCATAAATTATTAGCTAGATTCCAGCCTTTATAAGAGCCAGAAACTATAGCTGCCTCACTATTATAGTTAATTCCGTTTGCTTCGGCTAATGAGCATCCCATAGGGGTAGAAATTGCTATCCAATACCTACTTGAGGAAGTTAATGTCACCTGATTTAAAACTACTTGAACTAAACTGTTGTTGCTTTTTCCAGTGAAAGATTCTGTATTTACAACTGAAGTTATATCAATCCAATCAGTTAAGGCTGTGCTTGGTAAACTTGTGACAACATTATTTTCATAAAATCTAATTTTAAAATCACCTTGCGGAAATGAAGCATCAGGTTTGTTCCATTTTAATTTAAATTCTAAAAGTTGAGGAGATGTTGAATTATAAAATTCTTTATTAAATTTTATATCAAAATCTTTAAACCATACTGTTGAATAAAACTTGTATGTATTGCCATTTCTTATGGGATACCATTTAGTTCCAATATTTACTGTGCCACCTATTATATCCAGTTCTTTATAGCTAGATATTGAATATAAAAGAAGAGTTGTGGTACTTGTTGAGGGGTTTAAAGATTGAATTGTGTATACTTTATTTTGACTTTCAACGTCTTGATCTTTAATTAAAATATAATCGCCTATTGATAAAGTTGATATATCAACTCCATCAATTACCGTTGAGCTTGGAACGTAAAGCAAGTTTCCATTACTTGTAAACCCTGAATAGCTGCCACCTGTTGTTGCACATTTAATACTTAACGGAGAGCTGTCAGACGGAA
>Ga0114969_10005222_pt1 | contig 10206 bp, 8 predicted proteins | sample M_130807_MF_Meta_FD_87316 | JGI IMG/M metagenome (GOLD analysis project Ga0114969, IMG submission 87316) | Freshwater microbial communities from Lake Montjoie, Canada to study carbon cycling - M_130807_MF_MetaG | ecosystem: Environmental > Aquatic > Freshwater > Lake | place: Lake Montjoie...
GTAGTAGACGCCGTGTTGGCGATGTTGCACACCATCAGCCCATTGCCCGCATTTACGTCCGGACCGGCGTTGATTGGTGGCACGATTTCCCACGCGGTACCTACCCCATCGGTTTTTATCCATCCCGGGTACGTTGCGACTGAGCTCACATTTAGTTGTTCCAGCTGAATGCCGGCCCCTTTAATAGTGTTGCTTGTGGAAATCGCACCCTTGTTCAGCGTGATCAGGTTGTCCACTATTTCCAAATTGGTGGTGTTCACGTACGTCACCGTGCCAGCCACATTCACGGTGTCGCCCGGTCCGCCGATGTTGATGGTCGCTGAACCCACAGTTGACGGACCGCCAACATTGATGGTGGTCGCATTGGTCCCCATGTTGATGGTGGCCGCGCTCGTGCCGATGTTAACGGTTCCCGTGGATGATGGGCCGAGGTTGATTGTGGTCGCGACGGTACCGATATTGACGGTGGACGCACTCGTGCCCACATTCATTATCCCGCCCGCGTCCGTGTTCATATTCACGGTTGCGCCGCCGGTCGTCATCCCGGTCGCAAACGTCACGTTTCCCATGAACCGGATCTCGTCCGGTTTCATTTTAATCATCGCGGTGGTGCTGCTGTACGACCCCGCGGTCGCGCCCTGGTGGCACGACATCCACACGGGGTACGTGTCCGGCGCCGATTCCCACACCTTCGTGCTCAGCATGTAGCTGCTCGTCGAATTGTAGTTTGGTGCTACCAGGTCGTGCAGAGTGCTCGTGGCCGACGCGGTTCCCGCGCCCAACACGAATCGATTCGCGTTCAGATTCGTGCGCGAGCCGTTTTGCAACACCTCGAAGCACGATTGCGGCGCCCCGCTGTCGCACCGCGACAGGCGATACGAGTACGTGCCTTCCCCTTGCTGCAATCCGTATAACGTCTTGAACCCGAAATTGACGTCGCTGCCGGTTCTCGGTTTGGATATGGTTCCGCTAACATTCTTTACGCCGACCGTCATAAAACCGACGGTCGAGTCCGTGCTGCCGTACGCACCCGCGTTCAAGTACAGCGGCGCGACCGTGGTGTCGCCCACCGTCGTATCGATGCGGTGCGGCGTGATTATGGGTCCCGTTTGCGTGTCGCCCATATTTCCCATCGTGATATTGGGAGCAAACATGGTTCCGCCGTTGTTGCCGACCGAGTACAGCAGTCCAGCCGATCCGGCCAGCGTTCCGGTGGTTTCGTTCTTGTACTGAATGCTGCCGGCGGGCCCGGTTGCTGAACCCTGCAGACCTTGAATTCCGGCCAGACCTTGGCCGCCCTGCGTCCCTTGACCACCCTGCGCCCCTTGAACTCCCTGCGGCCCTTGAACGCCCTGCGTCCCTTGCATGCCCGCGGGACCCACCGGACCCTGCACGCCCTGAATCCCCGCCGCGCCCAGCGATGTGCGCAGGTACGAGTACGTGGAATCGTATTTTACACCGGTATCGGGGTGCGTGTACCCGCCGCTCGTGTTTTGAAAATAGAGGTAACAGTAGCTGGTCTTTGTCGGGCTCAAATTCGTCCCGTAGATTTGAATTTGAAAGTAGGTTTGCGGGTCGCTGATGTCGGTGAACGGCACTGCCAGCGTCATTTTATACAGGTTGATTCCGCCGCCGGTTATGATTGCGGTGCTGCTCACGGTACCTACGCTCGTGACGTTGTCCTGCAAATTGACGGGTGGCACCGTGCTGGACGCGGTGTCCGTCACGACGGACGTTGCGAGCGCCGTGGTGGTGCTCGTGATTCGGAACAGTTTGAACGTGAGCCCGACGTTGTTAATGTCCGACCCGATGGTGGGAGCGGCAAACACGTTCAGCGACCACACGTCGCCACCCGGGATTGCGAGCTGTGCCTCCGTGATGTTGGTGCGCAAGTTCCAAAAATAGGTGAGCGGCATCGTTTCGCTGGCACCGATGGTGTATTTAAACGCTCGCGTGTTGAAATTCACGTTGGTGTTGGAGAGCAAAAAGCTGTCGGCGATGCTGACGTCCGATATCGAATTTCCGGAGGGGTTGAGGTACAGAATGAGTCCGCTGGACCCCTGGATGCCCTGCGCCCCAGCATTACCGGTTGGGCCCTGGATTCCATCTTCTCCGCGGTCGCCTTGAATGCCGGTGGGACCCGGCGGACCCGCTGGTCCGGGATCGCCGCGGGCCGCGTACCGCCCGTCGAGCCCGGTGGGACCCGCTTCGCCCGGAATTCCGATTGGGCCTGGGGGACCGGCCGGACCCGACGGACCTGCCGGACCTATCGGACCTGCCGGACCCGGGTCGCCTTTCAGGCCCACCATCGTTGCCGGATCCGATTCGCCGGATCCTGCACCGCCGGAGATCTTGGCGTCCACGTAATGCTTTGTGGCGACGTCTTGGTCGTCGTCCGGGTCGCACACATTTATCATTTTATTCACTACGGTCAGCTTCCGCGTACCGTCCGGCATGTCTTTCCACTCTCCCAAATCGATTTGCCCCCCTATGGTGTTTGTGATGGACGCGTCGTCTACCGTCATATCGGGAGTGCGCACGTAGTTGAACTGCGCGCGCCTCGAAAACGACCCGATTGATTTCCACGACATTGTTGCGGTTGTTGCGGTTGTTGCGGTGGTTGCGGTGGTTGCGGTGGTTGTTGTTGTTGTTGTTGTTGTTATAGTACGTGTATAATATATAATAATATAGCCAATTTAATTTAATTTAATAATTAAAATCAAATCAAATCAAATCAAATCAAATAAAAATAATCACTAATGATGCGTGCGGTTCATTCGTTCATTCGTTAAATACTGATACCCCTTGCTTCTCTACCATGAGCGTCCACAATCTGGAATTAAGTTTTGTCATAAAGCTGGACCATTCCATATTTCCGCCCAAAATGATGGCGCCGAAGCGCATGCTCGTTTCGATAAATTCGTCGCTATTGTCGTTCGAGTCCACTGTCCACGCATGGTACTCGCTTAACAGTTGCCGGTGAACCGCGTTTATCATCCATTGAAACAGTTTTGGAGTCAGCGTTTGCCATTCGAGTTTGGATTTGTTTGACTCCGAGTCCGAGTCCGAATCGTAGTCCTTGTTCTGATCCCGGTCATATATCATGAACGATCCCGTTTTGGAATGATTGGCATAAATTGGCTGCTGCTGCTGCTGCTGCTGCTGCTGCTGGCCATGATGATCGTGCTGCAGCAGAATATTGCACATGACGTCCATTAACCCGACCTGCCGCGCCGCCATGCAGCTGGTTAATGTTGCGCGCGTTATTGTTGCGACCACACGTTGCGCGACCCATGCGCGAAACGCCAGTCTCGGTTTTGCGGCGCGCGTTGCCAGTGCGTCCCTTATGTCCGGTTTCGGTTTGCGAATGTATGCCAACTTCTCTAAATTGGCAACTTTTGTTTGCAACTGGACCACGACGCTCGCCAGGTGCCGCACGATTGCAAACATTTTTGCATTGCTTGGAACTTGCGTTTCCAGTTTTTCGTTGTCGTCGCTGTAGCTGGCGTCGTGCGCGACAAGGTCCTTGATTGTCTGCGAGTTAACGAGCGAACATATGTTCACGTGTTTATGGTAGTTTGTTGGATGCTTATATTTTCGCTTGCACATGCTGCATTGTAGCATGATTCCCAGATTATTGATTGATTGTGGTGGTATTATGGTATTATAGTACGCAATATTATTTAATCAATTTTTATTTTATATTCGCGACTATTTTTGCCCCTCCCCCTCCCTCTTCCTAGTCTTTTTATTCTTCCTAGTCTTTTTATTCTTCCTAGTCTTTTTATTCTTCCCCGTCTTTTTATTTTTTGCTTTTTTTCACGAATATAACCCTATAACCCTCGGATGCGCGCCTGGACGACGGTCTCTATTTCGGCCTGCAAGTCAACCACTTTGATGCGCTGGTAGTCGTGGTTCGCGTTGTCTGGGTGCAGGCACACCAAATACATGTCGGTGATCGTTTTGCCGTATTTTTCCTGCAGTATGAACTTATACAAGTTGAGCTGCATGCAGTAGTGCCAGTAGTTTGTATCCGGAAGGTGCTCCAATCCGGGTGTGGTCGACCATTTGTTATACGCGTTGTTTCGCACGATTTCTTTGGACCGCTTCCAGTCGTAGATGCTGAACGTACCCGTCGGTTCGCCGGTCTCCAAGTCCAAGTTTTCAAACACCATATCGATCGATCCCGACAACCGGGCTTCTTCGTGGAACACGGTCCATTCCGTGCGGTACGGGCGCAGCGTTCTGCCAAACGTGCGGGCGAAATTGATGAAATAATCGAACTCCGGCGTGGTGGGATCCTCGGGCCCACGATCCAGTTGCGGTTGTTGCGGTTGTTGCGATTGTTGCGGTTGCGCGCTGCGATTGTAGTACAGCTCTATAGCTGCGTGCATTTCCGTCCCCGCGGATGCCGCTTGGTCGCGATTTAGATCCCATTCCGCCTTGATTTGGTCGCTCGTTTTGCCACGGTACTTTACATTGGTTGCCCAGTTTTTTGATGCCATCATTTTCGCGATGACCGCGTCCGCGTTGAATTGTTCGAAATGCGAGTGATTCCACGTCGTCACCGAGGTGTACGCTGCATTCGGGTCGACGTTGCCGTCAATCGTGTACTTGTGCGGGACGGGGTCGAACACGATGCGCGCATCGCGCTCATGCGGATTTTTGTATTTCAGTACGTCCAGTGTTGCGTCGGTGGTTCGTGTAGTCGTCATTTTGAGAGTTGTTGCGTGTTGCGTGTTGCGTGTTGCTGTCGAGACTCTACGCGCTCACCAGCGTCCTGTCAATTTTATTTATTATTTATTATTTATTATTATTATTGATCCGTTTTACCTTTTTACTTTTTTACTTTTTTACCTTTTTACTTTCTTTATTATTCCTTGCACCAGCCGAGGCACTGCCCAACATTGGTCATTTTAGTTGCGTATTTTTTGATGGCGTCCTTTTGGGTGACGGACAGATCGCTGGATTCCAGAAGGGCCAGTATGCCACCCATCGTGCAATCGTAGTCTTTTTTAGCCGCGCCGTCGGCCATGACTTTGCGAATGGCGTGTTCGTCCGGCTTGGATCGCATCGTTGCAGCGAATTTAAACATCGTCGCATTTAAGGAAAATGCATCCCAAGCCTTTTTAAGGGCGGGTTGTTTGCCCATTATTGCGCTTATTTTTTTAGTTTCGTCAATTCCACTCATTACGGCGTCGGTGGATATTTCGTCGCCGAGCGATATGATGTCTTTGGGCTCGCAGCCGCCGCCGACCGCGCCTTCGCGCAGCGGGCTGTCGCCGAAACCGAATCGGAATGCTCTGTGCGAGTCGTTTCGCATAAAGTGCACGGCCGACACGCAGAACACGCACAGCAGAAACAGCAGGCACGCGATTTGTAAGGGCGTGGTTATTTGTACTTTGAAGCCAGCCACCATCATATTAATCGGGTTTAAATTTAGTAATTAACGAATTAACTAATTTAATAATGTTGTATAATTAATATTTAAAATTTATATAATACATATATTATAAATTATAAACACTATAAATTATTAAATTATTTAGAATGAACCGTTTATGTTTTTTGGCGTTTGCATTTTCATTTATTGCCACCGCCGCACCTTTACCTTTACCTTTACCGGTTTTACCGAGTTTACCCCGGGGTGCCGTTGACACCGCCACCGCCGCACCTATAAACATGCTGTGCAACGCAATCCAGGAACTGGATCACGACGTTTGCGGAGACGCGGCGACCGTTGCGCAGGCGCCGCTGTGTCGCGTGCTTTCCGAACTTAATTCCACGCTGTGCTCGGCAGTACGTGTTTTCGCTCACACGGGCGAGACAATGTGCCCGCTGCTTATTTTTATTGACGAGGTGCTTTGCTCCAACGCTACCACCACCGATACCGAAATCCGTACTCACGCCCACACCCACATTAATCCTGCCGAATTTTGCCCGATTATCGAGCTGGCCGATAAAGAGCTGTGCGGTGGAACTAAAATGCGTTAGGGGTGGTTAGGGGTGGTTAGGGGTGGATCTCGCGCGGTGTGTTTGTGATGCTCCAATTCAGCATGCTATAACTTTGATACAGCACGTACGCGAAACACGTGAAAAGTGCAAGCATTGTTATTTTAAATGCGGGATCGTAGTCGGAACGGGCTGCGGCTGCGGCTTGGGGTTGCGCAGGGCTATAATTTGCATAATACACCGCAGTTAGCACCGCCGTCGTGCAAAATGCGGCGACGGTTCGTTTATTGATTACTGCGTAATTATTGTGTTTGACAAAGGTGTCAATGTTTAGCGGGTTTCGCCGGACGAACGCATAATATATCAGAACCGTTATAAATGCGACGATTGTGGATACGCCTCCGTAAAAAATGACATCTTCGCTGGATGGCAGCATGTTTCAAAGGCGGACAAAAAACGCTTTATTGTTATATTATATATAATATATTATATATTACATATTATTACCATATATTATATTAACTAATTAATTATTAATAACATAATATTGGCATGTCGTCGACTTTACCACTAGAATGGACCCCGATCACTAGTGCCACCCGTGATGCGATGAATGGATTAATTGGTAAGTTTGAAACAAATAGACAAGCAGCAGCACTAACAAAAACAGCAGCAGCAGCAGCAGCAGCAGCAGCAGCTACTACTGGTACTCCTCCTGTTGTTGCTACTACTGGTCCTCCTTTTGTTGCTACTACTGGTACTACTGGTACTACTGGTCCTGCTGCTGCAGCACTAACAAAAACAGCAGCAGCAGCAGCAGCAGCAGCAGAAGATTCGGTTGATGTTGAACTTCTTCGATCTATGAAGGAAAGCGGCGTGCCGGATAACGATATTATATTGATTGCTGCAACAATGTTAGCAAACAAGTGAATCGCACCATAAATAATATTTTAATATTCGTAGAGTGATTCCGCCGCAAAGGTGAATGACCAATCATTTCCGTTCAAGTTCACCACAAAGCCGTTGTCGTCCACCAGCGTGACCTTGAAGCGCTGCAGCGTTACGGGGCCGAAATACTCGCGCTTTTGTGCCGCGATCGCCGGACTAGAATCCGTGAGCGAGGCTCCCATCACCAACCCAGTTTTGACGACATACGTCATTGCAAACACGTTGGACGCAGTGGGTTCCGCCACGCGGTCCACCGTCGTGAGCTCGCGGTTGCGCCGGATTTCGTTCACGGTGTACAGCTGCCCCTCCGTCAGCGTGCGCGGGTTGGACGGGTAGTTCACCGTGATTTTATCGTTCGGTCCACCAAACGGGTCGGGGATGCGCTCGCACGGGATGTCGCCGTCCGCGTAATACGGCGCGTCCAGCCGCGTTTCCGTGGGCGTGCTGCTCACCACACCGCAGTTGATGCGGTTGTTCTTGTAGTCGTCCAACACAATCATAAACTGCTTTGGACCGAACGTGTCCACCACGGCTTCGCCGGTAAGCCCGGCTTGGGCTGCAACGGTGTACACCATCCCGTCCAGCGCAAAGCTGTTGTACAGCGCAGTGGTGTGCACGTCGTTGCTGTGAAATCCCAGAATCCATCCCAGGTTGTTGTTTATTTTATTGGTTTGCCTGCAGCCCCCTCCGGCCACACAGTCCAGTTTGCGCGTCGGGTCAAAGAACGTCAGCTTGATCGCGGTTGAGTGTATGGTTGCGGTACCACTTATGTTGTGAAACGTGCACTTGCCGTTTACGGCCGAATACGAGACGCTTACGTAGTCCTGTAAGTCGTCGTTAGTGTGGGACTTGATTTGCGCTTGAATTGTGGCCACCAGCTCGGCCGGCGTGTAGTTTCCGGTGGGGACCGAAACGGTTTCCGTGGTTTGGTTTTGGTTGTCGAATATGAGTGTGATGTGAAAGCAGTTGGTTCCGGTGGCAGCGTCGACCGCGTACCACGCGTACGGGATGGTTATCGACATCATGTGCAGCGACACCACGTTCTTCAACTCCTCGCTGAGCTGCACGTTAAAATTGGTGCTGGATGACGGCGCCGTCGGGTCCGAGCTGTGCGGGAACAGGACGGCCCGGCGCTTGCTGTTGATGATCACGACGCGGCGGTACGTGTTGCGCAGCGTCGGGTTCATGGTACCCTGCGCAATCGGCACGTTGTACGCGCTGGGAACGCCCAGCCAGCGCTGCATCATGATGTAGTGATCGTTCACGTCTCGAGACAAATTGAACTGGTTCGAGCGATCGGTGTGCGCGGGGCCGCCGCCCGCTTGCGGTAAATACTGCTGCAAGGAAATAACGTCGGGGTCGATGCCGGGACCCGATGCAGGTGGTGTAGCGGCCACCGCCGCGGCGGCAGCGGCGGCTTCTGCGCGGGCGCGGGCTCGAATGCTCGCGCTGGCGGCGGAATTTGCCTGCGCGACCGCCGAATCCCATCCACCGCCAACCGCCGCTGCCCGTGCTGCGGCGGCGGCTTTATCCGCGTCCGTATTCATGATGCTGGACTGCTTGACGGCGGCGAGCAGCTTAACTTGTATCTCCTTAAAAAACAGGCTGAGTTGCAAATATGTCGCTGCTTTGGCTGGCGCCACGAGCTGGTTGGATACGGATTTGGTTTTGTATTTCGTGATATTTGACGAAGTGACGAGCATGACGTCGTCGGCAGACACCTCGTCCACGTTGGACGGCAGATTCAGCAGCTGCAGTAATTCTTCGGTGCTATATTTGTTCGCATCGTATTTATCTTTGTCGTCATCGTAGTCGTTGCTGCCAGACATTGGGTTGGGGTTTGTTGTATTTTACTTGTATGTATGTATGTATGTATGTATGTACGTGTATGTATGTATGTATGTACGTGTATGTATGTATGTATGTATGTACATTATTTATTTATTATTTATATTTTCTAATAGTAAACAAATGTAAATTATGAAATTATGAATTGATATAATTATTTATACATCCAGAAAATCCACCATCTATTTTTATATATGCGCAATTATAGTTTCCATTTTTTTTCATAATCTTCCAAAGATTTATTAAATGAGTTTTGTCTTTAAACGTATCCATTGTTATACTACAGCCGTTTTCAAATTTATTCTCAACAACAGACACTGTCTCTATAATTCGACAGTCTTGCCCGTATTTTTGCATAATTTTTAAAAGGTCCTTGCAATTTTGTTGGGTGGAAGTTGATACACTTATTTCGGTACTCATTTATATTTATATTTATTTATATTTATCAATGAATTATAATTATTGCCGTGTTTATATTGTTATTGTTGGTGTTATTGTTATTGTTGGTTATTGTTATTGTTATTGTCTGTTTTTAACGAAGAGCTGCACGAAGAATCGCCACAGCAAGAAGTTGCACCGCTTATCTGCCGTGGCAGTTATCCAGTGGGGTATGGACCGTAATCCACTCCCGCGCTTGCAGTGCCGAGCGTTTCGAAACAGCAAATAATCGAGCCGCTTAAAAATGCTGGACAGGCGCGGATTGGGCTCAATGTCGGCATCACGGTCCACGCGCTCGCGGCCCATGAATTTGTACCGGTTGTAGCTTTGGCAGTCGTACACGTTGAACCGGCGACCCGTTGCCATGGGTGCCGCGTCAATGACGAGTTTGCCGACCCCCATGACGCGATTCGTGTCGTTGTTCATTTCGATCACGAATATGGTGGTGATTTCGGTTATGTCGGACGGCGACCCGTAAATGCAGCCCGGGTGGTTGTGCCGGCGGCGCCAATCCACGTTTTCGCTCCACGTTTTATTGTTAAATCGCGAGCACACCACCTTGTACATTTCGGTTCGGTTCGACAGTTGATTGCTTTTGTGCTTTTGTGCTTTTGTGCTTTTGTGCTTTTGTTGCCGGTTCTCTCTTTTTATTTATCTTATCGATCGGTGGTTTCCTCAATTTTATTTTGAATTATGTAAATTCGTCAATATGAACCCGGAAAACCAGCCGCGGGCGTGAAGCATGTGATTTTGTAGTATTTGAATGTTGTTGTTATGCGGTGGCGTTTGTGGCTGGTGCTGCAGGCCGAACGCGAGCGCCATTACGGCCTGGTCGTCGTCCGCAACGTTGGCCGCGTGCATGACGCGCATCGCGGCGTGGTACTGGTCCCAGTACCGCATCAGCGCGCACCGGCCGCCGAACCAGAAGCATCCCGTGAACAGCTCGGGCGCGCGAACCAGCGTTTGAACGGGGTCGGCGCACTGCACCGGATCCGGCTGCGCGTTCACGACCAGCGTCAC
>Ga0114969_10005223_pt1 | contig 10206 bp, 9 predicted proteins | sample M_130807_MF_Meta_FD_87316 | JGI IMG/M metagenome (GOLD analysis project Ga0114969, IMG submission 87316) | Freshwater microbial communities from Lake Montjoie, Canada to study carbon cycling - M_130807_MF_MetaG | ecosystem: Environmental > Aquatic > Freshwater > Lake | place: Lake Montjoie...
TAGAATTCGCTAAAAACCAATTCAATTAAGTTGATTATTGTATGCTAAAAATTGAGTTAGCAAAATAAATACATATATTGAGCAAAATTTATAAATATTACCCAGCATTTTATTTTTAAAACAAAAAATCAAATGCAATTTAAACACAAAAAATAGTTGAACTTTACTGACTTTAATTTTGACCAAAGGCTATTAGACGGCCTATATTCAATGGGCTACGACAAGCCCACTCCAATTCAAGAATTAGCCATTCCATTAATCGTTGAAAACAAAGATTTAATAGCATGCGCTCAAACTGGAACAGGAAAAACCGCTGCTTATTTATTGCCTATTTTAAGTAAAATAGTACAAACAGAAACGCGTAATTTAAACACATTAATTATAGCGCCAACCCGAGAATTAGCGCAACAAATAGACCAACAAGTAGAAGGTTTTGCCTACTTTTTGGGAATTAGTTCTATTTCTATTTATGGTGGAACTGACGGTGCCGCTTTTGACCAACAAAAAAAAGCCATGCGCGAAGGCGCTGATATTATTATAGCCACTCCAGGAAGGTTACTTGCCATGCTTACCTCGGCAGGAAAAGTAGACATGAGTACACTAAAGCATTTGGTATTAGACGAAGCCGACAGAATGCTTGACATGGGTTTTAATGACGACATTATGCGTATTATAAATTACTTGCCAACGGACAGACAAACTGTTTTGTTTTCGGCAACTATGCCTCCTAAAATTAGAACATTAGCAAATAAAATATTAAAAAATCCGGAGCAAATAAATATTGCGTTAAGTAAGCCAGCAGCGGGAATATTACAGCAAGCATTCATGGTTTACGATGCGCAAAAAATAGCATTAGTAAAACATATACTAACAGAGAAAGAACATAACAGTGTAATTATTTTTGCGGGAACAAAGGAAAAAGTAAAGGAACTAAACAAAGAATTGCAACGCAGCAAATTATCGATAAAAGCTTTCCATAGCGATTTGGAACAATCTGAGCGAGAAGACATTATGCGTGCGTTTAAAAACAAAGAAGTTCAAATATTAATTGGAACCGATATTCTTTCGCGCGGAATAGATGTAGACGGAATAAGTTTGGTCATCAATTTTGATGTTCCACCAGATCCTGAAGATTATATTCACAGAATAGGCAGGACAGCAAGAGCCGAAAGCACTGGAACTGCCATTACATTTATCAATCAAAAAGACCAACGTAGGTTTTTTAGCATTGAAAATTTAATAGGAGCTGAAGTTCCTAAATTACCATTGCCTGCATTTTTGGGTGAAGCGCCATTATACCAACCGGAAGTAAAAGAACACCGACCATTTAATGGTTTTAAGAAAAATAATGGTTTTAAAAAGAAACCAAAAGGAGTAAATCATCATACCAATCATTCAGCTACACCTCATTCAAAACCTCAATAAAACATACATTAAACACATCATTTTTTGTGTAATATGGGACAACAAAAATTAAAACGTTTTGCAGAATTTTCAGTAATGAATAACTGTTTCGATTTTCCATTTCATTTAAAAGGAAAATGGCAAACGCAAGTATTTAAAAACCAAAATCCAATAATTCTTGAATTGGCCTGCGGTAAGGGCGAATACACGGTAAATTTATCGCAACAGGATTTGAACACCAATTTTATTGGAATAGATATAAAAAGCAACAGAATGTGGAAGGGCGCTAAAATTGCACAAGCAGAAAACCTGCAAAATTCTGCGTTTATAAGAATGACAGTTCAAAAACTAAAAGAAGTTTTTGAAAAAAATGAAGTGGATGAAATTTGGATTACTTTTCCTGATCCATTTCCAAAAGAAAGACATGAAAAAAACCGATTAACGCACCCAGAATTTTTAGCTATTTATAAAGAAGTTTTAAAAGAAAATGGACCCATTCACTTCAAAACAGATGATGATAATTTGTTTGATTACACATTAGAAACATTAGCGCAATTGAATATAAAACCAGTAGAAATTATCAGAAATGTGCACCATGAAGCGCATAATTATGATAATTTAAGGAATATAACCACTCATTATGAAAAACTTTTTTCAGAAAGAGGCAGAACCATTAAGTATTGTAAATTTTACTTAAATAACTTGATTATCAGTAAAAAAACTAATGAAATTGATTAAAATAAATTTAAGGAGGTGTTTTAAAAAATCATTCCTTTCGTAAAATTTCTGATAAGTTTCTGTTCCTACAAAAAAAGTCTTTGAACATTTAAAAAAATATATATTTTTGTTTTCTATGAATTTAATAAAACCATTAATAGTTTTTATAATAATTACATTAAATTGTTTTACTGCAAAAGCACAACAAATTGAGCTAGGAATGCTATTTGGCACATCACATTATTTAGGTGATTTAAGTGATGAAACAATTAATTTTAATAATACATATTTTGCCACATCTTTTTTTGGAAGGTATAATTTTTCGGATAACGTTGCTGTAAAAGGTATGGTTAGTTATGGCCATATTAGTGGGGATGACAAGCAAAGTTCCAATGATGCATCAAAACTTAGGAACTTAAATTTTTTTACAGATATTTATGAATTTAGTGCTCATTTTGAATATAATTTATTGAAAAATGATATAAAAAATTTGAGTAATCGTCCATTTATTCCTTATGTTTTTGCAGGAATTGGTGTATTTAATTTTAATCCTAAATCAGATTCAGTAGGAAAAGTATATGAATTACAGCCCTTAGCCACAGAAGGACAAGGTTCAACAACTTACAATGAAAGAAAAAAATATAACTTAACTGAAATTATGGTTCCATTTGGAATTGGTTTTAGAGCTAGAATTAGCAATGCATTTTTAATTGGATTTGAAACTGGAGTTAGATTTACAACCACCAATTATTTAGATGATGTAGGTGGTTTCTATGCTGATAACAATGTTGTAAAATCAAATACTGGTGCTACTGCTGCTTTCCTTTCCGACAGAAGTACTGAAATTGATCCAACACATATTCGTTTTAAAGATACCGTTATGCGTAGCAATAAAGAGAATTTTGAAAACGATTTATATTTTATTTCTGGAATTACTATTAGTTATATGATTCGTTCAAGAGGTCAAGGGTGCCCTACCTTTTTCAACTAAAAATAAACTCTTTGAAAAAGCTTTTCTTTATACTTTTTTTAGTAAAATTTATTAATGTAAATGCACAACGAGTAGATGTTGGATTTGGAATAGGACTGTCAAATTATTGGGGCGATTTGGCACCAAGTATTTCATTTGATGAATCAAAAGTCACTTCAAATGTATTTGCACGCTTAAATTTAAGTAAAGTTTGGGCTTTAACAAGCCAAATTACTTCCTTACAAGTTAGTGGAACCGATAAGAATTTTGACTTTAATAAATCTCGTAATTTAAGTTTTACTAATAATATTACAGAATATGCAGGATTAGTTGAATATAATTTTGCTGATTATGGTTATGGTGTTTTAGATAGTAAAATAACTGGCTATATATTTGGTGGAATGGCATATTTCAAATACTCACCACAAACAGTTTATGCCGGACAAACAGTTAATCTTCGCGATTTAAAAACTGAGGATGTAACTTATGGTACTTATTCTATTGCAATACCATTTGGTATTGGCGCAAAATGGATTTTTGCAAGAAACTTAAGTTTAGAAGCAAACTTTAATATTAGAAAAACTTATACCGACTATATTGACGATGTAAGTGGTAAATATGCAGACTTAAGTAGCAGCAGTTTAAGAACGCAACAAATAGCTGATAGGAGTTATGAAGTTATTGGTTCTAAGCCAAGTGTTGCAGGCACAATGAGAGGTTCTGATAATTATAATGATTGGTACATGACCTTTACTACTTGTTTGGCATACAGGTTACCAGGCAGAATAAAATGCCCTAAATTTTTCTAAATTTTCTTTATTAAATTTTCCTTATCAAAAGCGTTGCTGCTTAGTTTTATAAATTGATTCAATTCTTTTAAGAAATCTTTTCGTGGTAAATTAACAGCGCCCATGCTCATTAAATGGGGATTTTCAATTTGACAATCAATAAAATGAAAATCAAATTTTTGAAGATATTGGCATAAATAAATCAAGGCTGTTTTGCTGGCATTACTCATGGTACTCACCATGCTTTCACCCATAAAACATTTGCCAATGGCAACGCCATAAAGCCCACCAACTAATTTATTTTCGAACCAAACTTCTACACTATGTGCATGGCCTTTTAGGTGTAAAATATTATAAATGTCTTCTATTTCTTCGCTAATCCAAGTGCCTTCATACTTTAACCTTTCTGATCTACAAAGTTTTATTAATTGTTCAAAATCTTTATCAATAGTAATATCAAACTGCTTACTATTAATAAGCTTCTTCATGCTTTTTGAAATATAAATTTCACTTGGATAAATAACAGTTCTTGGATTTGGACTAAACCACATGGGAAATTCTGGGTCATTGAACCAATGAAAAATTCCTTTCTTATAAGCTTTTAAAACCAAGTCGGGACTCATTTTTCCTCCAACGGCTAGTAAGCCATCTTTTCTTCTTGTTAAAACCGAATCAGGGAAAATATCATCAACTACAAAATACAATGCCATTAAAATTTAAAGTTCTTTTCGTAACCTAGCTACGGGTAAATTTAATTGTTCACGGTATTTTGCCACAGTTCTACGAGCTATATTATACCCTTTTTCTTTCAATATTTCCATCAATTTTTCATCAGGTAAGGGCTTGTGTTTATCCTCTACTTCAATGGCTTCTTTCAATATTTTTTTTACTTCTCGGCTACTTACTTCCTCCCCATCATCGTTGGTAATTCCCTCACTAAAAAAATATTTTAACGATACAATTCCCCAACTAGTTTGAATATATTTACTATTTGCAACCCTGCTAATGGTTGAAATATCGTAGCCAGTCATATCCGCAATGGTTTTTAAAATCATTGGTTTTAGTTTACTGTCATCGCCATCTTCAAAGTATTTGTGTTGGTATTGTAAAATGGCATTCATGGTAGTAAGCAATGTGTTTTGACGTTGTTTAATGCTATCAATAAACCATTTTGCTCCATCTAATTTTTGCTTAATATACATCACTGTATCTTTTTGCTCTTTGGTAGGCGCATCGCTTTTATCATATGCTTTTAAAGCATCCATATAAGTTCTGCTAATACGCAAATCAGGCGTGTTTCTTCCGTTTAAACTTACACTTAAAATGCCCCCTTCATCATTCAAAGTAAAATCGGGCATAATATATTGGGCAGCTTGCCCGCCATAACTATCACCTGGTTTAGGATTCAATTTGGTAATTATTCCTATTATCGACTTTATTTTTTCATCGTCAAGGTGTAATTCTCTTGCTATTTTTTCATAATGTTTTTTGGTAAATTCTTCAAAATATTTCTCTAAAACTTCAATGGCTAATTCAATGGCACGGTTATAATAATCTTTGCGTTGCAATTGAATAATTAAACATTGTTGCAAGCTTGTGGCACCAATTCCGGGAGGATCTAATTTTTGTATTTTGGCCAATACATGCTTCATTTCAGCTAAATCAGTTTCTATATTTTGTGAAAAAGCTAAATCGTTTATAATTGATTCCAAAGGCCTGCGCAAATAACCATCATCGTCAATAGTTCCTATAATTTGATTACCTATAATTTCCTCTTTTTCTGAGGTTACTACAGCACTAAATTGTTCTAATAATGCATCGTGAAAAGTAGAAGTATCGGCTATAGGCGAATCTTTTCGTTCTTCATTACCTTCATCACTTAAATGAAAACCATCAGGTTCATATTCGTCATTTACATATTCTTTTACATCAAAAGACTCGCTTGCCAAATAATCATCCACACTTGAATCCTTTTCAAATTCTTCATTTTCTTGAGTTTCGGTTTTTGGATCTTCACTTGGCAAAGCATCTGTATCCTTATTACTTAACAAAGCAGGATTCTCAATCATTTCCAAATCAATGCGCTGCAAAAAATCAACAGTAGTAAGCTGCAACAACTTAATGAACTGAATTTGCAAAGGCGAAAGCTTTTGCTGTTGTTTTTGATATAGTCCTTGTTTTAACATTTTATTATTTTCAAAAATAGAAAAATACTATTGATAAAATGGAATAATTTATAAATATTTTAAACAGTTCAAAAAGCAAGGCAAACGGCAAAAACCAATTATTATTAACTACAATTATTGAACTGAAAATTTGATGCTTATTATTGCAAATACATTTGCAATAAAATGAATATACAAAAACCGTTAGCCGAAAGAGTAAGACCTAAAAACTTAGATGAATATACAGGGCAGGAACATTTAATAGGCAAAGGGGCTATTTTGCGCGAGGCAATTCAAAACAAAAGCATTCCATCTATTATTTTTTGGGGACCTCCAGGTGTTGGAAAAACTACGCTTGCACGAATAATTGGGCAAGAATTAAACTTACCTTTTTATGGTTTAAGTGCCATCAATGCTGGTGTGGCCGATGTTAGAAAAATAATTACAGAAGCAAAAACCATTGGAAAAGTATTATTGTTTTTAGATGAAATACACCGATTTAATAAAAGCCAGCAAGATGCACTTTTGGGCGCAGTTGAAAATGGCAGTATTGTGTTAATTGGTGCTACCACCGAAAACCCAAGTTTTGAAGTAAATAATGCATTGCTTTCCCGCTGTCAAGTATATATTCTAAAAGAGTTAAATAAGGAGCATTTACAGCAAATTATAGACAAAGCAATAGTCACTGATGCATGGCTGCAAAGCAAAAATATAACTTTTAGTGAAACCGAAGCCTTGTTTTTACACAGTGGTGGTGATGCAAGGAAATTATTAAACATATTAGAGCAAATTATAACTCAAACCAACTCCACACCTATTATTATAAATAATGAAAGTACAACCAGAATTTTGCAGCAAAAAACAGCTATGTACGATAAAGGTGGAGAGGAACATTATAATGTAATTTCGGCTTTTATAAAATCAATGCGTGGAAGCGACCCTAATGCTGCTGTTTATTATTTGGCAAGAATGTTAGATGCCGGTGAAAGTATAGAATTTATAGCTAGAAGAATGCTTATTTTGGCTAGCGAAGACATAGGAAACGCTAATCCAAATGCATTACTTTTAGCCACCAATTGTTTTCAAGCTATTCAAATGATAGGAATGCCAGAAGCACGAATTATTTTGAGTCAAACAGTCATTTATTTGGCTACATCGGTAAAAAGTAATGCCAGTTATTTGGCCATTGACGAGGCCATGAGTACGGTTAAAAAAACCGGTAATTTACCGGTTCCATTGCATTTAAGAAATGCACCTACTCAATTAATGAAAGACTTAAATTATGGATCAGATTATCATTATGCCCACGTGTATGAAAACAATTTTATTATGCAGGAATTTTTACCAGATGGGATCAGTGGACAAAAATTTTATGAGCCGGGAAATAATGCTAGGGAAAACGAACAACGACAATTCTTGAAAAATAGATGGAAAGAAAAATATGGTTATTAGTAATATTTTATCAATAAAAAAGTCCAATCAAAACTGAGTGGACTTTTTACTTAATAGTTTTTATATTTTACTTATTGATATCAAAATCATTCATAAAAGCAGTAGTAAAATTTCCTGCTTTAAAATCTTCGTTTTGCATTAATTTTAAGTGCAATGGAATGGTTGTTTTTATACCAGGACCTTCTAGAATAAATTCTCCTAAAGCACGTTCCATTTTAATAATTGCTTCTTCGCGAGTTTGCGCGCTTACAATCATTTTTGCAATCATACTATCGTAATTAGAAGGAATGGTATAACCTGCGTAAACGTGAGTATCTACTCTAACTCCATGTCCGCCTGGCTTGTGCAAATATTCAATTTTTCCTGGTGTTGGTCTAAAGTTATTATAAGGATCTTCGGCATTGATACGAACTTCAATACAATGTTTGGTTGGATAATGATCTTTTCCACTAATTGGAACACCCGCAGCTAATAAAATTTGCTCTTTTACTAAGTCAAAATTAATTACTTCTTCAGTAACAGGATGTTCCACTTGAATACGCGTATTCATTTCCATAAAATAGAAATTTCTATGCTTATCAACTAAAAATTCAATGGTTCCTAAACCTTCGTAGCCTATAGATGCAGCACCTTTTTTAGCCGCTTCACCCATTTTTTCTCTTAATTCAGGAGTCATAAATGGAGAAGGAGATTCTTCTACTAATTTTTGGTGTCTGCGTTGAATTGAACAATCTCTTTCCGATAAATGACAAACTTTTCCGTATTGATCTCCAGCTAACTGAATTTCAATATGACGAGGTTCTTCAATGTATTTTTCTAAATACATACCATCATTTCCAAAAGCAGCTTTAGATTCTTGTCTTGCACTATCCCAATTTTTTTCAAATTCTTCTGCATTCCAAATAATTCTCATTCCTCTTCCACCACCACCAGCGGTAGCTTTTATTATTACAGGATAGCCAATTTCTTCAGCAATAGTAATACCTTGTTCAAAGCTTTCAAGCAAACCATCGGAACCAGGAACTACAGGAACTCCCGCTTTTTTCATGGTATCTTTTGCATTTGCTTTATCGCCCATAGCATTAATCATTTCTGGACTAGCGCCAATAAATTTTATTCCATGATCTTTACAAATTTGGCTAAACTTTGCATTTTCACTCAAAAAACCATAACCAGGATGAATTGCATCGGCATTGGTAATTTCGGCAGCGGCTATAATACTAGCCATATTTAAGTAGGAAAGATTTGATGGTGGAGGTCCAATACAAACTGCCTCATCAGCAAATCTTACGTGTAAACTTTCTATATCGGCAGTACTGTAAACAGCTACTGTTTTTATACCCATTTCCTTTGCAGTACGAATAATTCGCAATGCTATTTCGCCTCTATTGGCAATTAGTATCTTTTTAAACATTTTGGAATTGTTAAAAGTAAAATATTTTTTTTACTCAGTTTTAAAACTTTGTAATTAATTAATTATATAATATCTCAACAAATGAAATTACATGGGTTCAACTAAAAATAATGGTTGATCGTACTCAACAGGAGAAGCATTTTCAACTAATATTTTCACTATTCTACCAGTTACTTCTGATTCAATTTCATTGAACAATTTCATCGCTTCAACTATGCACAATACTTGTCCAACTTTTATTTCATCACCAATGTTTACAAACGCTGGTTTATCTGGGCTAGGAGTTTTATAATAAGTACCAATCATTGGCGATTTGATAGTTATTAAATTACTAGCTGCTGGCGCTGAAGTTGCGGCAGGCATATGATTTGAAGCGATTGGAGCCGCTTCAATAGTGTGGGTTACAGGTGCTGCAACTTGTTGAATAATGGTAGTTTTTTCTTCAGCTTTTTTAATTGAAACTTTAAAATCACCGCGTTCCACTTCTACTTCCGATACACCGCTTTCAGCTACTAATCTTATTAACTCTTTTATTTCTTTTAATTCCATGATATTCTGATTTATTTCTAACTGTAAAATTATTTTTTAAAATGTAAATGTCAATTTTTTTTATTCGAAAATATATAAATTTCTAATTATGAGTATGAAAATAAACTAATAAGCCCACTTTAAATAAATTGCCCCCCAAGTAAATCCACCGCCAAAAGCTGCTAAAATTAAGTTATCACCTTTTTTAAGTTGGCTTTCCCATTCCCATAATAATAAAGGAATTGTTCCATTTGTAGTATTACCAAAATGATCAATATTTATCATTACTTTACTTTTATCTACTCCCATTCTATTTGCGGTAGCATCTATAATTCTTAAATTAGCTTGATGAGGAACTAACCAAGCAACATCATCTGCTGTCAAATTGTTTCGTTCCATAATTTCAGCGCTCACATCGGCCATACCTTTTACTGCAAATTTATAAACAGTTTGACCTTCTTGATAAACAAAATGTTCTCTTGCATCAACAGTTTGATGACTTGCTGGCTTAATTGAACCCCCTGCTTTTTGATGTAAAAAATGTCGTCCATTTCCATCTACTTTTAAAATACTATCAACCACACCATTTCCTTCCATATCAGGTTCTAGTAAAACACACCCACAACCATCACCAAAAATTACGCAAGTATTTCTATCTGAATAATCAATGATTGACGACATTTTATCGCCACCAACAACTAAAACTTTTTTATAAACACCACTTTGAATAAATCTGCTTCCTGTTTCTAATCCAAAAATAAATCCTGA